>JADMIO011167713.1_pt1 | contig 74526 bp, 63 predicted proteins | sample 8958161 | NCBI WGS metagenome assembly JADMIO01 (sample SAMN16585339, study PRJNA669376) | soil metagenome | isolation source: Crop rotation soil | place: USA: Cullars Rotation, Alabama | collected 2011 | reverse complement strand
CCGGCCGCCACTGCGGTACAGATGACGATGGCGGCATTGACCTTGAGGAATTCCGCTTCGACATCGCCCAGCCGCCCGCGGAAATCCTCGACCGCATCGGCCACATCGGCGCGGCTGGTCTTGTCGACGTTTTGCCAACGTTCTTCCAGCAAGGCCAGGGCATCGGCAATAGTCACCGAAATCAGCTTGATCAATTCCCAGTACAGCCAGGAGCCGACGCCCTGCTCGCTTTGCTGCGCGCCGCTCAGTTCGCGGTACACCGTCAGCAGCGAATCGACCGCCTTCACCACGCCCTTGAGCGCGGCATCTTCCGGGGCGCCTGCATCTTCTGCATCGGCCTGGTTTTCCAGATCTTCCACCTGCATGGCGCGCAGCAAATCCGCCGCATGCAGCTTGCGCGCGGCATCGAAGCCACGAGCCAATACATCGCAGGGGATCAACGGCCGCAGCGCGCATTCATTCGCCAGCAGCCATTCCAGGGTGATGGCCGTCTGGTATTCCAGCGGTACGAACAGGAACAGGTCGACCCGCGCCGGCCGTGAAATGATTTCCCATTTTTCGATGATTTCGTAATAGCAGTAAGTCAGCGTATTGCAGCGGTTGGGGTTGGCCAGGGTTTCCGAGCTGGAGCGTTCGATGCCGGACTCGACCGATTCCTCGACCGTGGTCGAGCGGGTGGTCTTGATCGACTCCAGCGCCTTCATGGTGTTTTCAGTGATGAATTCCGAGCCGCGTTCCAGGGTATTGGTCGAGCCGCTGGAAATGGTGTTCGATACGCCGAGATTGCCGCCCAGCGTCACCGGCACTTGCCCGGCCGGGATGGTCACGCTGTTGAGCGTGGCGGAAGGATTGAAGGTGGAATTCGATTGCACCACGAACTGCTTCTTGGACGCCAGCGACCAGCGGTCATTGGCGCCGATTTCCAGCGTGCGCGCCTCTTCCAGCGCTTCATTCAGGGTGCGTTTGGAAAAACGCTTTTCCCAGGTGCGCAGCGTCATTTGCCGCGTCGCCGGATACAGGCCCAGCGGCGCCGACCCCAGCAGCCGGCCGCGATGCTGGGAAAGCCGGGTCCAGGTTTGTTCGTATTCGATGCCGAGCGCCCATACCGGCTCATACAAGGGACGCCCCTGCTTGAACCACAGGTTGGTCAGCCACTCCTTGCGCTGCGTGGCGATCTGGGCGGCTTGCTTCTTGCCGATCTTGGCGAAGTTGCGCGGGAAGTGAAGGGGGGTGATACTGGTCCGGGTCGCAGCCGGCAAGCTATCGTATTTCACCGCTTTTAATGGCAGCACCGCTTCGCGCAGCGGGTCCTTGTCGCTCATGCACCAGAGAAATTGCAAATAACGCGTGCGTTCGATTTCATCGGTTGCCGCGAAAGCCGGGCAGCTGGCTTCTTCTCCCATCCTGTTTCCCCTTGTATATAAGAGCAATCAAAGGAAAAGGCTTTGGAAGTATCAGCCCCTGTCTTTTTATTGCTTTGCGGTTATTAGTTGCCTGAGTGGAGGAACAAGTATGAGCGGGCGCAAGTTTGATTGTTTGATCTGGATTAAACCTCACAGGTATGCCAAACGGCATTTTTACCCTTATATAATGCTTCTATTCAATTTTACGGAGGCTCTTCCATGACTACCCGCCTGCAAGCCGCTGCCTTTGGCGCCATCCTCGCCTTCTTTCCTGTTGCCGCCTTTGCCACGGCCGAAGAAGTAGCCGGCAAGGCTGCCAGCGCCACCAACAAGGGTCTCACCAAAACGGAAAACGGCGTCAAGCACGGCTTGCAAAAAGCAGCAGGCGGCATTGAGCGCGGCGGCGCGGCCACCGGCCGTGCGGTATCGAAGACCGCCAAGAAGCTCGGCTTGCCGGCATCTTCGGCCAGCGCTTCTTCGGTGCCGATGGGGGACGTCAAGGGCAAGCAGGAATAAACCTTCAATGGCTGCCGCAGGCGCAGCCGTTTTTCAAACAATTTCCGGAACACCTTGAATGGAGACAACCATGACAATACCGATGAACGCAGTCGGCTTTCACCAGATGGGTACAGGCGATGAATTCAAGGAATTGATCAGTGAAATGATCGCCGGCGCCAACATGTTTTCTTCGCTGCCGACGGAAGATGTGCAATCGCTGGCGGATTACCTGCAAGGCTATCGGATTGCTTCCGGCACGATCGTATTCCGGGAAACCGACCCCGGCAGTTTCATGTTCCTGCTGATCCGCGGTGAAATGGAACTTTACAAGGCCAATACCGAAGGCCATGTCCAGGATCTGGTCAATGTTGTCCGCGGCAATACCGTCGGCGAAATGTCGATCATCGATCAGCAGGCGCGTTCCGCCACCTGCATCGCCCGGGAAGACAGCCTGGTGCTGGTGCTGAGCCGGCAGAATTTCGAAACCATTCTCCACAAGCATCCCGAACTGGCCGTGCAACTGCTGTTGCGGCTTGCCAAGCTGCTCAGCCAGCGCTTGCGCGCCCAGAATGTGCAAATGGCCGATTTCGTCGGCGGCCAGGATATCTTCGACTGATGCTGTTAAGCTGGCAGATTGCCCAGGCTCGTGCTTGACTGTCGTGAAGTACCGACGCCGATGGCGCCCAGGCTCTCCGACATTTGATGGCAGCTGAGTGCGCAAGCCCGGCACGCCTGCACGCAGTCATCCATCTCGCCGATCTGTTCGCAATTCTCGGCACAGGCATCACAGACAGCCGCACAAGCGGCACATACCTGGGCATGCAGTGGCGACGTGCTCAGCATGAAATCGGCAGCGGTGCGGCAGATTTCCGAACAATTCATCATCAGCCGGAAGTGTTCCGGCTCGACATGCCTGCCACCCGCTTGCAGGCAATGGCTCATCGCCATTTCCTTGCAGGTGCGGTAACAGTGAAGACATTCATCGATGCATTGCTGCATCTCGCGACGCGATGATATGGCATGCATGCTGAATCCTATGCGGTTTTGCCCGCGCTTTGATCGTTGACGATGGCTTGTTTGGCTTCTTTTCCGGTAATCGTCTTGCCTTGCGGCGCGCGTTTGGTGTTCCGGAATTCGCTGTACCTGGTGCCGGACTTGTCGGCGGGATACTTGTTTTTGGTGTTGCTTGCCATGACTGTCCTCGCATGAAAAGAGAGATGGAATATCTCCCTTAGTCATGTAAGCTTTGCCAAGGTTGCAGGTGTTGCATAGATAAATTTCCGCTGCAAGGCATCTGCAGTCAGCGAAAACATTCTGCAGCTTCATGCCGGCGCCGGGAGCTGCATACACAGCCGGTGCCTCTCATTCCACAGTAATTTTTTGTTGTATGCCGGTTTTTTTCTTGTGCTCGTTTACCAGATCACTGATGTCTGTACGGTTGAGTCGTTTGGTGAAATCGGCGGTCTCCATTCCCAAATCATTTTGAAGCGTCACATCCGCCCCGCGCTCCAGCAATAGCTTGACGGTATAGAAATGACCTTCGTAGGCGGCGACCATGACGGGTGTCGTATGGTTGGGGGAGCGGGCATCGATGTCGGCGCCCCGCTCGAGCAAAATCTGGACAATCTTGTTCTTGCCGCCGGCTGCTGCATAGTGCAAGGGGGTCCAGCCGGAGCGGTTGATGGCGGCGCCTTTTTTCAGCAAGATATCGAAAGCGGGTTCATTGCCCCGGTAGGCGGCGATCATCAGAGCGTTATTGCTGTTGCTGGCTCTGGCTTCGATGTCGATGCCGGGTGCATTGACCAGGGTGTCGAACACACGCATCGATCCCTCCAGCAAGGCAACAATCAAGCCGGTGTTGCCGCGGTATTTATCCGTTACATTGGGGCTCATGCCCTGCTGCAAAAGAGAACGGATTTGATCAGCGTTATCCATTTCAGCCGCCTTGAAAAAATCTTCAGTGGCGTCAGCCTTGGCGACCGGTATCTGGAAAGCCAGCACACAAGCCAATACGCCCATTTGCCAAAAGCCGCACATGGCCGATGGTTGGGAAGGGGAAGGCAATCTTTCGGGTATGGCATCAGCAGGGTTGTGGCCGGAAAAGACGGCACGCAAAGCATGAAAAAACTGGTTCATTTCAATGCACCCTTTCAGTAAGAGGGGCTGGCAAGGCAGAGGATGGGGGGCCATTCAGGAAATTTCTTGTCGACGCCAACGGCACGCAAACGGGCGCCTCGCTTAAAGATAGCAAGCAATGTGGGGAAGCTTCAAGGATATTTAGCGGTAAATTTAGCGGGAAAGTGTCAACTTGCCGGTAGCGGCAAGGAATCGCGCGCGTTGGTGATGTATGGCGGGAGCATTGCATTGCTCCCGATGTCATTTTTTCATAAGCCGATTGCCACCGAACCTTTTTGCCCTTGCTGAGCTCACTACAGTCATCGCTTCGGATTTGCCAGGTTGGCCATGTTGCTGAAAAACATGATTGCGGCAAATAGGATACTGTTACAACCCTTGCACCCATCAGCGCACCAGGTATTCCCCCGATATGCCAGCAACAAATGACGCCCCGGTTTCCACCCTCTCCCGCCTGACCCGCTTTGCCCCGGCCTTGTTTGTCGTTTTATGGGCGACCGGCTTCATCGGCGGCAAGCTCGGTCTGCCCTATGCCGAGCCGCTCACTTTCTTGCTGATCCGCTTCATCATCGTGTTGCTGATCCTGGTTCCGCTAGCCTTGATCCTGCGCGCACCCTGGCCAAAAAATCCGCAAGAGTGGGGGCATGCCGCCGTCGCCGGCTTGCTGCTGCATGCCGGTTATCTCGGCGGCGTCTTCAGTGCGATCCATCACGGCATGTCGGCCGGCGTCACGTCCCTGATCGTCGGCTTGCAACCGGTGCTGACTGCCATCCTCGCTGCCGTCTGGTTCCGCGACAAGGTCACGCGGCGGCAATGGCTGGGGCTGGTGCTGGGGTTTGCCGGCGTGGCGCTGGTCGTCTCCGGCAAGATCAACCTGCAGGCAGGCGACGCGACTTCGCTATCGCTGACACTGCTGGCGCTGGTATCGATCACCCTCGGCACCCTGTACCAGAAACGCTATTGCCAGAACCTGAACCTGTTGAGCGGGAACGTGATCCAGTTCAGCGCCTGCGCGCTGCTGTACCTGGTGCTGGCGCCGGCGCTGGAAACCATGCAGGTGCAATGGACTGGCCAGTTTGTCTTTGCCCTGTGCTGGCTGGTGTTCGTCCTGTCGATCGTTTCGATCATGCTGTTGTATGTCTTGATCCGCCAGGGTGCGGCGACCCAGGTGACTTCGCTGTTCTACATGGTGCCGCCGGCAACTGCCATCATGGCCTGGCTGATTTTCGATGAGACGCTGAATGGCTGGGCCATGCTCGGCATGGCAATTTGCGCTGCCGGCGTGTATCTCGTGGTGCGCCAGCCCAGAAGCGGTTGAGGAAACTTCGATTCCTCCATATAACACTGTCGGGCAGGCGCCAATGCCCGGTTGGCCACTCTCCAAACGGAGCGTCCTTCTGCTGCCAGAGGCTGAAAAATCCTTGGTATGATTTACCTGGCATGGCGGGCAGCCATGCCACATAGACAGGGCAGCCAACTGCCCGCAAAAACTTCCCGGAGACATCCATGCGTAACCGTATGCACCTCGCGCTTGGCGCACTTGCCGCCACCCTGTTCGGCGCCGCCACGCACGCCGCCACCATCATCGAATCCGAAGCCGGCCCTGCCCGCTTCAAATCGCTGATGACCGTGGAAAACGGCAAGGCCAAGATGCAATCCGACCCGGTCAACTACATCCTGATCGACCCCAGTGGCGGGCAATTCCTCTACATCCTGCAGGAAAAGAAACAGATCGTCGACATGAATGCCGCGCTGCCGGCCGACCCCGGGCGCAGCACGGCGACTGCTGCGCCGTCCAAGGTCAAGCTGGTGCGCAAGGGCGCCGGTCCGAAAATCGCCGGCTTTCCAACCCGGCGCTATCAGCTGTTCGCCAATGGCGCGTTATGCCTCAACACTTACCTCTCGCCCGAAGCGATGGCGCGCAGCGGCTTGAAAGAATTTCACGCCGATTTCGCCCGCATGCAAGCCAGGCAAAAGCAGGCCGGGCGAGCGGCAGGCATGCAATACACGCCCTGCGAAGATGCGCAGGATGTACTGGCGGCTCGCTACCCGGAACTGGGCCTGGCCATGCGCACCGTCGATGCTGCGGGGCAGTTGCGCCAGGAAATCGTGAACATCGAAACCGGTGCGCCTGTTGCAGCCAGTCTCTATCTATTGCCGCAAGGGTTCAGCCGGGTGACGCATGAAGAATTCCTGCGGCAGATGGAAGGCGGCGGCAATGCCGCGCAAGAGGCACCTGCCGTGATGAATAAAGGCGGCAGCTAGTCATTATGCTGTAGCCGCCTACGGGAAACCCGCCACTCCGAGGGTGGGTCAAAAGAAGACAAGGCTTGAAACACTTGTCTGTAGTACTAGTTGTGTCCGGCTTCGAGCTGCTGTTTCAGCGCCCCCATTTTTTCGCCCAATGCAACCAGATCAATCTTGCGCTTCCGGACTTCGGGAAACATTTCTTTTTCTTCTTCGCCGACGTGGTGTTCGATTTGCTCGGATAACACCTTCAGCTTTGCATCATAGAGGTCGTCGCCGGGATCCATCTCGCTGATTTCGCTCATCAGGGTTTTGGCGCTTGCATGCTCCACGACGGCTTCGTCCATCAAGTCGCCATCTTTCAGAGGGCCGCGGACAGCCGGATAGAAAATCTGTTCTTCGAGTTCCGTATGAATCGTCAGCTCGCGACAAATCTGCTCTGATACCTTTTTCTTGTTGGCCTTGGAGCGGTCACTCAGCGCTTCAAACTGTGCAAACAGGGCCTTCACTTTTTTATGGTCATCGACCAGCATGGCGATCGCATCATTTTCGGGAGTTTTCATATGCATTCCTTTTTTGCGCACGGTTGCGCGCATGGTTAAATTTTGTGAGGCGGATTAAATGTATTCGGCCGCATCATGAGGGGCGTTCCAGGCACTCTGGCGGCGATGAGCCGGCGCGCCACGCCCTTGATATTGTCTTCAAAGGCATGGAAGATATCCATCTGGTTTGCCGCGGCGGCATTCATGTTTTTCTGTGCAGAGAGCTGGTTGAGCGCTTCATCCGTGACCAGGCATTCGCGCTTGAGCGAATCGACTTTCACGGTAAAGAGCACTCCTTTGCTGGTCAAAAGTGGTTGTGGCGTGGCGTGACTCATGATGAGTTCCTTGTAAAAATTTGTGAGATAAGGACACGATGCCTGCCGCACTGGCATGAACGCCGTGGCCGCAAATACGTGGAAGGTGAGGCATGAAAGGAAAATACACAGCCCCGGAATAAGAACCGGAAACTGGATTTCTACCGGGATGAGCCCTTGCAAAGCTTGCTCAATGGGAGAGGATGGTCCGCAAGAGGCTTTGAGAGAAACAGTTTGCGGACATCAATGAAGCATGATGTCAGCTGCTTGTATGACAATGAAATGCGGATTAAGTTTTACCGCAAAACAAATAGTGAAAATGCCATCACCCAAGATGGTGTGCGATCCGGCAATTCAAGTCTGACGAGCCAAAAGATTTGCCACAGACCGCAAGACTTCGGGATGATGGACCATGCCCATGTGGCTCACGCCGTTGACTTCGATATTGCAGTGATGCCGCGACTCCTGGCCCTGGCATCCTTGCCACGCCACCACGCCATCGGTTTGCGAGTAAATCGATGCGGAAGGCACGGGCGGCTGTATTTTCAAACGCTCCAGCAAGGCTTCACTCAGCGGGAAGGCGCCGCTGTTGAAGCGGGTGAAAACCCAGCCGGCATGGGTGATATCCGATTTGCCCATGAATGGCGTTGCCAGCGTGACGACTTGCCGTACCAGTGCCGGATATTTTTTTGCAAGCTCGCGGGCATAAATGCCGCCCAGACTCCAGCCAATCAGGGAAACGGAACGGCCATAGCGCGCATGAATCTGCTGCAACTGTTCTCCCAGGAGCGCAAGCCATTGATCAAAATCGGCATCGGGTCCTTGATTGATGCCCTGTTCCCAATCGTGGATTGCATAACCCAGTTGCTGCAGCCGACTGCGAAAATCAGCTGTTGCGGCGCCACTGGCTGCAAAGCCTGGAAACACGATCACCGGATGGCCATCGCCGCGCGGCAAAGACTTCACCGGGCTCATCATGCCCGCAACATAATCGGATACTGCGCGAAGCGGCTCCAGTGCGAGCAAAAGCGCTGAGGGCGGTTGAAGCTTGATGATGTCGATAAATTTCTCCGTCATGCCGACCCGGATGGGCTGCATCAAAAGTATGCACGCATTTACAGAGATGCGCTTACTGAATTCACAGCAAGAGATGAAAGAAAAGACTTTCGGGCGGCAACATTGCGCTGCCATGCGTGTCGGATCAGGTTTGCTTGATAAACGCACATTATCAAATGCATATGAACCTATCGTCGAGTTCCTGATCGTACAGTAGTGCCGCGGCATACGGCGGCACTACTCTATTGTTATTCATTATCGTACTGGACACTCTCGTGACTACCGCCTCTTCTTCTCTCAATGCCAATGTGCTCGCTCAAAACCCCTTTCTCGCCTTGTCGACAAAGATTTTTAATCTCTATAGCGACGCCATTCAGAAAAACCTGGAAAACCTGACCATCAGCTCGGCACAGATTATTCAAGAACAGACTCTCAAGGCGTGGGCCAATGCCGCACAGTCGTGCAGTGAAGCGCTCGCGCAAAACGCCATTGCCAGCCAACAGCAAGCCATGGCACGCATCACGCAGGCGAATCAAAAAGCGTTCGGCATGCTGACCTGGGATCTGGTCCCCTTCAAGATGTAGCAGGACTGGCATGCGGGAAGGGTTCTGCTTGACGTACGGCGCGCCTGCCGGCAGACCTGTGTGCCCGTGAATCCTGACGCTGCTTCACGGGCCATGCCGCCATTTTGCCTGCATAAGCCGGGCAGCAAGGGTGGTCAGCCCATCCCTTTCACCTTCTCTCCACTCCCCAAACGGAGCGTCCCTCTATTGCCAGAGACTGAACAATCCTTGGTATGATTTGCCGGATTCAGTTGTTGGTCAGACATGTTTCATCAATGTCGCGTCGCCCGCGCACAAGCGCGGATGATGCATTGATGAAGGCGTTTTAATAAAAAGGGCGCCCTATCGCCCGCAGCAAACTCTTCCCGGAGACACCATGCGTAATCGTATTCATCAAGTGCTTGGCGCGCTTGCTTTCGCCATGCTCGCAGCACCTGTCATGGCACAGACCGGCGCCTTGAAGCAATACAAGATCGACCCCGAGCATGTTTCCGTATCCGGCATTTCATCCGGAGGCGGCATGGCGGTGCAGCTGCATGTCGTGCATTCTGCGCTGTTCAAGCGCGGCATCGGCCTGGTTGCCGCGCCGCCGTATTACTGCGGCGAAGGCAACCTGATGACTGCCCTGTCCAATTGCGTGCAACCTGCTGATGGCAGCAAGTTCCGCACCGATGTCTTTGCCGAGACGGCCAAAGCCTGGTCGGGCAAGAGCATCGATGATGTCGACAACCTGGCTGACTCCAGGGTCTATATTTTCAGCGGCACTAAAGATGTCACCATCAAGCCAACCGTGGTCGCGGAAAACCGCATCTTCTACAGCAAGTTCACCAAAGAAAAAAACATCGTCTACAAAAACGATATCCCTGCTGCCCATGCCATGATTGTCGACACGGGCAAGACAGCCTGTGATGTGTCCGAAGAACCGTACATCAGCAACTGTAATTTCGACTTGCCCGGCGCAATGCTTAACTGGATCCATGGCAAGCTCAAGCCGCGCGTGCCCTCGCTGCCGGCCAACCTGCTCAAGTACAACCAGGATGAATTCCGCGGCGCCACGCGCGACAGCGATGCCTTCGATTCAACTGCCTGGATCTATGTGCCCAGCGCTTGCCAGAGCGGCGAAGAATGCAAGCTGCATGTCGCTTTGCATGGCTGCCAGCAAGGACAATCCTATGTTGGCGACAAGTATGTGAGAAATGCCGGCTACAACGAATGGGCGGAAGCCAACAAGATCATCGTGCTGTACCCGCAAGTCTCTTCCAGCGGCAAGCTCGGCACCCCGACGCAAAATCCGCTTGGCTGCTGGGACTGGTGGGGCTACAGCGGCACCGAGTATGCGACGCGCGATGGCGTGCAAATCACGGCGATCAAGAAAATGGTGGATCGTCTGATGGGAACGAAATAGCGCACGCTGTTGCCGGCGGCCAGCTGCCGGCAAAAACCTTGGCGGCCAATCCGGCCGCCATCCGCTAATTGTTGCGCGGCAAATCAATGCATGGTTTGCACGCCGGTGACCGGCTGCGAATGTCTCGCCTCGTATGGGTAAGAAACCCCGGTTACATCCTGCGCAGCTGCCTTGTCGATGGCGGCCACAATGCTTTGCGGCGAGGTATGCGTCACCATATGCCCGGCATCCGGCACCAGGATCAATTCGCTGTTCGGCAATTCCTGGTGCAAACGCTTCGAATGCAGGCGTGGCAAGGCATGGATGTCGCCAGCGCCGGCCAGCAACACGACCGGCATGCGCAGTTCATGGTAGCGCTTGCTCAACCGGTAAGCGGCAGGGATCATCATGGCGGCTTCCGTGCTGGCAGCGCGCAGCTGGCCGGGCCGCAATCCCATCCATACCGGATAGTCTTGCTTGAAGCGCGCGGAAGTTTCGGCAGGATAAAACATCTTGCGCAGCATGAGCGGCCACATCATCCGGCCTAATAACGGTGATACCGTGTAACGCATCAAGTCGCCCAGAACAGGAATCGCCGCTACAGAAGACAGCGGCACATCCAGCCGCGGCATCGGATAGTAATAGCCGGACAGCAGCACCAGGCTGTGTACATCCTGCGGCCGCTCCAGACCCAGGGCCACGGCCACCAGCGCGCCCCAGGAATGGCCGACCACGATGGGTTTTTCGATATGCATGCGCTGCAGCGCCCGGTCGAACAAGCGGGCCTGCGCGACCGGGTCCCAGCTGCTGCTGCGCGGCCGTTCGCTGTAGCCATACCCCGGCCGGTCGAACACGATCACGCGGTATTGATCGGAAGCCAGATCGAGCACGCCGCTGATATCGATTTCCGTCGCCATGCTGCCATTGCCATGCAATATCACCACCGGCTGCCCCTGACCACGCTCCAGGTAATGTAGGCGCACGCCATCGACATCGATGAATTTGCCAGCCGGCGGATTATCCCGTTCCGCTTTCCGGCTTTTGTATTGCACATAAACCGCCATGGCCGCCAGCACGGCGCCGGCGCCAAGCAGCAGGGAACGATTTTGCCGCATTAATGCGCTGCCCTCGTGTATTTTGCTTGCAGAGAAGTTGTGTTGCGAGTGATTGGTGGAGCGCATGATTGGCCCTTTCATGTGATTTCCGATTCGCGGGCGATCGGAAACTGAAAGAGGATGGGACGGATTGGCGGGGTGATGGTTCCACGATCCGGTTTGCTTCATGTCTTGCCGGGGGCGATCCGCCCGGATGAAATGCCTTGCTTTATTTGATTGCTGCCCGCCCATGTCTGGGGTGAGGCGCGGAGGTGATGGGACTAAACAAGGCGGGCAAAAATCCTGACATATTGACCCGGGCTACCGCATCCCGGCTTTGCATGACCCTTGCCACCCACCGCCTTATATCGGATGCGGAACCCTGGGTGAGGGGGTCTTCAAAAGGCCGAGCAGGAGTGCCTTGGAAACTGCTTGCGTGCGGTTCCTGACGCCCAGTTTCGCCAGGATTTGTTCGATGCCGTATTTCACGTTATTTTCGGTCACGGATAAAATCTGCGCAATTTCCCAATTGGTTTTCCCCTGGTTGATCCATTCCAGGATTTTCTTTTGCCGTTCAGTGATGGGTTCTTGCGAGGCCCATGTGAGTTGCCCATCTTCCTGATGCGTGGTCATTACCCGCATGAGGGCAAAATGCAAATGCGGCATCAGCATTTTCATCACGAAAATTTCTTTCTCGCCTACCTCGCCGGCGATATTGGAGAAAATAAAATAAGTGGCGAATGTCCTGTGCACATCGAGAACGCCATGCGCAATCGTATTGCGGAATCCATATTTTTTGAATGTATATACCCACTCTTCCGGGTATTTCCCATCATCGCGGCCCGCCTGGAACATGACCGGCTCTTTCGTGGCATGCCAGCGCCGGATAAGCGGGCTGTCGGCTTTGCCATCAGGGGTGGCAAGCGAGTCGAAATATCCGGCTGGATAGTTATGCTGCAACATGTGGTGCATGTAATTGCCATTGGCCCCCGCAAAGCCTTGGCCGCAAACCATGGCTTCATGATGCAGAATCTTGCTCACGTCTGCATTGAGCAGGGCAAGGAAGGCATCGCTGTTGTGAACGTCGGTTAGGCGCACAATGATTTTCATGAGCGCGCCAAGATCCACATCAAGCGCCTTGGCGTGTTGAAGTATGTCCATGCTGTGATCTCCATTTTCAAGTTGTTCATAGTCCTGACTCCATTCACGTGGAGGGCAGTGCGCCTTTGCCGAGGCATTGCACATCAGGGGACTATTCAACTTTTTATAATTGATTTGTATTGCTTCGATTTTCTACATCAACGGCTTTAATCCTTTTCTGGACGCTTTCATTTCAGGTTGCATTCGACAGCCGCAAGATGAGCCTAGAGCAGCCCGATCAACATCGCTTTTGATACGGCTTGCGGCCGGCTTCTTACTTCAAGTTTTGTAAAGATCTGTTCGACATGGTATTTGACGTTTTTCTCGGTCATTGAAAGCAGCTGAGCAATTTCCTTGTTTGTTTTTCCCTGGTTCATCCAGCGCAAAATCTCCTGTTGCCGCGCGCTCAGCGGTCTTTGCCCGGATTCCGTGGACTTGCCGAATTGATGGCCTGCCGCTACGGCGCGCATCAAGGCGAAATGGAGATGCGGCGTAATCAGCTTCAACAACAAGGCTTCTCTGGCGCCAATATCGCCTGGAAGGCGGGCAAAAACAAAATAACTTCCGAATGTGCCGCGCGTATCGAGAATGCCGTGCCCGATGATGTTTTGCATGCCGAATTTTTTAAAATTCTCGACCCAATCGGAGGGATAGATATAGTCGTCGCGGCCGCTTTGGAAAAAAACCGGTTCACGGGTAATGTGCCAGCGTTGAATCAGGGGGCTATCAGCCTGGCCTTCGGTTGAACTCAAGGCTTCAGCATAGCCGGCGGGGTAATTGTGCTGCAGGATATTCTGCGCATAGGCACCAGTAGGGCTGGGCACATGGTAACCACACACCATGCTGTCATGCTGCAGCAAGTCTTTTACCTCGGAATTCAGCAGCGCCAGCAGCGCATCCTTATTCTGCACATTGTTCGACTGCACAAGTATTTTCATGATCGCCGGCAGATCGGCATACAACTCTCTTCCGTCATTGATTCCCATCGTTCACTTTTTCAGAATCGCTTGTTACCCCTTTCATTACCCCCTTTCAAAGCAGGCGCCGAGTAGCCATGGCTTGGTATCCATGGGATGGGCAGATTTTGTGTAGCGGGACTATAGCCTGAAATTATTCTGATTTTTTATCGATTTGCTGAATGGCCAGTGTACGTTGCACGGCTCTGTAATTACCATTGTCAGCAATTTCAATATTGCAATAATGACATCAAATTGGCCGATGACAGCCACCCCCTCTTTCTTGGTGGCCGGAAATTTTGATGTTGGGCAATAAAACATAAAAACCGTTGCCGCAGCAACGGCAGCTGGTGCATCGGGTCGTTGCCGGATCGAACGATCAATATCAGACCGTTTTAGGGCCAGCGCTGGCAACGCTCGCAACTATCTCGGGTGGGGGAGTTCCAGCAGCGCTGGATTGATGCCTGCCCTGTCAATCGACCATCGAATTCGGTGGACCAATCATTGTGGGTCAGGTTCCGCAGTCCTTGCCGGCATGCAGGCAAGGACTGTTTCATTCAACGTAATTCAATCAAAGAGGCTCTTGATGAAACATACCAATTCTTCTGTTGTTTGCTTGACGATATTCGCAGCCTTATCTGCTGCACCTGCTTTCGCCGCCAATTTGTATGTGGCTACGACCGGTTCGGATACGAACCCGGGTACTTCCGCAGCACCGTTCAAGACCATACTCAAGGCATCGCAGGTTGCGAAACCCGGGGACGTTGTCAACGTCGCCCCTGGAACCTATACGGGCGGTTTCCAGACTTCGTCGAGCGGTACGGCCACTGCGCGTATTACCTATAAATCGACGACCAAGTGGGGCGCCAAAATCGTTCCTTCATCCAGCAACCCAACGGTGTGGGACCATCGTGGAAACTATTCCAGCATCATCGGGTTCAATATCGATGGCAGTGCAAGTTCAACAGCCCGCGGCGGTATTTATATCGGCGGTTCTTACAACCTGGTCCAGGACAATCATGTTCACCACCTGGCACAGACAACCCCTTGCACGGACACGGGAGCTTCCGCCATCGGTTCGGATTCCTATTACTACGGTGTCAAAAATGACGTGATCGGCAATATCGTTCACCACGTTGGCCCGGCCAATTGCACGTTCGATCAAGGTATCTATATCAGCACCTCTGGAACGGTAAAAAACAATCTGGTCTATAACGTCAGCGGAGCGGCGATTCACCTTTGGCACGATGCCAACGATGTGGATATCGTCAATAACACCGTGACTTCGTCAGCCACTGGCATCGTTGTCGGCGGCGGCGACTTCTATCACAGCACTAATCAGAAAGCGGACGATATCAAGGTTTACAACAACATCGTTTTTGACAATGCCTTGGGTATTACCGAACAAGGGACCACCGGTCCACTCAACAGCTACCTGAACAATCTGGTCTATCAAAACACCAAGAATTGGGATCTTGATTCGGGTAAAAGCCATGCCGGTACGGTGACGGCAGACCCGCAGTTCGTGAGCTACAACCGGGCCGGCACGTCGGTTGACTTCCACTTGAAGAACACCTCTCCCGCCATCAACAAAGGGATTGCCACTCTCGCGCCGGCGACGGATATCGAAGGCACGCCCCGTCCCCAAAACAGTTACTTCGATATCGGCGCTTATGAATACCGTTCGACTGCGACGGCAGTCATGAGCGTATCCCCTGCTTCATTGGCATTCGGTAATCAGGCGGTTAACACCACAAGCGCAGCAAAGATCATCACGATCAAAAATACCGGCACTGCAAACATGACCTTCCCCGGAGCCTTTACTTTCACCGGAGACTTTGGTTTCGGTGGCGTTGGCTCCAGCCCATGTCAACTCGGCACATCATATGCGCCGGGTGCGAGCTGCACGGCCAGCGTCGTCTTCAAACCGACCGCGATCGGCACACGCACAGGCTCGTTGAAAATCACCAGCAATGTCTCTTCAGTGACGGTGCCGCTTTCCGGAACCGGAATATAAATGCGCTTCAAGAGGGGCCGACAAAGTCTCTCTTGCTGCTTCATGTCATTCCAAGCAGGGATTTTCTCTCTCTCTTTGGATGAATCCATAAAAAATCCCCGCTTCGACGGGGATTTTTCTTGAGCATGTTTCAAATGGTTTGCAGTCCAGTTCCGACAGATTGCAACGTGAGTCCGTTTCTTTGCCGTTGCCTCATTCATCGCATCGCGCAAACGAAGCTTGCGGCCGCATTCGCATCGCCGCTGCCCTTGTACTTTGGCCAGGACGGATATTCGCAGAGCGGGCGCGTGCGACCCGGTACGCCGGCGCTATCAGCTACCACCAGATTTTGCGGCGCGATGCCTTTCTCTACCCAGTGTTCCAGTGCCGTCAGCGAATCCCAGCCGGCATGGAAGGCCGGGCTCACCACATGGGCATAACCGGGAATTTCGTAATAGCGCATGAAGCTGTCCACCGTGTCGCTACCCATTGCATGGCGTATCCGCTGCATGTACTGCCGGCTGGCTTGTGTGCTGACCAGCTGATCGCTGGTGCCATGCGCGATCAGTATCTTGCCGCCCTTGTCGCGGAAAGTGGACAGGCCGGTCTTGTTGGCATCCTGGATATTGTTCAGGGCGATGATGCGCGATTGCCAGGGGCCAGGCGCTTGCGGGTCCAGCGTCAGCGAATTGAAGCTGGTGTCGCGCGTCAGGAAATACCTCACCCACTGGTCCCAGAAGGTGCTGTGGAAAGGCGGGCTGGTGCTTGCCGTGATGTCAGGCATCGGGTGACCCGGCGCCACGGTGCCCAGCCCCAGCATCGTGACAATCGGTTGCAAGGCATGGGTGCCGGGCACGCCGAAATTCGTCCCCCAGACATTGAAGCCGGGATAAGTCGTTTCTCCGCTCGCCAGGGTATAGCCTAGCTGGATCGGCGTGCCGATGATCTTGAAGGCATGGATCTGCGCATCCGAGAGGCATGTGTTGCCGCTGTCGGTGCCGCCCGGGCAGCGCAGCGGTGCGCCATTCAGTACAGCAGTGGCGGGATCGAACGAAGCATTGCAGGCGTCGACATTGCTGATCAAGCCATCGGCCACGCCATCCAGCTTGTCGCATGCGGCGATGGCGGCGTCATACAGCAGCTTGCGTTTTTCAAGGTTGGAATAAGCGCCGGGTTTGGTCAGCTCGCGCGTAATGCGCCCGAACTGCAGGTTGAGCGCCACGGCGTTCCATGCCGGGTACATGGCAATCGCGCCATCGAAATCCTGCGGCCAGTTGCCCACTGCCACCAGCGCTTCTCGGGCGCCGGTAGAGCCCCCGGCAAAATAGGTTTTCTGCGGCAAAGCGCCATAGCGCGCATTGATGAGAGCTATCGACACATCGCGGGTTTTCTTGAGCGCATCGCCGGCAAAGTTTTTCAGCGCTTCATCGTTCATCCCGAACGAACCATCGCGCAGCGTGGTGGCATTGGCCTGGTGGCCGGAATCGCTGCCGAAGGTGGCATAGCCACGGCCCAGCGGCACCGGCTTGTCGGTCGGTCCGGCCGGCACATTGCCGGTCACACTTGCCATGATGCCGTCATAGCCGCCGCCGCCGAACATCATCGCCTTGCTGTTCCATGCAGCTGGCAGGTTCACCTGGAACTTGATCTTCGGCGCCGAGGCATCCACCGGACTGATTTCACCCAGCACCTTGCAGTATTCGCCGACAGCTTTCGCGCCGCTGCCGGCTGCTGCCACTACTTCGGTGCTGGTGACTACTGCGCCGGTAGTCGGCAAGCCGATCTGGCTGGAGGCAATCGTCATGCCATTGAGTTCAGCACAAGTCTTTGGTGCTGCCGCAGTCGCCAATGCGCCGGGACCGGCGCAAGCGGTGAGCCCCGTTGCAGTCAGGGCTGCGACGATTGTCGTCAGGTTTGCGGATCTGGATAAATATGGATGCATGTCTTCCTCCTTGTTGTCGTTGTCGGATGGGTTGAACAGGTGAGACGGGTCAGTCAGTGTTAATGAAAAAGCGCGACAGGTTTTCTGCTTCGGCGGCAATCAGCGCGCGCCGTCGCGTCTTCAGCGTTTCCTTGCGCTCCGGCGTCCAGGCATAGAAGCCCTGGCCGCTGCGTATGCCGGTTTCATTCAGCTTTACGTGATGACGCAATACATTGATGACCGATTCATCCTTGGCCAGGCCCGGCATCAGGTGCTCGGCCACTTCGACCATGGTGTGCAGTCCGCCCAGGTCTGCGCTCGTCAGGGGACCGGCGAATTGATAGCGCCGCCCCAGCGTAAGCTGCACGACCCGGTCGATATCTTCCGCCGAGCCGATGCTCAGCCGTAGGAGATACAGGGCTTCGCGCAGGATGGCGAACTGGATGCGGTTGCCGATGAAGCCGGCGATCGGTTTTTTCAGCAAGATCGGTTGCAAGCCGATTGCCTCCAGTTGCGCATCGATGGCGACGAGATGATGCTCGGCCGTTTTGCCGGAAGGGACGATTTCCACCAGCGGCAACAGATAAGGCGGATTCCAGAAATGCGCAATCAGGAAGCGGTCCGGGTACTGCAGCTGCGCCCCGAGAATGTCGGGATCGAAGCCGCTGGTGTTGCTGGCAATGAGCGCATCCGGCGCAATGATGGATTCCAGCTGGTGATAGACAGCCTGCTTCACATCCAGCACTTCCGGCACCGCCTCGAAAATGACCTCGGCGTGAGCAATTTCTTCCAGCGAGGTGGCTGTATGCAGCCGGTCGAGCGCTGCATCGCGCTCGGCTTGGGTAATGGCGCGGGCGCCCAGTATTTCATCGAGGTTTTGCGCCGCCAGGGCGCGAGCTTCATGCAAGCGACTTTCGGACACATCATGCAAGGTTACTTGATGACCGCCGAGAATGTATTGGGTGGCAATCCCGACCCCCATCAAGCCGGAACCGATAACAGCAACAGGAGATTTGCGCATTGAGGCAATGAATAAAAAAGTGGATGAGGCGGATCAGGCGGGCAAACGTAATGCAGCATGGCTCCGGCAGAGACGGTCTCTGCTGGATGCAGTGTATGAAGCTTTGCGGGGAAAAATTGACTCAGCCGCTACAAGCGCTTGGCTGAACTTCTACAGCGGGAAGGAAGTGAAAATGCGTCGGTGACAAGCAGCGCTGTTACTGCGTTGACTGGATGCCGCCGCCCGATACACGCACCTCGCGCGGCGTACAGCCGAAACGCTCGCGGAACACCCGGCTGAAATGCGCCGGGTGGCTGAATCCGCTCATGTAAGCGATCGTGCCGATCGACAGATGGCTGTTTTGCGGGGAATCCAGGAGCTTTTTGCTGTGATCCAGACGCGCAGCGATCACGGCGGCTTCCACGGTCGTGCCGGTGACGCGGAACAGGTTGTACAGGTAACTTACCGAGATGCCGCAAGCTTGCGCGATCCGGGCCGGCGAGAGATTGGCATCGCCAAAATGCATATCGATGAAAACCAGCGCATGCTGCAGATGCATGGCGCGCACATTCGATTCTCCCGCATGCTGGCGGCTTTCATCGGCAAAGAAAAACAAGGCAATCAAGTCCAGCAACTGTTCCGACAATACGGAAAATTCCCGCTCGCTCCATTGCGCATAATTGGCAGCCAACTGATCCGCCAGCGTGGCAATCAGGATGCCCTGGTGGCCAGTGGATGGCAGACTGTGCAATGCCTCGACCTTGACGCCGCGCTGGCGCAGCATGCTGGCCGGGAAGGCGATGCTGCTGGTGCCGTATTCCAGGCGCGGCGTAGCGAGATAAGGCACCGCATGGTTGAACAAGTAGATGCGGCTCGGTTCCAGCACGCCCTGGCGGTTGCCGTAATCGATATCGAGCCGGCCATGGTTTGGACGGGTGAGCGTGATGTATTCATCCTGCAAGCGGGCGATATCGGCCGGTGTGCGGTGATGGCGCTGGCCACGGTAGCGCAGGGTATTGAAGCGCAGCGAATTGCGCCGGGCGGATTTCAGGTGACCGGAAAAGGGTTCGCCGCGCTGTTCCAGCTTTACGTTGACCGAGCCGAACGCGGAGCGCAAGGTCTCGGACCACACCCTGGCGCGGTCTCGCGTGTCAATCGATTGGGTATCGCATACGAGTTCCATCACATTCCCCTTGCTGCCTGGCGATGAATCTAGCACAAGACTTGGCCATCAACTGTTACATCCATCCTGCAATGCACCATGCCGGGTCCATCCGTCATGCAGATGGGCCCGGCATACCGGACAGCAGCGATCACCACTTACGGGCAGGTATTGTCGATCACGTAATACCCCGCGCCGCCGGAGCGCAATTTGCTCGTGACATACAGATTGTCGAACCCCATGTTCTGGCTGGAGCCCTTGGCATAAGCTGTGCCGAATTTGTCATAGGCCCGGCCCGCGACCACATGGGCATAGTTGCTGGATTTGTAGCAGGCGCCGGCGGTCGTGGTAGTGGTGCTGGACGTGCTGGTGCTGCCGCCGCTGGTACTGGTCGTGGTGGTGGTCGATGTAGTCGAACCTTCATTGCCGATGATGAAGCTGCGCATTTTCGCCAGCGCCGTGCTGTCGGTAATGATGGTGAAATGCGTCGGCGCGCCCGTGCCGCTCATGAGGTAGTTTTCGGCGCCGGCCAGCATGGCGGTATCGGTCGGGCTGGCGTTGGTATCGCCGGTCGAGCGCAGGGTCAGGTACTTCACTGCCGGGCTGCCCGGTACCTCGGTGCCGGAATTCAGATTCGCCAGCCATGACGAATTCGGCGGCCCCCACTGCGCGCAGGAAGGCGTCGACTGGCACAAGAGGTAATTGGAAATGCCGTGATGCGGGCCGGCGAAGGCGATGTATTGCGATACCTTGGCTGCGCCGCCGAGGTTCTTGATGTAATAGCGTCCGGCGATGGTGGAAGCCGACCAGGTCACCAGCACCACTTTCGATGCGCCGGTCTGCGCCAGGACTTGATCGACCTTGGTTTTGATCTCTTGCGCCGCCACGGCCATGTCTTGCTTCATCTGGCTACTGTCGGTCCAGATGAACAGCAGGCTGGATGGCCAGCCGTTGGATTGCAGATTGCTTTTCATCGGCTCCATATTGGAGGTGCTGCCGCCCATGCCGGGGATCATGATGACGGGGTCGTGCGCAGCGTGGCTCATGGCGGATGCGAATACGGTAACGGCGGCCAGGCAAAGCTTTGCCATGGCGGCCAGCAGATTGGGTTGCATGTTTGTCTCCTGAGAATTGTTGTGGGGTGCTGCTACGGACTTACCATAGCGGGGAGCAGGGTCGGTTTCAACGCCTAGGGCGGTTTGTGGAGGCTCAGTCAAGAGGCGGTGGAAGGAGAGTGAATCGCTTGAGCCGATGGCTTGATGGATTTGTCGTCAGGAAGGCAAAAGGCAAGATCTGATCCCATTCATTCCTGCTGGTTAATGCAACTGGCGAATGCAACTGGCCTGTTCGGCATTGGCCGATTCTGCCTGGTGGCGCGCTCTCGATTGATGCGCGGGTTAAAATGGCGACAGTCTTTGCCTGTTGCTCACTGTTGTTCCCCTTCAATCTGTCGTTTCACCTACCTCCCATCATGAGCAGCGCCCCATCCGTTACACCCGTCCCCTTGTTTGCTGACCTGGAGCTGAGCCAACCCCTGTTGCGCGTGCTGCAGGAACTGGGCTACGAAGCGCCGTCGCCGATCCAGGCTGCCACCATTCCCGTATTGCTGGACCATCGCGATGTGCTGGGTCAGGCGCAAACCGGTACCGGCAAAACCGCCGCCTTTGCCTTGCCGATCCTGGCGCGCATCGATATCCGGCAAGCCACGCCGCAAGCGCTGGTGCTGGCGCCGACGCGCGAGCTGGCGATCCAGGTGGCCGAAGCCTTCCAGCGTTACGCCAGCCATATTCCCGGCTTTCAAGTGCTGCCGATCTACGGCGGCCAGAGTTACGGCCCGCAACTCTCGGCATTGCGTCGCGGCGTACACGTAGTGGTCGGCACGCCAGGCCGGGTGATCGATCATCTGGAGAAGGGCACGCTCGATCTCTCGAAGCTCAAGACGCTGGTGCTCGATGAAGCCGATGAAATGCTGCGCATGGGTTTCATCGACGATGTCGAAACCATCCTGCAAAAAACCCCGGCCTCGCGCCAGACCGCGCTGTTTTCGGCGACCATGCCGTCGGCCATCAAGCGTATCGCCCAGACCTACCTGAAGAATCCCGCCGAAGTCACCATTGCTTCCAAAACCGGCACTGCAGAAAACATCCGCCAGCGCTACTGGCTGGTCTCCGGCATGCACAAGCTCGATGCTTTAACGCGCATCCTGGAAGCCGAGCCCTTCGACGGCATGATCATCTTTGCGCGCACCAAGCTCGGCACCGAAGAGCTGGCCACCAAACTCCAGGCACGCGGTTTTTCGGCGACGGCGATCAATGGCGACATGGCGCAGCAGCAGCGCGAGCGCACCATCGCCCAGCTCAAAGACGGCAAGATCGATATCCTGGTCGCCACCGATGTCGCCGCCCGCGGCCTGGATGTCGAACGTATCAGTCACGTCATCAATTACGATGTGCCGCACGATCCGGAAAGCTATACCCACCGCATCGGCCGCACCGGTCGCGCCGGGCGCAGCGGCGAAGCAATCCTGTTCATCACCCCGCGTGAAAAAGGGTTGTTGAGAGTGATCGAACGCGCCACCCGCCAGCCGGTGTCGCCGCTGGAGCTGCCGAGCATCCAGGCAGTCAACGATGTGCGGATCGCCCGCTTCAAGGACCAGATCACTGCAACGCTGGATGCCGGTGGCCTGGAAACTTTCCAGTCACTGATCGAGGATTACGAACGCGAGCACAATGTCCCGGCGCTGGAAATCGCCGCTGCCCTGGCCAAGCTGGCACGCGGCGATGTGCCGCTGCTGCTGGATAAAAACAAACGTGAGCCGCAGGCCGACGCTTCCTGGTCGGCAGACCGGCCGGACAGGAGTGCAAAGTTTGAACGCGGTGAGCGCAGTGAACGGGCCGATCGCGGCGACCGCGCAGAACGTCCGCGTATGCACAAAGAGCGCATCCACCGCGAGCCCGATCCCGGCATGCAAACCTTCCGCATCGAAGTCGGCCACGTACATGGCGTCAAGCCCGGCAACATCGTCGGCGCCATCGCCAACGAAGCCAACATCGATTCCAAGCATATCGGCCGCATCGAGATTTACGATGACTTCAGTACGCTCGATTTGCCCGACAGCCTGCCCGATGCCTTGCTCAAACAGCTGCAGACGGTGTGGGTCGCCGGCCAGCAATTGCGCATCAGCCGCGATGGCGCAGCGCCCGTGGCGACACCTGTGACGACACCTGCAGCCGCCAAGCCCGTCAGCAAAAAAGCCCGTGCCGACAAACCCGCCAGTGAAAAGCAGGTCAGCGACAAGCCGGCACCTGACAGCGCGCAGCGGCACATGGAAAAATCCACGCGCAACGAGCCTGTCATGGTTGAGGCGGCAGAGCGCCCGGCAGCAGCGCCAAAGAAAGCGCGTCCCGGCAAAGGCGTCACCGGCATGCAAGCCTACCGCATCGAAATCGGCCATGCCCACGGCGTGAAACCCGCCAATATTGTCGGCGCGATCGCCAATGAAGCCGGGCTCGATGCCAAATACATCGGCCGCATCGACATCTTTGATGAGCACAGCGTACTGGACCTGCCCGAAGGCATGCCGGACGAAGTCTTTGAACAACTCAAAACCGTCACGGTGGCAGGACAACAGCTGCGTATCAGTCATGCAGGGGCAGCACTGGGTGTCAGCGCCAAGGCCGGCAGTGCCGATGGCAAGAAGCCGACCTTCTCTACCCCTAAAAAAGGCGGCGACCGGCGCGTGCAAGAGAAATCACTGCGCAACAACACATCAGGCAAAGGCAGTGCGCCACCCGCCAAGGCAAAACCGAAGGCGCATCGCAAAGGCGCGAAGTAAACGTGATCGGTTGAACGAAGACGCAAGCCGCGCGGCTTGCGGTTGTAAACAATCGGGACAGGCCGCGATTTAGAATTTTTGACGGCCAGCGATGTCGCCGCCGTCAAAGCAGCGCATCGCTAATCAGCGATAAAACGCTTCCACCTTGCCCTTGAGCTTGATCGTCAGCGGATTGCCCTTGCGGTCAAGCGCTTTGCCGGCCGACACCTTGATCCATCCTTCGCTGATGCAATACTCTTCAACGTCCGAACGTTCCTTGTCATTGTGCTTGATGCCGATCTCGTGTTTCAACACTTCGGCGTTGTGAAAACGGCTGCGTGGATCAACGGAGAGGCGGTCGGGGAGTGGCGGGAGTTGGGTTGTGTCGTTCATGGGTCTGATTTCCGTTTCACAAAAGCGGGAGTGGCCGTATTTTATCGCACTGCGCCCTGCCGATGATTTGCTTGCCCGGCACATGGATAGCCATAAAAAAGGGCTCCCTGCGGAGCCCTTGGTGATTAGTTTGCCGGCGATGTCTATTTCGGCAGCAGGAAATTCAATGTCAGGTTCCATACCTGCGGCGAATTGACGATGCCCAGATGCGTCGTGCCAAGGATCGGATCATATTGCCCCTGGTTGAACACATCCACATTGACTGCATCAGAGAGCCGCGCACTGAACGAGAAATCGTGCGGTTGCCCGTGGCGGTCTTCCGCCGGCACCGGGGTGATTACCCCATCCTGCTGGGCAAAGTAAACAAAGCTGGTATCGGCATTGCGAATCGCCATGAATCGGGTGGGGCCGGGCGTGTTGCGCTTAGCATTCAGCCGCGCCAGCAAGGGTGTGTCGTCTGTGCCAAGTTCCTGGCAGACGGCGCTATCCGGCGTAAAGCCACCGGATGCCGGTAGCTGCCAATAGTTCAAGGGGTTCGGCGAGCAATTGATGATGCCATGATGCGGCCCATCCACCGACACCACGCGGCGCACCAGATGCCAGGCATGATCCTGGCGCAGCCATTCCCGCACGAGCACTGCCCCCAGGCTATGGCCCACCACGTCGACCTGGCGCGCGCCGGTATAGGCCAGCACGGCTTTTACGAAGCGCCGCAAATCAGGCACATTGGCCGCCACGGTATGGGCCTGGCCGGAGCGGTTACTCGGCTGGGCAATCAGGTCGCATTGATCGCCCTGGTAGCCCAATCCCCACAGCTCGCTTTCAGCATAGCCAGCCTGACGAAAGTACTCGGCGAACGCCTGCATTTTTCCATAGGGGTTGCAGCTGGTCGGGTAAGGCGTGTCGTTATTTCCATGCAGGAAGATGACGGGCGTGCGCGTCACCTTGCCGGCAGCGCCAAAACCGATGACGGGCTGACCGCTTGAGGCATCCAGTATGACGGGGAAATCGGACGGGAATGAAGTGCCGACATCCGCATGGGCAGAGAGCGGCATGAAGCCTGTTGCCAGGCACAGGAAAGGCAGAAGCAGATATCTGCGCAAGCGTAGAGCAAAGGTATTTTGCCTGTTTTTCATGTCGTCTCCTTTTAAACCGCTGTGGAATGATCAAGCGATTCTAGGATTGCCTTATGGATAGTTCGTGCGTTATCGCAAACAATTCACATGGAACGGCACTTTGAAAGGTTCTTTTGAAAATTAAGAAAGAGTTGCTGAAGAAGAGATGCGGCTAAAGTGCTCAAAATTGATACGGGCCCTCAAATTGGTGATGATTATTTTTCGAATTCGGGGAAGCGAATTTTTAGTCGCTCAACAGTAGAACGCCACTTTGGCGTCGTCGGTTTGCATATCGTATTTTGATTCCCAAACAATCCGATCTCCTGAACCGCCTGATCCAGCGGCAGCGTTTGCAGCCACTGAACAGGTACAAAATATTCGCAACGTTCCGGATCGTCGATCGCTTCCTGGTGATAGGTGCCGCCCTTGGCAACGCTTAAGACAGGAACTTCCCTATCGAGGGTTGTTACCTTGAAGTCGATGGCGGGTTGTGCGTGCCCGATCACCCGTCCCACGCCGACGTAGCCAGACTTGGGCACATTGACCCACACACGGTCGCCGGGATTAAGCAGCTTCAGCGTCTTGCTGTACCAGGAGCCGCCACCGCCGCAGATGAAGCCATATTGCATCGCGTCGCTCCAGGAGCGTTCTTCGCCATGGCCGAAGGAGGCATAAAACTCTCCGTTCCAGGGCTCATTCGCGCTTTCAGGGCGAGATGCCGCAATTGCTTGTTCATTGATCGGATCGAGCAGCCAGGCACGGCTGATCAATTGCTCGTTACCATGGGCGAACACCTGGAAACACAGTACGTTGATCGAAATGCCGCGCTCGTTCAGATAAGTCACGATGCGCTCGCTGCTATCGTCGAGCGTCGCCGCCACGATCACGATCTGGTGGCTTTGGTTCAGCGATTCTTCATCCAGCGCCTGGCCAAAGCGTTGGCGGAAATCCTCGGACAAGCTCTTGCCGGGTGCGAAGCGGCCGTAGATGGCAGCGATTTGTTCCGGCTGCAGCGTCTGCACCCATGCCGCATAGTCCAGCGCTTGCGCGACGACTTCGCGCGGCGTGCGGCCGCGCTTAATTTCGATCAGCACCAAGGCGCCGTCCGGTGCAATTCCCAGCAAATCGATACGTCCGCCAAAACCGGTATCTTCCTGCCGCCCAATCAGCATCCATTCATCCGATAGCAAGCTCGGAGCGGCGACGATCATGTCTTCCAGCAGCCGTTCGCTAGCGAGTGGCGATTCGATGAGTGCTTGTGGATTGGTGCTGACTTTCCAGAGGGCGGTGCGGATAGGCATATATAAAATTATCCTTAAGGCTTCGATGTCAGCAAATCAAAAATTACCTTAGCAAACCCCGCTGCCCGTTTCGGATCAGACAACAACTGCATCATCTGCTCCCGATGCGCATCGCTACTATCCAAAATCGCATCATCCACCGCCTTGGGAAAATCGCCCAGCATCGCTTGCTCAGCCGTGTTATTCGCCAGCTGCCGCATCACCACTTCATTTTCCTTCACCTTGTCGCGGATGGTGTGGGCGTAACTGACCATATCGTTTTCAGTCAACTGATCGGTAATGAACAACTCATTCAATCGATGCACAATCTGCGACAGGAATTCGACTTTCTTGTCCTTGGCCTTGGCCGTCCCCGCCTCGTCGCCCGGTTCCAGCTTGTATTCATCCGACTCTTGCATGATCAAATCTTGCTGGCGGATTTTAGACAGGCGGTAATGGCTTAATACGATGCTGTTCAAATCGACATCATCGTCATCGATCACCGTCTCGCGCAGCATCGGGCGCAGGTTGCGTGCGTACAGGCTCAGCTTTTCCAATTCTTTGTTATCGTAATCAACGATCTGCGACATGAATTCATAGAAGCGTACAAAAGTGCCTAAATCCTTCTTGAAGATTTCCAGTGCATCCTTTTCCTGCTTGCATTCCTTGAATGATTTCTCCGCGTTGGCAATCAGCACTGCATCCTTGGTCTGCTTGGTGCGCTCGAATATATCCCGCGCTTGCTTGTACGCTTCCACCGCCGACTTATAACGATTCTGCCAACGCTCAACCGCCGGTTTGCAGATATTGGCAATCGCCGCATTGCTTTTGCTTTTCACAAAGAACGCATCGCAGAATTGTTCGACCTCATTCCAGGTGAATACGCCAGCGGCGCGCAACTTATCGAACAGGTCAAAAATCAAATCAGGATCGGACACGTCCGCCAGTTCCGCCGTCTGGTAATAAGGCTGGAACGCATCAAGGATCTCTTGCGGCTCGTTGAAAAAGTCCAGCACAAACGTGCCGGTCTCCGCCTTGCCCGGATAGGTGCGGTTCAGGCGCGACAGCGTTTGTACGCACTCGACGCCCGCCAGCTTCTTGTCCACATACATCGCGCACAGCTTGGGTTGGTCGAACCCGGTTTGAAACTTGTTGGCGACAATCATCACTTGATAATCATCGGTGTCAAAAGCCTTGCGCATGTCGCGGCCCTTGAGCTTGGGGTTCATGTTGGTCTCAGTGAATTTGTTACCGACCAGCGCATCCGCATTCGGATCTTTTTCCGTGAACTCAACCTCGCCAGAAAATGCCACCATCGCATGGATTTTCTGGTAGTTCTGTTCCGTGATGTATTTATCGAATCCCAACTTATAACGCACCGCTTCCTTGCGCGAGCTGGTCACGACCATCGCCTTGGCTTGTCCGCCCAGCAAGCCCATCACATTGTCCTTGAAGTGCTCGACGATCACTTGCACCTTCTGGCTGATGTTGTAGTCGTGCAGGCGCACCCACTGGTTCAGCTTGACCTTCGCCTTCTTGCTTTCCACTTCCTGATCGCTGCCGGCGATCTTCAGCGCCAGGTTGTATGCGACCTTGTAATTGGTATAGTTTTTCAGCACATCGAGGATGAAGCCTTCCTCGATCGCCTGGCGCATGCTGTACACATGATAGGCGGCGGGCTTGTTGGTCTTGGATGGTGCTTCGTTGGGTCTGGGCAAGCGGCCGAACAATTCCAGAGTCTTGGTTTTTGGTGTCGCGGTAAAGGCCAGATAACTCAGGTTGTTCGACGCACGGCGCGATGCGACGGCAGCGTCGAGGATATCATCGGTGGTCAGCTCATCATCCTCGCCGACGCCATCGACCATCAACACTTCCTTCAACTGGCGCGCAGTCGAGCCGGATTGCGACGAATGTGCCTCGTCGGCGATCACCACATAATTACGTTCTTTCAGGCTGACGCTGTTTTCAATCGCCTTCAATACAAACGGAAAAGTCTGGATCGTCACAATGATGATCGGTTGCGAACCTTCCAGCGCCGCCGCCAGCTTTTCCGACTTCGAGCCATCACCTTCCTGCCGGTTGATGCGACCGACCACGCCATCGGTATGCTCGAACTGGTAAATCGTATCCTGCAATTGCGCATCCAGCACCGTGCGGTCGGTCACCACGATCACCGAATGGAATTTCTTGTTGCCGTGGTCGTCATGCAGCGACGACAACTGATGCGCGACCCACGCGATGGAATTCGACTTGCCGGAACCGGCGCTGTGCTGGATCAGGTATTTCTGCCCCGGCCCTTCGCTGCGCGCTGCATTGACCAGCTTGTTGACCACATCCCACTGGTGATAACGCGGGAAGATCAGGCTTTCCTTCTTGTACTTGCGCCCCTCCCAATCTTCCTTCTCTTCAATCTGCAAATGCACAAAGCGCGCCAGGATGTTGAGCAGGTTATCGGGCAACAGCACTTCATTCCACAGATAGTTGGTCGCGTACTGCGTCACGTCGGCCGGCACATCGTTGCCCGCGCCGCCTTCCGCCGTGCCTTTGTTAAACGGCAGGAAGAAGGTGTCATCGCCTTCCAGCCGCGTCGCCATATACACCTCGTACTGGCTGACCGCAAAATGCACCAGCGCGCCGCGCTTGAAGGTCAACAACGGTTCCGGCTTCTTGGTGACCGGATCTACGGCTAAGCGCGTGGTCTTGTATTGCTTGATCGCGTTGTACACCGCTTGCTTGAATTCCGACTTCAACTCCAGCGTCGCCACCGGCAAACCATTGACGAACAACACCAGATCGATGCGCCAGGCCTTGGCCTGGCTGCCAGTATCCGCCAGATGCGCAGCAGTCGCCCACGGGCTGTACACCACCTCCGCCACCACCCGCAACCGATTTTGCTTATACCGCGCCAACGAATCCGGATTCAAATCATGGTCAGGCTTGAACTGACACAAACTAAAGCGCGTACCACGGTCGCGCAACTCATGGCGCAATACACCCAGCGTGCCAAAGGTGCGCATCTCCTTGTTGGCCGCATTGGGGTCGGCCTTGTTCAACTGCGCGGCAACCCGTTCGATAAACTTTTGTTCCGGATCATTCGGATAAAGCGCACAAAACCTTTGCCATTGCTCGTCCTGCGTATCTTTGACAAAGCCCAGCACATCCTCTTCATACAAGGCCAGTGCGCGGTTGTATTTATCGGCCGTGCCCAGCAACCAGCCATTGGCGACCAATTGTCGGATCATGTCGCTTTGAAAGACAAGCTCATTGGCTTTGCCATGGCTGGACGAATGTGTCATGCGGCGATCTTTTGGTTGGTTGTTTGGGATGGCTCCTGCCAGTTGCGGACGTCGATTTTTCCGGTGACGGCAGCGGAGATGAGGGCGATGCGGCGCTCTTTAATAATCTTGATCGCTTCTTCAGCTTTTGAAACCGTAATATCAATTTTTTCTTTGAGCCGGAATACATGCTCAATTATTTTTTTCTGTTCATCTAAATTTGGAAATGCCGCAACTAATTTATTGATATCAGCCATTCCGATGGTTTTTAATGTTGCGCCAAATGTGTATCTTTCTAACTCATCTGCCATCGCATAAAAAACCAAAAGCAAATATTCTGGGATAACTTTTTCTTCTTCACAAATCCATGCGATCACATGCTGAGAAACAGCCATCACTCTTGTAGTTATAGCCGCCAACCCTATACTTGCATCTCTAGTAAATATGACGCAACGTTCTGGCAATTTTCTTGCCGAAGAATTAGCGATACCTTTTTCATTCAAATAGAAAGCAGTATCGGTTATATAGTCAACCGACTTTAATTGAGTGGAATCATTTAACGAAACCCATGGAATATTGCAATCGACCCAATAGGCGTCTATCTTCTTGTCCGGTGTGTGGCCGCTTTCGATTTTAGCCACTTGTTTAATACGACAAACTTCCCAATGCTCTGGCACTTCACCCAACCACTCAACACCTGAGTCGCGCATCGGCGCATTGGGATTTAAACCTTTGGTCACGGCATGACTAATCACTGCCTGACGTTTTTCTTTTAGCAGCTTGACCAGTTGTTGCTGTTTCTCGATCAGGGTATCGATCTTGGCGGTTTCGTGGTCAAGGAACTGAACTATCTTGGTTATTTCTTCCTTTGACGGCAAAGACAACCTTGCTTTGAGAATATCAACGCTTGAAAGATGTTTGACCGTTGTGAAATAAGTTAAATCATTGACGATCTTCATATTGAACGGAAGCATGTAAAAGATAAATTTCTTTAGCTCGTAGCTATTCGCTCTTATACATGCAACTCGCTGATTTAAGGCAGCCTCACCGCCTCTCCACATAGCCACATTAAAATCACCGTCCATTCCGATTAGGATGTCATCATTTTTGATTAACGCTTCAGATGGGACTTCTCCATCAAATCCAACTTCCGTTTTAGACGAATTTATATCTCGTATTCTTACTAACGGTGTTCCTTTTCCTGATTCAAACCGTTTTGAATCAAAAGGATAGCCATTAATTACGGTGGCAATTTCTTTAACTCGTTTTAAATCCCAATGCCTTGGTATTAAACCTAGCCACGTCACGCCACTATTTTTGTATTCAGGGTAAGCTCGAAATTTCTCGCTCATCATGAATGCACCTCTTGCAGCAGCTTCATGATCTCCGCACTCACCGCATCCAAATCCGCATCAATCTCGACCAAGTCACGCGGCGGCTGGTATTGGTAAAAATGCCGGTTAAACGGAATCTCATAACCGACGACGCCGATCTGCTGGTCCTTGTCATCCTTCTTGCTGGCGTCGATCCAAGCATCGGGCACATGCGGTGACACTTCTTTGCTGAAGTAGGCTTCGTTCAGTTCGTTGACCGATTTGGACGGGTCGAGCGCGACGTTTTCAAAATCGCGCAGGTCGCCATCGGCTTTGTATTCGATCACCTGGCCTTTGACGGCAAACAATCCGTAGGTCGGATCGGCCTTGGCTTTGTGTACCTTCTTGATGACTTTTTCGGCAGCGGGATTTTTCCAGCTGACGGCATCGGTGATTTGCTTTTTCTCTTTGGCGTCGAGCGTGACGGATTGCGCCTTGCAGGCTTTGCTCAGCACGTCGTCGAAATCGTTCATGTCATCAAACTGCGCGGTGCCGATCGCTTGTTGCAGTTGCCGCGCTTTCAGCAGCGTTTGTTTTTGTGAGAGCCAGGTGCTGCGGTCGAGCAGGTCTTTGATCTGCTTTTCCTTGAGGTCGGCGAAGTGCAGTTTGATATAGCGGCGGATCGCATCTTCATGCGCGCTGAGGTCGCCGTAGTGTTTGCAGGCTGGGTCGTCGCTCCAGGTTGCATTGTTCCCTGTATCTGCTTCCGCGCCGTATTGCGCAAACGCCCATTGCATTGCGGCGTTGAGCGCGCCGGCGTCATAGCGCAGGTTGGCCAGGCGCTCATCGCTGAATTGATACGACAGTCTTAGCGGGCGTTCTATCGTGATGCGGCGGTAGCCGAATTCGTGCGTTTTGAAAATCTTGCTGGCGAAGGTTTTGGCTGCTTCTGCTTTCGGGTTGGCGGATTGGCGGCCGCGATTGCTTTTCTGCTCTGCCGGTTTGTCTAGCTCACGCGCATCGACCACTTCAAAGTTGCCGAAGCAGCGGGTGATGGTGGCGATGTCTTCGTCATCCATCACGTTGCGCTTGCTGCCGAGCGACTTGCGCATCTTGCCGCACAGGTTGACGCCGTTGATCAGTTGCACGCGGCCTTTGCGCTCTGCCGCTTTTTTGTTGGAGAGGATCCAGACATAGGTGGCGATGCCGGTGTTGTAGAACATGTCGGTGGGCAGCGCGACGATGGCTTCCAGCAAATCGGCTTCCAGGATGTAGCGGCGGATTTCGGATTCGCCGGATCCTGCGCCGCCGGTAAACAGGGGTGAGCCGTTGAGGATGATGCCGATTCTTGCACCACCGTCTGATGCGTCGCGCATCTTGTTGATCAGGTGCAGCAGGAACAGTAGCGAGCCGTCGGACACGCGCGGCAGGCCGGGGCCGAAGCGGCCGTCGAAGCCTTTGAGCATATGTTCATCAAGAACGTCTTGCTCGATCTTCTTCCAGTCGACGCCGAACGGCGGATTGGACAGCATGTAGTCGAACTTGGTCGAATAGAGCTGGTCGTTGGAGAGCGTGTTACCGAGTTTGATGTTGCTGACCTCTTGCCCTTTAATCAGCATGTCGGCTTTGCAGATCGCGTAGCTTTCGGGATTCAGTTCTTGCCCGAATGCGCGCATAACGGCTTGCGGGTTGAGCTCATGCACGTATTCCATGCCGGATGATAGGAAGCCTCCTGTACCCGCTGTTGGATCATAAATAGTGCGGATGATGCCGGGCTTGGTGAGCGCGGCGTCGTCTTCCATGAACACCAGTGCGGTGGTCAGGCGCACGATGTCGCGCGGGGTGAAGTGTTCACCGGCAGTGTCATTCGAGCTTTCGGCAAAGCGTCGGATCAGTTCTTCGAACACCAGGCCCATGTCGTGGTTGGAGACGGCCTTGGGACTGAGGTCGATGGCGCGCACTTTTTGCACGACCTTGTAGAGCAGATTGGCGTCGTTGAGCTGGCCGATGAATTCGGCAAAGTTGAAGTATTCAAAAATCTCGCGAGCGTCTTTGGAAAAGCTTCGAATGTAGTTTTCCAGATCGGCTTTGGTGCTGGAGTCGCCCAGTTTGGCGAGATTCATTTTGGAAGTATTGAAAAACGACAGGCCGCCGGTGGCGCGTAATAGCAGCTTTTCTTGCGCTTCTTCGGGTAGCTTGGTCTTTTGGACTTTTTCGTATTCGGTGAGTACTTTGTCTTTGGTTGCTTCAAGCACGCATTCGAGGCGGCGTAATAAGCAGAACGGCAGGATGATGCGGCCGTACTGGCTTTGCCTGAAGTCGCCGCGAAGCAGATCTGCGATGGCCCAGGAGTCGGAGGCGAGGTTGTTAGATGCTTGCGTCATAGTGGATGCGGTATGTGTTTTGTCTACCGGAATAGGGTTGCTGTGTTGTTGGCTTCATTGCAGCGAGGCGATCTCGCCCAGCTTCTTTTCAAGGTCGGGTACACGTTCCTGGCTCGCCAAATCGCTTGGCAAATGGCCGGGTAAGGCCTGCATGAATGCCGACGTCGCCAATAGTTGGAATATTTGATCGCGCAGATAACTCTTTAATTCTGGAGCGCTTCTGCGGCATTCTTCAATCAAAGTATCGCGGCCATCAACGATGGCAAGCAGATCGCCCAGGTCATGACTGAATAGATAGTCATTGTTGCCGCGCCCGGCAAACGCTTCCAGTTTTGTCGCGACAAATGCCGGCGCGGTGATTAGGCGGATTGTGGTGCCGCTTGGCAGGGCGATTTTTTCAGCAGTTTGCAATGCATACGGATACCATCGATTGGAAAAGCCTAATATTTTTTCAATGGTCGGCATTACGTCGACCGTGACGGTATCGATTGTCCAGCGACAGATCGGTGCGTTTTGACGCATATCTTGGCTGAAGCCTTGTGCTCTTAATGCCCGATCTACTTGGTGGTAATCAGTCAGCGCGACGGTTTGGACGATCAGATCGACATCTTCCGTTGGGCGAATGGCGGGTTGAGCGGGGTCGGTAATCAGCAAGCCGGCGACTGCGCCGCCGACGAATACCAATTCGTCGCGCAGCGCATCGCCCAGTCGTTTGGCGACCAGTTCGAGCAACACGATATTGGGGTCGTTTGGGTTCATCCTTTCAACCTATCATCTAGCAACTCGATGGCTAGCGCGCGCTCGCGCGGACTTCCGCCCCGAATGGCGTCGACCAGCACCAGCAATTCGTAAAGCGCGGGGTTGCGGCTCGCTGCATCGGGGACGGTTGGGTACAGCGGATAATAGGCAACACCGCGTACCGTACCATGCCTGTAAGGCCAAACCGGCGCAGGCTCCTGGGGTTGAACGATTTTTTCTTGCAAGGGGGATGCCGCATAGCTGGTGGGGATGCCGCGCGTGATGCCGCCATGCGTGGCGGGAAATGCATAGCGTGCACCATGCTGCAAGAACGTGCGTAATGCTTCACGCACGACGATGGCTTTTCCCATTTCATCCTTGCGGGCTAACTGGGCCATGACGGCTCGACCGAGTGCGGCGTGAACCTCGGAAGCCGTTAGGCTGAGTTCATCGCCGAGTTTAGCGTAGGTCGGGGCGGGGCCATGCTCCAACGACAGACGGAGTAGTACGACCAGATCCTGGGGGCGTAATACCACTTGCGGGTTGGATTTTGCATTTGCCATGGTGTAAGAGCCATGTTATTCGCCATTCGCGAATAGAGAATATAGAAGGGAATTTTCTCTCTGTCAATCGCAATCTTCTTTTTATTCTCCATTCGCAAATAGCGAATAAGATTAATAATCTCTTACTAATTAGCTGAAAGATGCTCAATGGTATTTAGTTTTACTTCTTATTTATGTATAGAAACACGACTTTTTTATGCATGTCGTAATGGGAATGTATAAAAAAGAGAGTTTTCTATATACACGTGGATAGCCATAAAAAAGGGCTCCATACGGAGCCCTTGGAAGTTTGCTTGCGCTAGGAATTAAACGTCAATATTCCCCGCCTGCAGCGCATTCGTCTCAATAAACGCCCTGCGCGGCTCCACATCGTCGCCCATCAGCGTCGTGAAAATCTGGTCCGCGGCAATCGCGTCTTCAATCTGCACTTTCAGCAGGCGGCGCACGGTCGGGTCCATCGTGGTTTCCCACAGCTGTTCCGGGTTCATTTCACCCAGACCCTTGTAGCGCTGCTTGGAGACGCCGCGTTCGGCTTCCGAGCGCAGCCAGGTCATCGCTTCGTGGAAGTCGCGGATGGCAAATTCCTTGGTCTTTTCGCCTTGGCCCCGGCGTACCAGCGCGCCTTCGCCGATCAAGCCCTTGAAGGTGGCGGCGGCGTTGGCCAGTACGCCATAGTCCGGGCCTTGCACAAAGTCGGTGTCGATGACGCTGACTTTCAGGTTGCCATGATGGCGGCGAACGATGCGCAGCATGTGCTTGTCCGACAAATCGTCCGACGAAATTTCGATCTGCACGGCCGGGTCGTTGATCGCCTGGCTCAGCGCCTGCGCCGATTGCTCGGCATCGGCTACGGTATCCAGATTGAGCGTGACGCCGGTCATGATGGCCGACAGGGCGGCCGCGTCCACTGCACGAGTCAGGCGCATGATGATGGCATTGGCGGTTTTGTACTGGCGGATCAGTTCGGCCAGTGCTTCACCGGTAATGGCGGGCGCATTTTCACTCGGGATCAGCGCGGCATCTTGCAGGGCGACTTCGAGCATGAAGCTGGCTTCTTCGACATCGCCTTGCAGGTAACGCTCGTCGCGGCCATGCTTGACCTTGTACAGCGGCGGCTGCGCGATGTAGACGTGGCCGCGCTCGACCAGCATTGGCAGCTGACGGTACAGCAGGGTCAAGAGCAGTGTGCGGATGTGGGCGCCGTCGACGTCGGCATCGGTCATGATGATGATGCGGTGGTAGCGCAGCTTGTCGATGTTGAATTCGTCGGCACCGATGGAAGTTCCCAGCGTGGCGATCAGCGTCGTGATCTGCTCGCTTGAGAGCATCTTTTCAAAACGGGCTTTCTCGACGTTCAAGACCTTGCCGCGCAGCGGCAGGATTGCCTGGAACTTGCGGTCGCGGCCTTGCTTGGCCGAGCCGCCTGCGGAGTCACCCTCGACGATGTACAGCTCGCACAGCGCCGGATCTTTTTCCTGGCAGTCGGCCAGCTTGGCGGAGAGGCCGAGGCCATCCATGACGCCCTTGCGGCGGGTCAGTTCGCGCGCCTTGCGGGCGGCTTCGCGGGCGCGGGCAGCTTCGACGATCTTGCCGCAGATGATCTTGGCGTCGTTCGGCTTTTCCATCAGGTAATCGGTCAGGGTCTTGGCGACGATTTCCTCTACCGGGCCGCGCACTTCGCTTGATACCAGCTTGTCCTTGGTTTGCGAGCTGAACTTCGGTTCCGGTACCTTCACCGACAGCACGCAGGTCAAGCCTTCGCGCATGTCGTCGCCGGCGATCTCGACCTTGGCTTTCTTGGCAAAGTCGTGTTCGTCGATGTACTTGTTGATGACGCGGGTCATCGCGGCGCGCAAACCGGTCAGGTGGGTGCCGCCGTCACGTTGTGGAATATTGTTGGTGAAGCACAGCACCTGTTCGTTGTAGGCATCGTTCCATTGCATGGAAACGTCGACCGTGATGTTGGTGCCCTGGTCGGACACCTTTTCGCCGGTGGCCTGGAAAATGGTCGGGTGCAGCACGCTCTTGTTCTTGTTGATGTATTCGACGAAGCCGCGGGTGCCGCCTTCGAAGGCGAAGTCTTCTTCCTTGCCGGTGCGCTGGTCGGTCAGCTTGATGTGCACGCCATTGTTCAAGAAGGACAGTTCGCGGATGCGCTTGGCCAGGATGTCGTAGTGGAACTCGACATTGGTGAAGATTTCTTCATCGGCCCAGAAATGCACTTCGGTGCCGCGCTTGTCGGTTTCGCCAATCACCTTGATCGGCGAGATGGCAACGCCATCCTGCATTTCGATTTCGCGGTTTTGCGGCACGCCCTTGGCGAATTCCATGGCGTGGACCTTGCCGTCGCGGCGGATGGTCAGCTTCAGCAGCTTGGACAAGCCGTTGACGCAGGACACGCCGACGCCATGCAGGCCGCCGGAGACCTTGTACGAGTTCTGGTCGAACTTGCCGCCGGCGTGCAGCTCGGTCATGACGATTTCGGCAGCAGAGCGTTTGGGATCGTGCTTGTCGTCCCACTTGATGCCGGTCGGGATGCCGCGGCCGTTGTCGGTCACCGAGATCGAGTTGTCGGAATGGATGGTGACGTGGATTTCGGTGCAGTGGCCGGCCAGCGATTCGTCGATCGAGTTGTCCAGCACTTCGAATACGCAGTGGTGCAAGCCGGTACCGTCGGAGGTGTCACCGATGTACATGCCGGGACGCTTCCGGACTGCTTCCAGGCCTTCGAGGATCTGGATCGAGGATGCGCCGTAGGAGGCGGATTGCGAGGCTGGTTGCGGTTCGCGAGGGGCTTCTTGGGGGAGTGCGGACATGGCTGCCTTTACAAAAACATACTGCTAAAAAACAAAATCGGGCTTTCTTAAATGTGGCAAAGGGGCGCGTCGAACTTCCGCACCCCTTGCCTCATTGTTTGCTGCTTTACTTATTAAATGCGCATTGGCATGACAACGTATTTGAAGTCGGCGTTGTCCGGTACCGTGACCAGCGCGGACGAATTGGCGTCGCCCAGTGCGATGTTCACGTTGTCGCATTTCAGGTTATTCAATACGTCGAGCAGGTAGGTGACGTTGAAACCGATATCGACGCTGTCGCCGCCGTAATCGATTTCGATTTCTTCCACGGCTTCTTCCTGGTCGGCATTGGTGGAACTGATCTTCATGCTGCCGGGGGCGACGATGCAACGCACGCCCTTGAACTTGTCAGACGTCATGATCGCGGCGCGCTGCAGCGAGTGCAGCAGCTGCACGCGGTCGATCGTGAAATTGTTCTTGTAACCCTTCGGCACCACGCGGGTGTAATCCGGGAACTTGCCTTCGACCAGTTTCGAAATCAGTTCGATGTCGGCGAAGGTGAGCTTGACCTGGTTGTTGGCGATTTCGAGGTCGACCGGGTTGTCAATGTCTTCCAGCAGGCGCTGCAATTCCATGATGGTCTTGCGCGGGATGATGACTTCCTGGCGCGGGAAATTCTGGTCAGTCTCGACCTGGCAGAAAGCCAGGCGGTGACCATCAGTGGCAACCGCGATCACGTTCTTGCCATCGACCACCAGCAGCAAGCCGTTCAGGTAGTAACGAATGTCCTGCTGCGCCATCGAGAAGTGCACCATGTTGAACAGGTGCTTCAGGGTTTTCTGCGGCAGGGTGACCTTGGCATTGAAATGCTCGGCTTGCGCCACGGTCGGGAATTCTTCAGCAGCCAGGGTTTGCAGGGCGAAGCGCGATTTGCCCGATTGAACGGTCATGCGCTTGTTGGCCAGCGAAAGCGACACATCGCCGGAGTCCGGCAAGGCGCGCAGGATGTCGAGCAGCTTGCGGGCAGCAACCGTGGTGGCTGCAACGTCACCGCCGGCGCCGACTTGCGCATGGGTGGTGATTTGCACTTCGATGTCGGTCGACAGGAAAGATACGCGCTCGCCATCCTTGCGAATGAGGATATTGGCCAGAATCGGCAAGGTGTGCCGACGCTCGACAATACCGCTCACTATCTGCAGTGGCCGGAGAAGAGTATCTCGGGTGGTTTTGACCAATTGCATATTGTTTGTTCCTGATAGTGATTGTTGACGGGTAATGATTAATACGGTGTTGCTGAAAACGGGAAAACTGGCATGCCGGTGACGTCTGGTTCAAGCGGTCTTGGACACTATGTAAATCACTCGCAATTGTGACTAAAAAACCGCACTCTCGCCACCTCTTTATTTACTAATTTGCAAGCGCGATTTTTTGCCACTTGTAAAGTTATCCACAGGCACGCAGGCAGGGAATTTGTCGGGGTTTTAACCTTTCAGGGTTTGCTCCAAAACGTGGAGTTCGTGGTTGCATTCCGGGTTCTTGGTCCGTTCCGAGGCGATCTTTCGGACGGCGTGCAAAACGGTGGTATGGTCGCGGCCGCCAAACAATTCGCCAATTTCTGGCAAGCTTTTCTGGGTCAGTTCCTTGGCCAGGTACATGGCGATCTGGCGCGGCCGGGCGATGTTGGCCGGGCGCTTTTTCGAGTACATGTCGGCGACCTTGATGTTGAAAAAGTCGGCCACGGTCTTCTGGATATTCTCCACCGAGATCTGCCGGTTTTGCACGGAAAGCAAGTCTTTCAGTGCATCTTTGACAACTTCGATCGTGATGTCCTTGCCGTGGAAGCGCGAGTACGCCAAGATCTTGCGCAGCGCGCCTTCTAGTTCGCGGACGTTGGAACGTAAATGTTTGGCAACAAAAAATGCCACGTCGTCGGACAGGTTGGCGCCTTCCGAGACGGCTTTTTTCAGCAGGATCGCCACCCGCATTTCCAGTTCGGGCGGCTCGATGGCGACCGTCAAACCAGAGTCGAACCGGGAAATCAGGCGGTCATCCATGCCGGTGATTTCCTTCGGGTAGGTATCGCTGGTGATGATAATTTGTTTCTTGGCGGCAATCAAAGCTTCGAAGGCATAGAAGAATTCTTCCTGCGTCCGGCTCTTGCCACCGAAGAACTGGATATCGTCGATCAGCAGCAGATCGAGCGAATGGTAATAGCGTTTGAAGTCGTCGAAACCCTTGCGCTGGTAAGCAGTCACTACGTCGCGAACGTACTGTTCAGCGTGGATGTAGCGGATCTTGGCGTTCGGATTGTCGGCCAGCACCTGGTTGCCGATGGCGTGGATCAGGTGGGTCTTGCCGAGGCCGACGCCGCCGTACAGGAACAGCGGGTTGTAGGAAACGCCGGGGTTGTTGGCGACCTGGATGGCGGCGGCGCGCGCCAGCTGGTTGGCCTTACCAGTGACGAAACTGTCGAAGGTCAGGACCGGGTTGATGCGGCTTTGTTCTTGCCGTGGCGCAATCTGTGGAACCGGGATGTCCTGGAATGCCGGCGGCATGTCGACCGCAGTGCCGCCATCGAAATTGCTTTGAGCGGGTGCGCCGCTGGGGGCAGGTCGCTTGGCGCCGTTCAGGCGCGGGTCGAGCACGAACTGGACTTCGACCTGGTCATCCCAGTGGGCGGCGGCAAGCGCGGCGATGCGGCTGGCGAACTGGGTCTTGACCCAGTCCAGCTTGAAGCGGTTGGGCGCGGCGATCCGCAGCCGGCCATCCTCGAAATCGAGCGGTGCGAGCGGCTTGATCCAGGCGCTGAATTGCTGCGGCGTCAGTTCCTGCTCCAGCTGCGCGGAGCAAGCCTGCCAAAAATTTTCCATGTGTATTTATTAGAGAATGCTGCGTTGGCGACCCGTTTCCCTGGCTGGGCGGCAGGGTGGGGCGTGCCGAAATCAAGGGGCTATTCTACCCTTCCAGATACAAGTTATCCACAGGCGGCGGGCTTATTTCTACGGTGTCGGGCTTCGTCTTGACAAGCGTCGAAAGCCCGGAAAGGGCTGCTAAGTGATTGACAGCACAGGGGAAAATGCTGTCTAATTCAAGGTTCACTGCCCGTTGTGTTGGTGCAATGTCTTGTTGCAGCTTTTTTATGCGACAGTCGGCCATTGCGAGAACCATGCCCTGCGCATCCTGACAACAAGACGCCGGTATTCGACTTACCCTTTTAGCAGATTAGCGAGATAACAATGAAACGTACTTTCCAGCCTTCCGTCGTTCGCCGCAAGCGCACCCACGGTTTCCGCGTCCGCATGGCTACCCGTAACGGCCGCGCTGTCCTGAACGCACGCCGCGCCAAGGGCCGCAAGCGCCTGGGTGTGTAAGCCAAGCACTGCTGCCCGCGCGTGAGCCGCGTTCGTTCGCACGATTTTGCCCGCGAGCGACGCATCGTTGAAACGGATGATTTTTCATCCGTTTTTCGTTTACGGCCGGTGCAACGCAGCGCGCATTTCGTACTCTATATCCGGACCAACCAGTTGCCGCATGCCCGTCTGGGAATCGTCGCCGCCAAGCGGCTGGCGCCACGGGCGGTGACCCGCAATACGATCAAGCGCGTGGCGCGCGAACTGTTCCGGCAAAGCACCCTGCCCTCGATCGATTGCATCGTGCGCCTGTCCAGGCCGGTCAATACCAAAACCGGCCCGGCCACCACGTCTGCGCTCAAGACGGCATTGCGCAGCGAACTGCAGCAACTGTTCCAGTCGCAAGCCTTGCCGGAGAGTGCGTCATGAAAACCCTGCTGTTGTTGCTCCTGCGCCTGTACCAGCTGTGCCTCAGCCCTTTCCTGGGCCAGCGCTGCCGTTTTTATCCGAGCTGTTCCAGTTACGCGATGGAAGCGATTGCCAAGCATGGAACGCTGAAAGGCGGTATCCTCGCTGCGCGCCGGCTGGGACGTTGCCATCCGTGGCATCCGGGCGGGGTTGACCCGGTCCCGGAAACGCTCGACAGCCGGCAAAAAACGGACAAGCCCTGCGCTTGCCCCCATCACTGAATTCTCTGCATCCTCTAATCGAAAATGTCTATGGATATCCGACGTACCTTCCTGTGGATTGTGTTCACGATGTCGATCCTGCTGTTGTGGGATAACTGGAACCGCGCCAGCGGCCGCCCGTCGATGTTTTTCCCGACTGCGACCCAGCAAGCCAAGCCGGCTGCCGCCGGTAGTGCCGGAACGCCGACGCAAACTGCGGTGCCGCAGGCAGGCAGTAACGCTGCCGCCAGCGTGCCGGCTGCAGCGGCAAGCGCCAGTGCAGTGGCGGCACCGGTGAAAACCGAAATCATCACCATCACCACCGATGTGATGAAAGCCGAGATCGATACCCTGGGCGGCGAATTGAAGCGCCTGGAATTGTTGAAGCACAAGGATACGCACGATCCGAAAAAGAACCTGGTCATTTTCGATCACAGCACTCACCTGACCTATCTGGCGCAGTCCGGTTTGATCGGCGGCGATTTCCCGACGCATAAATCGGCCTTCGTGGCCAAGCCGGGCACGCGCAACCTCGACGCCAACGACCAGGTGCAACTGGTGCTGGAGTCCGAGCAAGGCGGCATCAAGCTGACCAAGACCTTTACCTTCAAGCGCGGTGATTACATCGTCGACCTGAAGCATACGGTGACCAATGGCAGCGCTGCAGCAGTGACGCCGACCCTTTATGAACAATTGGTCCGCGACGGCAACAAGCCGGAAGGCGATACCATGTTCTACAGCACCTTCACCGGTCCAGCGGTCTATACCAGCGAGCACCATTTCCAGAAACTCGATTTCAAGAAAATCGAGGAAGGCAAGGCTGACCATGCCAAGCAAGCCAGCAATGGCTGGGTTTCCTTGATCCAGCATTACTTTGTTTCGGCGCTGATTCCGCCGGAGAACATGCAGCGCGATATTTATACCGACAAGGTTGCCAACAACCTGTATTCGGTCGGCGTCAAGCTGCCGCTGGGTAAGATCGCGCCGGGCGCCAGCACCACGGTCGATACCCGCTTGTATTCCGGTCCGCAGGAATCCGCTCTGCTGGAAAAAGTCGCGCCGGGTTTTGACCTGGTCAAGGATTATGGTTACCTGACGATCGTTGCCAAGCCGATCTTCATGCTGATGGATTTCATCCACAAGTTGCTCGGCAACTGGGGCTGGACCATTATTGTCCTGACCATCGTGATCAAGCTGGCGTTCTTCCCCTTGTCGGCGGCCAGCTACCGCAGCATGGCCAAGATGAAAACCGTCACGCCGAAGATGACGGCGATCCGCGAGAAGCACAAGGGCGATCCGCAAAAGATGAACCAGGCCATGATGGAGCTGTACAAGACCGAGAAAATCAATCCGCTCGGCGGCTGTCTGCCGATCCTGATCCAGATGCCGGTGTTCATCGCCCTGTACTGGGTGATCCAGGCCAGCGTCGAGATGCGTGGTGCGCCTTGGCTGGGCTGGATCCACGATCTGTCGTCGCCTGACCCGCTCTACATTTTGCCGGTGATTATGGCCGTGTCGATGTTCATCCAGACCAAGTTGAATCCGGCGCCGCCTGATCCGATGCAAGCCAAGATGATGATGTTCATGCCGATTGCTTTTTCGGTGATGTTCTTCTTCTTCCCGTCCGGCCTGGTGCTGTACTGGGTAGTGAACAATATCCTGTCGATCGGCCAGCAATGGGTGATCACCAAAAAAATAGAAGGCGGCAAGCCGGCATAGGCAGTCTTGCGTTGTATTTCCCCAATAAAAAGCCCGCAATGATTCATTGCGGGCTTTTTTGCTTTTTGCGCTGGCGCGAGTTCGCTAGAATCGATTCATGACTTTTGACTCTTCTCCCATTGCAGCAATCGCCACCGCGCCGGGACGCGGCGGCATCGGCGTCGTCCGCATTTCCGGTAAAAACGTTTCGAGCGTGATCGACGCCGTGTGCGGCTTGCAGCCGGGCGTGCAATTGCAGCCGCGCCATGCCACCTACCTGAATTTTCTCAATGCCGATGGCAGCGCCATTGACCAGGGGCTGGCGATTCATTTCAAGGCGCCGCATTCCTACACCGGCGAAGATGTATTGGAGCTGCAAGGCCATGGCGGCCCGGTGGTGTTGCAAATGCTTCTGGCGCGCTGTCTCGAAGCGGGCAGGGACATCGGCTTGCGCATCGCCGCGCCCGGCGAATTCACTTACCGTGCCTATCTCAACGACAAGCTCGATCTGGCACAAGCCGAAGCGGTGGCCGACTTGATCGATGCCTCGACCGAAGCGGCGGCGAAATCGGCGACGCAATCGCTGTCCGGCGCCTTTTCAAAAACCATCAATACCTTGGCGCAGCAAGTGATCCAGCTGCGCATGCTGGTGGAAGCGACGCTGGATTTCCCGGAAGAGGAAATCGACTTCCTGGAAAAATCCGATGCGCGCGGCCAGCTCGTTGCCATCCGCGCCGCGCTCGAACACGTATTTGCCCAGGCTTCGCAAGGCGCCTTGCTGCGCGAAGGCTTGAACGTGGTCCTGGCGGGGCAGCCGAATGTCGGCAAGTCGTCATTGTTGAATGCGCTGGCCGGCGCCGATGTGGCAATCGTCACGCCGATTGCCGGCACCACGCGCGACAAGGTGATCGAAACCATCCAGATCGAAGGCATTCCGCTCAATATCATCGACACTGCCGGCATCCGTGACGCGGCGCATGCCACCGATGAAGTCGAGCGGATTGGCATCGAGCGCACCTGGGGCGAGGTCGGCAAGGCCGATGTCATCCTGCATTTGCTCGACGCCAATCGCGGGCCGACCCGCGCCGATGAAGACATCGTTGCGCGCTTCCCGGATGGCGTGCCGGTGATCCGGGTCTGGAACAAAATCGACCTCTCCGGCCACAAGCCGGCCGCCGATGTGATGCCGGATGCCACACATGTCTATCTGTCGGCGACCGACCGTCTTGGCATCGATTTGCTGCGGGCCGAATTGCTGCGCATTGCCGGCTGGCAGCAAACCGGTGAATCACTGTATCTTGCGCGTGAGCGGCATTTGATTGCCTTGAAGAAAGCCCGCCTCCATCTCGATGCCGCCGCCGAGCATGCCGCCAGCTCGGACCAAGCCCTGGACTTGTTTGCCGAAGAATTGCGGCTGACCCAGGAACGCTTGAACAGCATTACTGGTGAATTCACTTCCGATGATTTGCTGGGCGTGATCTTCAGCCGGTTTTGCATCGGCAAGTAACAGACGACTAGAAGGCCCGAATCTTGCAAGCGTGAATTGTTGGCATAAAACAAGTGAATTATTCCCTTGTGGAAATCTTGTATCTCGCCAGACTTTGAAAGCTTGGCAAGTATGTATTTGTGCCGCAACAACCGCCTGTTACACTCGCGAAAATATTCAAGAAATCAATAAAGTAGCGTGAAAATGCTACTGAACAAAAACTGCTCAGGGATCGGCGATGGTTTCTTCTTTTTTCCCGCATCGGGAAGGTGGTCGGCTTGACGCGCGTCGCGCGTCAATGCTCCCTCAATTTACTGTCGTCGATATTTTTTCCTGGCTCGGGCGTCGACTGCCGCAAGTCCTCGTCATATGTCTGGCGATGTTCTGGCTGGCATTCGGCGCTGATGCTTTTGCTGCGGGGAATCCGAATAGCGGCAATACCTTATTCAATACAGCCAGTCCCTACTGCATGGAGTGTCACATTTCTCCACCAGAAGGCGGCCGTCTGAGTGCGGCAAACAGTCCAGGCGTCATTTCGGCGGCGATTTCTGCCGACCTGGGCGGCATGGGGCGCTTTGATGCAGGACAGCCGCAAGCATTGAGCGCCACCCAACTGAATAACCTGGCCGCTTATTTCGGCTGGTATGTCGTGCCGACTACAACCAACGATTCGGCGACGGTTTCCTACAATTCCAGCAATAACGTCATCGACATCAGCGGCAGCATCACGGTCGGTACGCCGATGAGCATTGCCACCCCGGCCGGCCCCAGTCATGGCACGATCAACGCTTCCAGCGTCAACTCGGCCGGCGCCAATGTGGTGACTACTGTTACCTACACGCCGACTGCCGGCTATTTCGGCGCCGATTCCTTTACCTATAACGTCACCAACAACGCCGGCACTTCCACTACACGCACGGTCAACATCACCGTCAATCCACCGCCGGCACCGGTGACCAGTGCGGCCGCCAAGGCGGTCAGCTTCCAGACCGCAACCGGACTGAATCTTTCAGCCTCGATTTCCGGTGTGACGAATACCGCCGTGTCGGTAGTGTCCGGACCGAGTCACGGCACGGTGACATCGGTGGTCGGCAATGTGGTGAATTACACGCCGACCAACGGATATTTTGGCGCCGACAGTTTTACCTACAATATCGCGGGTCCCGGGGGTACCTCGAATACCAGCACGGTTTCCATCACGGTCGGTTTGCCGCCGGCGCCGATTGCGGGTGCGAAGGCGGTCGGGGTCGGATACAACACGACCCTGAACGCGATCGATCTCACTTCCTCGATCACCTGGCCATCGACCTCGGTTGCCGTCACGGTGGCGCCGACCCACGGCACCATCAATTCGGTGGTCGGCAATGTGGTTACCTATACGGCCACGAATGGCTATTTCGGACCCGATACCTTCAGTTATACCGCCACCGGCCCCGGTGGCGGACCTTCGGCGGCGGCAGTGGTCACGATCACGGTCGCCACGCCGCCGGCGCCGACTGCTTCCAACAAGGCAGTCAATATTCCCTACAATACGGCGACCGGGATTGATCTCACGGCATCGGTGTCCGGTGTCTCTACCAGCATTGCGGTGGCCACTCCGCCGGCGCATGGCACGACGCTTGTTGCCGGTTACACAGTCACTTTCACGCCGACCGCCGGTTATACCGGACCGGACAGCTTTACTTATACCGTGACCGGCCCTGGCGGCACATCGGCGCCGAGCACGGTGACAATTACCGTCGATACGCTGGCGCCAACCGGCGCGCCGGTCACGATGACTGTGCCGGTGAATACGCCAACCACCGTCGATCTCGCTCCTTCCATCACCGGTTCGGGGATTACCGGGGTATCGATCGGCACCAATCCGGCGCATGGCACGGTGGCGACCAATGGCACGCAAGTGACTTTCACGCCTGCCAACAATTATGTTGGCGCTGACAGCTTTACTTATATCGCTCACGGCAACGGTACTCCCAGCACCTCGCCGCCAGCGACCATAACGGTGAATGTGACCGGCCGTCCCGACCCGAGCCGGGACGCGAACGTAAATGCGCTGGTGGCTTCGCAGATCAATGCGGCACGGCGTTTCTCGCAGGCGCAGATTTCCAATTTCCAGGGGCGCCTTGAATCGCTGCACGTCAGGCCGCGTGACAATGGCGAAAATAGCGGTAGTAGCAGCCTGACCGCCAAACCCGGTACCATTGCCGCGATTGCCGGCGGTGCTTACATGAACGATCAGCGTGGCGCGCAGCCAGCTGCGACCAGCCGCTCGACAGGCGCTGCCTATCAACCGGGCGCCAACCTGCAGGCCGATCCTGCTGCCGGCCTGACCCAGACGGGGCAGGTGCCGCAGGCAACTGCCATGGCGACGGTGGTGAGCGCCCTGGCGGCCTCGGGCGGCAAATCAAGCGAAGCAACGGCAATGGGCAAGGCGCTGACTGCGGCAGCGGGTGTTGCGCAAGGCGGTACGCTCAATCTCTCGGCTGCCACCGGCGGCAATGCAGCTGGCGCATCCGATGCGATCAATGTCTGGGCGGGTGGCAGCGTGCGCGTCGGTGCGCGCAATCCCGGTACCAGCAATGGCAGCAGTTTCAGCAGCGACGGTGTCAGCTTCGGCGCCGACAAGCGCCTCAGCGACAATCTGGCAGTCGGCGTCGGCGTCGGTTACGGTGCAGATGCTACCGACATCGGCACTGACGGCAGCAATACCCGCAGCGACAGCAAGACGATCGCGCTCTATGCCAGCTACCAGCCGACCGAGAATACGTATATCGATGGCGTGCTGGGTTATGGCCAGATCGATTTCCGCAACGAGCGTTACGTCGCCGCTGCCAATGATTTCGCCCGCAGCCGGCGTGCCGCCGATTTCTTCTTCGGCTCGCTGACGGCAGGCTATGAATTCAATGCCACCGGGTTGCGCTTCTCGCCCTATGGCCGGCTCGATCTCGCCCAGCACCGGTTGAAGTCGGCCACAGAAACTGGCGCCGGTCTGTTTGCCCTGACCTATGACAACCAGAATGTGCCGAGCATGCAACTGACGGCCGGCGTGCGTGCCGAATCGGTGCATGAAGCCAGCTTTGGCTGGGTGCTGCCGCGCATTCGTGTCGAATACCAGCACGAGTTCAAGGGCGAGCAGCAGGCCACCGTGTCCTATGCCGATCAGGTGGGCGGTCCGCGCTATGCGCTGGCGGCCAATCCGAGCAGCCGCAGTGCGCTGGTGCTTGGCGTCGGCAGCGATATCCTGCTCGGCCGCGGCCTGACCCTGAGCTTCGACTATCAGATGCAGCGCTCGAACAACCAGGAAAATGTCCAGGCATTCTTCTTCAGGCTGTCCAAGGATCTCGATGGCAAGAGCATCACGCCACCCGCGGCATTTGCTGCCGGTTCGCTCGGCCTCAAGCTCGATGCCGGCGTGACGTTCGACGATAACGTCACCCGCGCCAGCGCCGACAGTGACCGGGTTGCCGATCGTTCCTTCAATGTCAATGTCGCCAAGAGCATGCTGATTCCGCTGAGCGAGAAGACCCGTGTCTTCCTGAATGGCTTTGTCGGCGGCCAGCGCTTCAAGATTTACAGCGGCCTGGATAATTTCACGGCGGGTATCGATGCCGAGCTGCAGTACCGTACCTCCGGCGATTTCGGTGCGCCGCTGTGGAGCCTGTTTGCCAACTTCAGTGTCAGCGACTTCGAGGCCAACCAGCGCGAGGGTTACCGCTATGCGATCGGCGCCAGCGTGCGTCAGGATTTGACCGATCGCATCAGCCTGTTCGGCGCATTGACCCACAATCAGCGCGTGGCGCGCAGCAGCGTGTTCTCGGGACATGATTACTCTGCCCGCCTCAATCTTGATTATGCGCTGGCCAAGGCCCATACCCTGTACCTCACCGGCGAGTACCGCTATGGCGATCTGGTGTCGACCGGCACGCACACGCTGGCCAATATCAATATCGCCAAAGTCTTCACGCCCGATACCGCTTTCCCCGGCCTGTACGCCTACCGGGTTGACGGCCGCACGCTGATTTTCACGGCCGGCTACAACTATGCCCTGGGCGGCAAGGATTCGCTGGATTTCTCCTGGCGGTATGTGACGGCTTCACCTGACAAGTCGCCCGGCATTCCCGGTGTGGGCAAGCCGCGCTATGTCGTGAACCAGTTCTCCATCATGTACCTGACCAGTTTCTAAAGGATGCCATCGTGAGTATCAGATTTTCTTTGGCCTGTGCCGTTTCTGTAGCGTTGACCCTCGTGCTGGCGGGGTGTGGTGGCGGTGGCGGCGGTGGTTCGGTCGACACTGTGCCGGGGGTTCCGTCAGGGACCAATACACTAACGGCTCTCAACAGTTTCCTGCTGTTTCCCAATCCGCAACGTCTTGATGACGGCACCTTCGAAACCAATTCGACTGCCTACGCACAAGCCTATTACACTGCGATCGATCCCGCCAATAACAAGGACACGCTGGCCAAATGGAAGCTGGCCAATGGCTTTGGTGGCGCTGCCGGTGCGCTGGGTGAAGTCAATGTCGTGTTTGGCGACGTGCGGGATCTGGGCTACGGCCGGCGCATGACAATGCGGCAAAATCCGGATGGCACGATTGCCGCGTTTGTCGAAAATTATCTTGTCACCGCCGGCGCCGGTTATACCTACAGCTCCTTGAATCTGGATGCAGCGGTGGCCGCTGCGCAAAGCGGCAATCCCAATGGCACTGTCGGTACCAACAACTGGCATGTCGGCACCAATGCGATCGAATTCAGCCCCGGCCCTGGCGGCGCGATCAACTTCGTCAAGTTCTATACCTTCGATCCCGTCACTGGCACGCGCCAGCTGACAGCCAACCTGGATGGCCGCGGCGCCAAGGCCATGCCCGGCATTTGCGTCAATTGTCATGGCGGTCGCGCGGATCCGCTGACGCCCACTGGCCTGTTCCCGTTGCTTGCCAACTCGGCTTCGCAAAAGCGCGGCGATGTGGCTGCGCGCATGCAGATGTTCAATCTCGACATTCTCGATTTTTCCACCACTGCAGGCTACCGGCGGGTCGATCAGGAAGCGACATTGAAGGCGATGAACAAGATGGTTTTATGCACCTACCCGCTGCCAGCGCCCTCGGTCGCAGCGGAAGATGCTTGTCGCACGGCAGCGGTCGCTGGCGAATGGCAGGGGACGGCGGCAGACATGCTGAAGAGCGCCTATGGTGGTACGGGTATGCCGAACCCGACTTTTGTTGATGGCTATGTGCCGACTAACTGGCTGACGGCGGGTCAGACTACCCTGTATCGCAATGTGGCTCACCAGGCTTGCGCTACCTGTCACCGCGTGCGTGGCACCGATCAGGAATCCGACATCGATTTCATGACCTATGCGAAGTTCCAGAGTTATGCCGATCGCATCAAGTACCATGTATATGACCGCGGCAATATGCCCTTGGCCAAGATCGTTTCCGAACATTTCTGGAGTGGCGCCGGCCCGGATACCCTGGCAACCTGGCTGGAAGCGCAGGGATTGGGTTATTCGCTGCATAGCGGCGGTGCGGTATTGCGGCCAGGGCGGCCGGTGGCCGATCCGGGGCCAAGTCGCGTCGTGCGCCAAGGAGCAACTGCGCTGTCCGGCGTGAACAGTCCGTTCGCCACCACTTACAGCTGGTCGATCACGACCAACCCCGGCAATGCGGCGAACCTGACCAATCCGACCTCGGCTACGCCGACCTTCAATGCGGCTGCCGATGGCACGTATGTCGTGCAGCTGGTGGTGACTGACGGGACGACGACCAGTAACGCCGTGACGCAGACGATTGTGGTCCAGAATGCCCTGGCGATTGCGCCGACGGCAATTCGCTTCTCTGATATCAAGACGGTATTGCAGACCAATGGCTGCACCAACTGTCATTCGGCTACGCCGATTGGCGTTAATCCTATGGCACCGGTTTTCTATACTAACTACGACCGCAACGGCGACACGCTGACGGATGCCACTGATGACACTTGGTTTTACAAGGAATTGCGCGGCCGCATCAATTTCACAGATGTGGTCGCCAGCCCCTTGTTGCGCAAGCCTTCTGGCAACCACCATAACGGCGGCGCGAGGCCGGGCTTCGATACCACCCTGGTGCCGGGCGACCCGGGGCGCGTCAATTATGATCTGTTCCTGAACTGGATCCTGAGCGGAGCGCCGCAATAATCAGCAAGCGTTCAGTAAAAAAGGCCACGCATTGCGTGGCCTTTTTGTTTGCTGCTGTGCCGGATCAGTAAGAGCGGCGCGGTGCGTCGTAACTGTTGCCGGGGAAGACGAACGGCGTGGTGCGGCCAACCAGGGTTTCGATCAGCATCAGTTCCTGGTCGGTATGGTTCTTGAAGCCTGCCGGACGCACATTCTGGCCGGCAGGACCGCCCGAGGTGATGTACAGCGGCTTGTCGTGATGGCTGGCCGCCACGGTTTCCTTGCTGGTGGGATCGCTGGCCGAGCTGATGTCGGTCACGCCATAGCAAGTGCAGAAATAGGTGAGTTCCGGATCGGCTTCCATGTACCAGCCGGTGCCGCGGATGCCGATGGTGGCGGTCGGTGTGCGCAGCGTGGTGGGCTGGTTGCGCGAGACTGACAGCACCTTGCCGCTCAGCAGGCGCAAGCCGGAAATCACGGCCGGTGCATCGGCTTTCTTGGCGCCGGCCAGTTCGAGCTTGCTGTCGCTACGCAGGATCATGGCATTGCCGCCGACGACGAAAACGATTTCGCCATCCTTGCCGGTGACGATGGTATCGGTCGGATTGATGAAGGTGTCCAGCGTGGCGGGTTTGCCGTTGATGCTGACCTGGCCCGACAGGCGATAAATCGAACGGCCCGGCGGCAACTGTCCGGGCTTGGAACCCAGCAGACTTTGCGCAAAGGAGCTGGCCGGCACTGTCGCTGAGAACAAGCCGGCGGCCAGACCCTGGATCAGAAAGCGGCGGCGCGGGTCGTCGGCATCCTTGAAGATATACATGGCAAATCCTTTTTCTGAAAAGGCTTAATAAAAAAGCAAATCGAAGTCATCCTAGCATAACTCCTTCGCTGTATTCAGCGCTGTAAATGCCGATGATCAGTAGCGCCATTAAACGCCTGTTGATCGGCAAACCTGCGTGATGCCGGTCACGAAAATGAATTAAATTTTGCGAAAGATGTCAGGCTTCGAAGATGCCGGCTGCGCGGTTCTTGCGGACCTGGTCCCAGGCAAACACTTTCCCGTTCATTGCGACATGGACGCCTGCCGGCAAAGCTTGCGCGACACCGATTGCAAAGCCGAGGTTGAACAACGCATCGGAGTTGGCGATTTCGTAGGGGATCATGGCGCCGGTCAGCACAATGGTTTTTAGCAGCTGCGCCTGGCCCAGCACTTCCGCGGTTTCGCGCATGGTATCGGTGCCATGGATGATGACGATGGCATCCTCCGATGCGGCACGGCAGGATGCCAGCACGCGTTGGCGGTCGGTATCCTGCATGTCGAGCGAGTCGAGCAGCGGCAGCATTTCCAGTTCAACCGGCAGCGTGAGGCGCGCGCGAGAAAGTGCTTGCGGCAAGTGGCTGTCGGCAAAACCCAGCTGTCCGGTGAGCGGATCGTAGTGCTTGTCAAATGTGCCACCGGTGGCAAGAATGCGGAGCGTCATGGTCGACCGGAACGGGACAAAGATAAACAGATTAGCAGGAAAAACAGGGGTCCGGGATATGGCGCCCGATGGAATTGCTGCGGAACTTCATCCCCTGTTGCGCTCTCAGAACAAACTTGCATGCATGGCCAAGGCGGCGCATGCGGGGCTATGGCAATTGCGCCATTGCCGTTACACTGGAATCGTTATCTTTGGGCTGATCTTGCAATGAAACCCGTCGCACCCGGCACCGTCATCTTTCACCGTCATCGCGGCTATGGCGTGATCACTGCGGTCAATCTCTTGACCGGCTGGATCTCGGCCCGTTTCGGCAGCGAGGTGCGCACGCTCGACCTGAACCTGGCGTCCGATGAAGTGCAGCATGCCGACGGTGAGCCGATCCTGTTTCGCCGCACGCCGCCGGCGCGCATGCCGCATGCGCGCCTGATGGCGATGGTGCGCGAATTGCACCGCGCCGGCTATCAGCGCTTGTATCTTTACAGCTGGCCCAAGCCGTCCGGGCTGCACTGGCGCTGGCATTTGTTTGCCGGTCAGCGTAACTGGCTGGAACGGCCCTGGCGCGAAGGCTGGTATGGCTCTGGGTGTGACTACAATTTCAATCCGGTGATGGGCTGGGGCGATGCGCCCGGTGCTTCCACCGAAGAGCTGGTGCGCGCGCTGGCGAAGTTCGATCCGCAGGGGTTGGCGAATGCGCTCGGGCGCGATGAAGACCACACGCTGTGGTTTGACAAGGTGTGTCAGGCGCTCTCGCCCGACTATGCGTTCACACTGGGCTGGGATAGCCGCAACGGACCGCAGCCGCAATCGCTGCCGATCATCGCCGTGCGGCGCGGCGTGCCGGAATACAAGGGGCCAGCCTTGCCATGGCCGCCGGGCTGGGCGCGCATCTGGAGCGGCTCGACCGCGCTGGTCACATCGTTCAAAACAAATCCCGCTGGCGCCCCTTCCGACGCCGTTCGTTGATGCTGGCTAGCGTGACTTCGCGCTTGCCCGGTATCAGCACGATCGTATCGCCGGCCTGCAGCATGCCGGTCTCGATCACGCGCAAATAAAAGCCGGTATAACCGCTTTGCACCATGTGCTTCACCGCATGGGCATAGCCCATCTTGGCATTGAACTTGTAGCAGGGCTGGCGCGGCTCGCTCACTTCCAGCAAGGAACTGCCGATCTGCAGCCGGTCGCCGATCCAGACATCGTTTTCGAGCAAGCCTTCCAGTGTCAGGTTTTCCCCCATCGAGCCGGGCGGTAGCGCTTCATCGCGTTTGAAAACTGCACGCCGTTTCTCTTCCCAGAAAGCGTAGTGTTCGGCCGGGTAGGCATAGACCGCCTTGTGCAGCCCGCCATGTACCGTGAGATCGGCTTGCTCGTCGCCGGCCAGGCCGAGTTTTCGGACTTCCACCGTCCCCGTGACAGGCTGCTTGTGGATGCCGGTGGCGATCCTGTGGGTGGCGCCGTGCTGCTCGATGAACAGCAGGCCGACCTGGGCGACATTGACGCTGATGACTTTCATGCAGTCAGTGTATGCGAATCGCCGCCACGGTGCAGTCAATGCGCTTGTTCACCAAAGCGGCGCACCGATGCACTGGTCTGTGGCGAGATGCGAGTCGGAGGTGCAGCAGCACGCGGCACGGGTCTTGCTGAAAACAGGCAGCATCTTGTTCCTCACACATCAACCAATGGAGATTGCATGGACCGCACGCTCGTCACGCAAAAAATCATCGCTGCCAAAGTCAGAAAGGGTTTGAAATGGGCGGGCATCGCCGACAGTCTGGGGCAGAGCAAAGAGTGGGCGACTGCCGCCTGCCTGGGACAGATGACGTTTTCCAGGAAGCAGGCCGATGTCGCGCAGAGTCTGTTCGAATTGAGCGACGAGGAAACCGCCTGGCTGCAAATTGTCCCCTACAAGGGCTCGCTGTCCACTGCCGTGCCGACCGATCCGCTGATCTATCGCTGGTATGAAATCGTCAGTGTCTATGGCAGCACGATCAAGGAGTTGATTCACGAGGAATTCGGCGACGGCATCATGAGCGCGATCGATTTTTCGATGGATATCAAGCGCGAAGCCGACCCCAAGGGCGACCGCGTCAATGTGGTCTTGTCGGGGAAATTCCTGCCGTATAAAAGTTACTGATTGTTTGCCGTCGGTGGCGTGACGATATTAAGCGGCGCGCCGGCAGCAAAGGCGCGCACGTTTTCAAACGCGCTGCGAAACAGCAATTCGTAATTGTCGCGTTCGACATAGCCCAGGTGCGGCGTCGCCAGCACATTCGGCATGCGCAGCAGGGGTGCATCGGGCGGCAGCGGCTCGCTCTCGAACACATCGAGTGCGGCAAAGCCGGGGCGTCCGTGCTCCAGTGCTGCTTGCAATGCGCCGGCCGCAACCAGTGCGGCGTGGCTGGTGTTGACGAACAAGGCATCCGGCTTCATGCGGTCCAGATCTTCGGCCGTGACGCAGTTGCGGGTGGCATCGGTCAGGCGCAAGTGCAGGCTAAGGATATCGGCTTCGGCAAACAAGGCTTCTTTTGAAGCGGCGGCGGCATGACCATGCTGACTGGCCAGCGCCCGGCTGCTTTCACTGCCCCAGACCATGACTTGCATGCCGAAGGCGCGCGCGTAGCCTGCCACCAGCCGACCAGTCTTGCCATAACCCCAGATGCCCAAGCTTTTGCCTTTCAGGCTAGTGCCCAGGGTGTTCTGCTCTGGATGGAGTGAAGCGGTTTGCCACAGGCCTTGTTTCAGCAATCCCGCGTATTGCGGCAGCTTGCGACGCGAAGTCATGATCAAGGCCCAGGCCAGCTCTGCTGCTGCAGTCGGGTCGCTCCTGCCTTCGGCTACGGCAATGCCTTGTGCTGCAGCAGTGGCCAGATCAATATGACTGCCGACCCGGCCGGTTTGGGCGATCAGCTTGAGATTGGGCAAGCGGGCCAATAATTGGCGGGAGAAAATTGTCCGTTCCCGGATCGGCACCAGTACCTCGAACGGCGCCAGACGGATCGCCAATTGCCCCAGTCCCCGGGCCGAACTGGTGAACACTTTGACGTCGTGGCCGTCCAATAAAGAGAAACAATCGAGGTGACGGATGCAATCTTGATAATCGTCAAGAATGGCTATTTTCATGATTTTTAACAATATTTATCGAATAAATATCGATTTCTCGTAAGGAAATGACGTCTCCCGGATAAATCGAAATAGTTGACTACAAAACTCAACAATTTTTACTACATTTTTGACATAAAGCATTGAGAGGATAGGACGGCAAGAGTAGAATCCACCTCCTATTTTCCCCATCCGTGGATAGGGAAAGCAAGACCAAAAGCCCGACCGAGACAGGGCTGCACGGCCGCCGATCCGGCCGTTTTCGACAAGACCGCCGTTTGTCAGCGATGATCCGCTGGCCTCATCCAACGACGATCCTGCCGTGCCGGGCAAGACAGAATTCTTTATTGGCATTGGAGGTAGTTTTTATGAATCAGCCCGTCATGGGTGGCGTTGCAGCAGTGAACGCTCCATCATTCGTCAAGCAACAAAAACTGATTAACTGGGTAGCTGAAGTCGCTTCCCTCACCAAGCCGGACCGCATCTACTGGTGCGACGGTTCGGAAGAAGAGTACAACGCCCTGTGCGCGCAAATGGTTGCCGCCGGCACCATGAAAAAGCTGAACGAAGCCAAGCGCCCGAACAGCTATCTGGCTTGCTCCGACCCGTCGGATGTGGCGCGTGTCGAAGACCGCACCTTCATCTGCTCGGCCAAGGAAGAAGACGCCGGCCCGACCAATAACTGGATGGCCCCGGCTGAAATGCGCACTACCCTGAACGGCTTGTTCGACGGCTGCATGAAGGGTCGCACCCTGTACGTGGTGCCGTTCTCGATGGGCCCGCTCGGCTCGCCGATCGCCCACATCGGCATCGAACTGTCCGACTCGCCGTACGTCGCCGTCAACATGCGCATCATGACCCGCATGGGCAAGGCCGTCTACGACGTGCTGGGTACCGATGGCGAATTCGTACCCTGCATCCACACTGTTGGCGCCCCGCTGGCAGCCGGCCAGAAGGATGTCGCCTGGCCATGCAACGATACCAAATACATTGTCCATTTCCCGGAAACCCGCGAAATCTGGTCCTACGGTTCCGGCTACGGCGGCAATGCCTTGCTGGGCAAGAAGTGCTTCGCGCTGCGCATTGCCTCGACCATGGGGCGCGACGAAGGCTGGCTGGCAGAACACATGCTGATCCTCGGCGTCGAATCGCCGGAAGGCAAGAAGCATTATGTCGCTGCCGCCTTCCCGTCTGCTTGCGGCAAGACCAACTTCGCCATGCTGATTCCGCCGAAAGCTTTCAACGGCTGGAAAGTCACCACCATCGGCGACGACATCGCCTGGATCAAGCCGGGCAAGGATGGCCGCCTGTACGCGATCAATCCGGAAGCCGGCTACTTCGGCGTCGCTCCTGGCACCAACACCGCGACCAACTCCAACTGCATGTCTTCGCTGACCGGCAACACCATCTTCACCAACGTTGCGCTGACCGATGATGGCGACGTCTGGTGGGAAGGCATGACCAAGGAAGCGCCGGCTCACGCCATCGACTGGCAAGGCAAGGACTGGACCCCGCAGATCGCCAAGGAAACCGGCCGCAAGGCTGCGCACCCGAACGCGCGCTTTACTGTCGCCGCGACGCAAAATCCGGTGATCGATCCGGCCTGGGATGATCCGGCCGGCGTGCCGATCGACGCCTTCATCTTCGGCGGCCGTCGCTCCACCACCGTGCCGCTGGTGACCGAAGCCCGCAACTGGGTCGAAGGCGTGTACATGGCTGCCACCATGGGTTCGGAAACCACTGCCGCCGCATTCGGCCAGCAAGGCGTGGTGCGCCGCGATCCGTTCGCGATGCTGCCGTTCATGGGCTACAACATGAGCGACTACTTCCAGCACTGGCTCAACCTCGGCAAGAAAATCGAAGCTTCCGGCGCTGCGCTGCCGAAGATCTATTGCGTCAACTGGTTCCGCACCGATGAGAACGGCAAGTTCGTCTGGCCGGGCTTCGGCGACAACATGCGCGTACTGAAGTGGATGCTCGACCGCATCGAAGGCAAGGCTGGCGGCGTCGAAAACATTTTCGGTACCACCCCGCAATACGGCGACCTGAAATGGGATGGCATCGACTTCACCCAGGAACAGTTCAACACCATCACCTCGATCGACAAGGCTGCCTGGGAAGCTGAGCTGAAGCTGCACGCCGAGTTGTTCGACAAGCTGAAGTACCACTTGCCGAAAGAGCTGGAAGAAACCAAGGCGCAGCTGGAAAAGCGTCTGGCAGCTTAAGCCAGCAAGCTTGCGTCGGGTCCCGACGCAGCAAAACAAAAAGCGCGGTCAGGTTAGCCTGCCGCGCTTTTTGTTTGATCCGATGATTGGCCAGTGCGGAATGATCCGCTCAATAATGCGGCGGTTTTTCATTGCCCGGCCCCGCCGCTGCCGCCTCGCGCGCCTCCCGCACATGGCGGGCCAGCGCTGCACACAATGCCTCCAGTTCTTCAATCTTCCTTTGCTGCCGATAGACAGACTGGTTCAGTGTATCCACCAGATCTTCCTGGCGGGCGAGCTTGATCTCGATTTCAATCAGGCGTTCTTCGGTATTCATGGGGCAGATCCTGGTCCAAGGCGTTGTGGCAAGTCTGGCAGCGAAAGAGTCACGCCGCTTTTTTTCTGCGGTTCCGGGCTTCGCTGGCAGCAAGCAGTTTTTCGTGGGCGGTATCCCGCTGGTGGGAGCCGGCTTTCAACAAGCGGACGGCAATCTTGTCTGCCAATAGCGTATACCGTCGCCGCTCGGTGCGCATATTTACCACGCGCCAGCCCTTGCTCAGTAACCAGGCCCATTGTTCATCGGTAATGGGGTGACGCAGGTAAATGCGCAAGCGTCCACAAACGATATGGCTGCCTACCGGTGGTCGTGGACCTGCCGGCAAAATACTGCGTTCCTTGCGTATGCCGAGCCAGGTACGCAGGAGATCTTTTAATTGCCGCATGAATTCGGGGAGAGAAATTGCGGGGTGCCATCAGCCGACAGTCACCCCGTGAAAGAGTTGAAAGGATCAGCGTCCCATGGCATCGCGGGTGGATTGCATGTTCCGCATCTGGCTGTCCGGCGCGCCAACCATCTTGTCCTTGCCGCCCTTGCCTCCCTTGTCGCCACCATCCTTCATCATGGCAGCGCCGCCCAATTTGACCTTGCCCCCTTTGTCGCCACCGTCTTTCATCATGGTTGCGCCGCCAAGTTTGTCCTTACCACCTTTGCCATCCTTGTCACCGCCATCCTTCATCATGGCAGTGCCACCCATCTTGTCTTTGCCGCCCTTGCCGCCTTCGCCCTTGTCGCCACCGTCTTTCATCATGGTTGCGCCGCCAAGTTTGTCCTTGCCACCTTTGCCATCCTTGTCACCGCCATCCTTCATCATGGCAGTGCTACCCATCTTGTCTTTGCCACCCTTCATCTCGCTTTTGCCGGCGTCATGCTTGGCTGCTTTTGAAATGCCGTCCACCTTCATGGACTGCTTGCCGGCCGCCGGTTCAGTGGCGTAAGCCGATACTGCCAGGCCGAATCCCAGGGAAAGGGCGATAACACTGCTAAACAGCGGTTGTTTCATGATGCCTCCTGTCGATTTTGTTGTGAGGGCAGACCTCGGTCTGCTGCCATGGAAGTGGCAAGGTAGGCGGGATTGCCCGCGCAAGGCCTTTCCATGGCTTGCTAAATTAACACATGTTGTCGAGCAGCCGGCTTGTCGCGATGAACGACAGGGAAGATTCAGCCGGGAAGAGGGGCATCCGGCAGCGATTCCTCGACTTGCACGACGCGGCTGCCGCCCTGATGCGAAGCTTGTTCCATGGCGGTTGCCGCACGATTGGTGATGCGCTGGACCGTGTCGCCGAAGGCGTTGGTCGTCAGGCCGGCGGAGAAGCTCAGCGGGGTACCGGGTTTGCAGATGGCAATCCCGTCGGTCAGGCGGCGCAAGGCAATGGCGCCTTGGTCAAGCCAGGTTGCCGGCAAGAGAATGCCGAAATTCGCGCCGCCGAAATGACCGACCCGGTCAATGGTGCGCAGGATGCGCAATGCCGTATCCGAGACGGTCTTGAGTACCGTTTCGCCGGCGGGGATGCCTTCACGTTCAAGCAAGACCTGGAAATCATCAAGCCGGATGACCGCAACGCAAAAGGGGTGGCCGGTGCGCTGGGCGCGCTGCAATTCGGTAGCCAGCAATTCTTCCCAGCTGCGGCGGTTCAGCGTGCCGGTCATTTCATCCTTGCGGCCCAGCTCGGCGATCTGGGAAAGCAACACCATGATTTCCCGCTCTTTTTCTTCAAGCTGGCGGCGTAGCTGCTCGCAATTGCTGCACGAATCGGTCTGGTTGGCCATGCGCACTCCCCTGTCAGTCAGGCTTTGTATGATGAGGCAACGATAGCACAAGCAAAAGCCTGCTTGGAAGCAACAGAGGCGCTTCTCGCAGCGACTTTGGAAATCGCGCTACACTGGCCACCATGCGATCGACCAAAGCCAGCGCTGCTGTCAGCCGCCTCAATACCCGGGATTCAGCCCATCGTTATTCGCTTGGCATGACGGCCAGCGGGTTTTTTTATTTGCTGCGCGCCACCGGCGGCGCGGCGCCGGAGCGGATCAGCAATGATCTGACACTGGAAGAATTTGTTGTCTTTGCCAACCAGACCGGGCCGCAAAAAAAGGCAAGAGTCAGCAAGCTGGATGTGGCATTTGAAAGCCAGCTCGGCGCAAGGCGCAAGCCTTCCGCTTGAGGCGCGCTGCCTGGGGCAGCAGACGCGGTATCATGGCTGCCCGATTTGCCGAATGTCCGCGCCATGGTCGATGTTTCCACTCTCCCGTCGCTGTTTCCACCGATCGAGCCTTACCGCAGCGGCACGCTGGCGGTGGATGAGTTGCACACCCTGTACTGGGAAGAATGCGGCAACCCGGATGGCATCCCGGTACTGTTCCTGCATGGCGGTCCCGGTGCCGGCTTGTCGCCGCGGCACCGCCGGTTTTTCAATCCCGCGGCTTACCGGATCGTGCTGTTCGACCAGCGCGGCGCCGGCCGCTCGACGCCGCTCGGCGAATTTCGCAACAACACTACCCAGGATCTGATCGCCGATATCGAGCGTCTGCGCGAAATGCTTGGCATCGAACGCTGGCTGGTGTTTGGCGGCTCGTGGGGTTCAACCCTGGCGCTGGCGTACGGTCAGGCCCATCCCGAACGCTGCAGCGGTTTTGTCTTGCGCGGGATATTCCTGTGCACCCGCGCCGAAATCGACTGGTTCATGCAGGGCATCCAGTGGTTTTTCCCGGAAGCGCACGCAGCGTTCGTGCAAGACATCCCGCCGGATGAGCGAGGCGATCTGCTGCAAGCCTTTGCCCGCCGCCTGTTTGGCGACGACCGCGAAATTTCGCTCAAGGCAGCCCGTGCCTGGGGCCGTTACGAAGGCAGTTGCCTGTTCCTGCGGCCGCAGCCGGAAGCTGCCGATGAATTTGCAGCCGATGCGATCAGCCTCGGCGTTGGTCGACTGGAAGCGCATTACTTCCTGAACGAGGGATTTTTCAGCGACGACCAATTGGTGCGCAATGTCGGCTGCATCGCCCATCTGCCGGCGGTCATCATTCAGGGGCGCTACGATGTGGTGTGTCCACCCTTGTCGGCTTACCGGTTGCATCAGGCCTGGCCGCAGGCGAGATTCGAGATGATTGCCGACGCCGGGCATTCTGGGTTCGAGCCGGGCATTACGGCAGCGCTGGTGGACGCCACTGAAAATTTCCGCCAGCGCGGGCGCTTCGATTGAAGCGGCTGACTACTTCGGCGCGCCAGCGCCCTTGCGCTTCAGGATTTCGGTGCGCATCTCAGTGAATTGTTCGCGCACTTCACTGGCGATGAAGCCGGTGCCAACCATTGGCGGCACCCATACATTCGAGATTGATTCGCCGTGATAGGTGACGCGCGTGCCATTGCCTTCGGCTGCCAGCAGGGTCATGCCATCGAGTTTTTTCAAGCTGCCACTGAGCTGACGGGTGTGAATGGAAAGATGTGGCACCAGTTCGATTTCGCGCACCGACTCAAAAGAAAAGCTCAGCATGCCGCGCGATGCCTTGCCCTTTTGTTCGACCTGCAGCACATTGCCGTTGCGACTGATGATCTTGCTGCTTTCCAGGTTCGAGATGAAGCTGCTCATGTGATCGAAATCGGTCAGCACGGCCCACGCTTCCTGCGGCGTGGCCGCCACGCTGAAACTGACATCGGTGACAATGATCTCGCCATTTTTCTTGACCTGAACCGTCACTTCGTTTTCTTGCGCCGGATCTGCCACCGATGGGGTGGCAGCAAAGGTCAGGCCAAATAGTGCCGCTGCAAGCAGCAAGGATAATTTGATCGGGATGCGTATCATGTCTTGAAAAAGATGAGCGATTTGTCAACGAAAGGTAACATAAGGTAAAACGGTTTGCTTGCGCGGTCGCAGCTTGGCAAGTTGCAGAAATGAACTTGTTTTATCCCCGGTAGTCTCATTGAAAAATAACGGATTAAAAAATCACGGAGGCAGACATGAAAACCACAGGCTTGCTCGCTTTATCCCTGGCCGCCACCTTCCTGGCTGGTTGTTCCTCTATCGACTTGGGCGGAATCCTGGGCGGCAGCTCACCTTCCGGGCGTGTCGGCGATGCCTCTTCCAGTGGCAGCATGGGTGTTTACAAGGCGGAACTGGCGCAACGCATTTCTGCCGTCAACGCCGGCAAGGTCTACTCCGGCCGGCCGCAAGCCCTGCTGCGTTCGGTGATCGTCATCAAGTACCAGGTCGACGGCAACGGCAACCTGGCGCGTACCGATATCTTCCGCTCCAACGGCGACCGTGCCGCCGAGTCCACGGCGCTGGCCAGCCTGCAAAACAGCCAGCCGTTTCCGCGGCCGGCTGCCCACTTGCTGCAGCGCGGCCGAGTCGAGGTAACGGAAACCTGGCTATTCAATGATGACGGCCGCTTCCAGTTGCGTACCATCGCCCAGCCGCAAATGAGCGAATAAGTTCTGCCGGCTTGACGGTGGCCAGCCTATCTTGCACAGTGCCCACTTCATCAAGTGAGGCGGGCAATGAGTGCAGGCTGGATATTCAACACAACGGTGGGCGCGCTGCTGCTACCGCCTTTTTCCCTGATCTGGTTGTGCGGGCTCGGCTTGCTGCTGCGGCGCAAATGGCCGCGCACCGGCCTTTCGCTGGCAATCGTGTCGCTGCTGGTGCTGACGGTGTTGAGTACCCATCCCGGCGCCATGCTGCTGGTGCGTCCGCTGGAACGGCTGCATGCGCCGCTTGCTGTCAGCAAGGACTTGCAAACCCAGGCGATCGTAGTGCTAGGCGGCGGCCGGTTTTCGAATGCGCCGGAATACGGCGGGCAGGATGTGGTCAGCCTGCGCTCACTGGCGCGGGTGCGTTACGCGGCGCGGTTGCAGCGTGTGACCGGTTTGCCGCTGCTGGCCAGCAGCGGCGCCCCTGATGGCGCAGCAGCATCCGAAGCGGCGCTGATGGCAGCCGTTTTGCGCGACGAATTCGGCGTGCCGGTGCGCTGGGTCGAAGGGGAGTCTGACAATACCGCGCAAAATGCCCAATTTTCGGCGCGCATGCTGCGACCGGCCGGGGTTCGGCGTATTATTCTTGTCACCGATGCAATTCACATGGCCCGTGCCCACAGGGCTTTTACAGCTGCCGGACTGGAAGTGGTCGCGGCACCGACGGGCTTTTACAGCACGGAACGCGAAACGGCGGTCGACTGGGTGCCGTCAGCCGGGTCGCTGCATTTGAGTGCCTATGCCGTGCACGAATGGCTGGGCCGGATCTGGTATGCCTTGCGCCGGAGTGTCTCGTCCGAAGTTTGATCTGGCATGCTTGTGGGGTGTACCCTGGCTCGGTATGATGGGTTCAATCAACTCTTTTCAGGAGGATAACCATGACAACGACGACAAACGCAACCAGCTTCAAAACAGTCCGCAGCGATTTCAAGACGCTGGTGCGCGATGCCCAGCAAATGTTACGCGAAGCTACCGCCAGCACTGGCGAACGCGCTGAAGAATTACGGGTGAAGGGATTGGACATGCTCGATACCGCCATGAACAAGGCGCAGGAATTGCAAACCGCAGCAGTGCAAACCGGCAAGGAAATCGCCGAAACCACCGATACTTTCGTTCAGGAAAATCCCTGGAAGGCAGTCGCCATTGCCGCCGGCGCCGGCATCCTGATCGGCATGCTGATCGCCCGCCGCTGATCCATGACACCAATTCCGGAGACGCAAGCGCCCGAAGAGCGCGCCGGTCTGATCGCCGGCATCGGCGGGCTGGCGCGCAACACGCTGGGCCTGCTGCTGTGCCGGCTGGAGCTGGCAGCGCTGGAGCTGGCGGAAGTGCGTACTGCCGCCTTGAAGCTGGCGCTGGTGTTTGCCATCGGCGTGCTCGCTGCGTGGTTTGCCCTGGCCGGCTGGTCGGCGTTGATCGTGGTGCTGACCTGGGATAGCCTGGGTTGGAAAATCATCGCTATCCTTGCTGCCTTGTTTACACTGCTGGCGGCTGGCATGGTCTGGTATGCGCGCGGCTTGCTGGCGCAAGGTAAATTGTCCCTGCCAGCCACCATGGCTGAATTGCGCAATGACCGCGACGCCTTCACGCAGGAGGAGGCATGAGCCGGCAGCCGGGTTCCACGCCACTTTCTTTGGCAGACCGCAAGAAGCAATTGATCGCCGAAGGGCAGATGTACCGTTTCGGCATTGCCGAGGCGCGCGAGGAAATTGCCGCCAGCTTGCAGATGGATACGCTGGCGCGCAAGGCATTGCGCGGTGTGGCCAGTGGCGCGGCCAGCATGCTGGCAGGTAAAGTTGGCAAGGGGAGCCTGTCGGCTTTGTTGCCGCTGGCAGTCAGCGGCATCGGTGCGCTGGTCAGGAAGGTCAAGTCCGGTTCCGCCTCCAGCTCCGCGGCCGGGGCATCATCTAAACTGCCAGTGCGCAAATTGCTGATTGCTGGCGCCATCGGTCTGGTGGGGGCGGTCGTGGCACGCCGGAAATTGAAGCAGCGGCATCAGGAAGAACCCTCCGAAGAATGAGCCGCCGCCAATAAAAAGCCGACCCGAGGGTCGGCTTTTTTATTGCAGCGATTACTTACTTGGCAGAAGCGGCTGCCGATGCGGCGGCTGGCGCAGCCTTGACTTCCGGCTCCTTGAACTTGCCGCCCGACTGGTTGGCCATAAAGACCACGGCGCGCGCTACTTCGATATCGTCCAGATCCGGGTTGCCGCCCTTGGCCGGCATGGCGCGCAAGCCCTTGATGGCATGCTCCACCACCGTGCTGTAACCTTGGGCGATACGGCCAGCCCAGGCGCCGGCATCGCCGACTTTCGGTGCGCCGGCAGCGCCGCTGCCATGGCAGGCGAGGCAGGTTGTCTTGTACACGGCTTCGCCGCTTTGCAATTCCTTCGGAGCGTTGGCGTCCAGGAATTTGTAGCCCTGATCGGCCACCGGCTGGATGCGCGCGACCGTGGCGGCGGTGATTTCTTCCTTGGTCAAGCCTTCGCTTTCCTGCTTGTCACTGGCGACATACTGCACCAGCAGAATGATGCAGATGATCGGCACGATAAAAGAGGCAGCCACCACAGCAATCAACTGCTTGGGGGTCTTGATCATGGATTCGTGTTCGTTATGTGCGTCGCTCATTATTCCCTCGATACGATTTTCAAAGCGGTAGGCGGTTGCTGGTATGCCAAGGCGCAACGATTCGCCAAACCCTTGATTATAGACGTAAAGCGGCCGATTTGGAACGGATGGGAGGGAGCTTGCATGGACGGCATGGCGGAAAACCGGTATCCTTCATGCCTCTTCAGCACTTCCCCAACGCGGCTGTAGCTCAGTGGATAGAGTATTGGCCTCCGAAGCCAAGGGTCGTGGGTTCGATCCCCGCCAGCCGCGCCACCCCTCAAACATCCAATTTCCCCTGTTGCGCCGGGAGCCATAATTCTGTCGTTTGGCAAGGACATGCTTCCTTTATCGGGCGGTAAATATCTGGATTTTCAATCTTTCACGTATTCTCTGTACTGTTCTTTCGTGAAGTCGGCATAAAAACAGGCGGACATTGTCCGCCTGTTTTTTTACTACATTACTGCCTTACTTCTTGAGTACTTCCATAACGACACCAGTCGGCGCTGCTGCATAGTGATCGAACTGCATCGAGAACTGTGCGCGTCCCGAGGTCAGGGCGCGCAGGCTGCCGATATAGCCGAACATTTCCTTCAGCGGGACATGGGCTTGGATTGCGGAGCCGCTGTTGCGCTGTTCCTGTGACCGCACCTGTCCGCGCCGCCGGTTCAGGTCGCCGATGCAATCGCCGACATGGTCGGTGGGCGTCAGCACTTCCACCGCCATCACCGGTTCCAGCAGGACCGGCGCCGCTTTCGCCGCCGCTTCGCGGAAGGCGGCAGCCGCAGCCAGCTCGAACGCCATGGTCGACGAATCGCGCTCGTGATAACTGCCATCGACCAGCGTCGCCTTGAAGTCGACCGTCGGGAAGCCGCCCAGCACGCCTGCCCTGGCCGCGTGGCGAATGCCGGCCTCGACGCCGGGGATGAACTCGCGCGGAATCGCGCCGCCCGTCACCAGGTTCTCGAACTGGAAGCCTTCGCCGGCTGCCAGAGGCGTCAGCCGAAGTTTCACTTCCGCGAACTGGCCGGGACCACCGCTCTGTTTCTTGTGCACGTAATGCACTTCAACCGGCTGTCCGATCGTTTCGCGGTAAGCGACTTGCGGCTTGCCGGTCATGACATCGACTGCATGGATCGTCCGCAGATTTTCCAGCGTGACTTCCAGCTGCAGTTCACCCATGCCCGACAGGATCGTCTGCCCCGAATCGGGATCCTGCCTGACATGCAGGCTGGGGTCCTCGCGCAAGATGGCTTGCAAAGCCTTGGACAGGTTTTGCTGATCCGCTTGCGTTTTCGGTTCAATGGCAATGTCGATCACCGGTTCCGGCACGCTGATCTGTTCCAGCACCAGCGGATGCGCCGGGTCGCACAGCGTGTGGCCCGTGACGGTTTCCTTGAGGCCGACGATGGCGACGATATCGCCTGCCTCGGCATGGTCGCGCTCCTGCTTCTTGTCGGCATGCATTTCATACAGCCGCGCGATGCGTTCTTTCTTGCCGGTGGTGGCATTGAGAACGACATCACCCGGCTGCAGCCGGCCCTGGTACACGCGCACGAACGTCAGCGCGCCATGGTCATTGCTAACCAGCTTGAAGGCCAGCGCCGCCAGGGGTGCTTCCGCTTCCGCTTGCAGCGTGACCTCGCCCGCCTGCGTGGTACCCGGCGCCGGCAGATAGTCGACGATCGCATCGAGCAAGGGTTCGACGCCCTTGTTCTTGAACGCCGAACCGGTCAGCACCGGCACGAAGGCGCCGCTTGCCGTGCCCTTGCGGATGCAGGCGCGCAGCACGTCATCGTCCGGCATGCGTCCTTCCAGATACCAGGTCAAGGCCTGTTCATCTTGCTCAACCGCGTTTTCGATCAGGCGCAGGCGATAAGCGTCGGCCTGTTCCCGGAGCGCTTCGGGTATGGCTTCGATGCGATAGTGTTCCTCCGCATTGTCCGAAGGCCATATCACGGCTTGCAGGCGCAGCAGATCGATCACCCCGCGGAATTCGCCTTCGGCGCCAATCGGCAGTTGCAGCACCAGCGGCTTGACGCCCAGGCGTTCCTCGATCATGCCGACGACACGATGGAAATCGGCGCCGGTGCGATCGAGCTTGTTGATGAAGCACAGTCTGGGCACGCCGTATTTGTCGGCCAGCCGCCAGTTGGTTTCGGTTTGCGGCTCGACCCCGGCCACGCCATCGAACAGCACAACGGCGCCGTCGAGCACGCGCAGCGAGCGGTTCACTTCGACATTGAAGTCGATGTGTCCGGGTGTATCGATGATGTTGATCTGGCAGTCATGCCAGAACACCGTGGTCGCCGCGCTGTTGATCGTGATGCCGCGCTGCCGCTCCTGGGGATCGAAATCCATGGCGGTCGTGCCCTGGTCGACGTCGCCCAGGCGGTGGGTCTGGCCGGTGTAGAACAGGATGCGTTCAGTCGTGGTTGTCTTGCCTGCATCGACGTGCGCGATGATGCCGATATTTCTGAGTTTTTTGTTTCGCATAATTACCACCTGTAAGTGCGAATCCCGTAAGCCATAGTGTGCCGGAATTCGCTGGAATTGCTGAAAGGTCGAGGACAGCCTTTCAGGCGGCAAACGCGATGAAAGACTATCCGGCTTCTTGCAGCGTGGTTCCGCTATCGATCGGGTTGTCGAGAGCGGCTGCCGCAGACGTGCCAGAACAAGGGCGCAAGTTTCCCCATGCCTGGCTGGCAAAAATTGTTGCGATCAATTTGTCATAGGTACGCATATACAAGCCCTGAAAATCAAAAACCCCGGTGAGCGACTCGACCGGGGTTTGATGACAGATCCGGAAAGGCGCTCGCGAGCCTTCCGAATCAAATCGAAAGGCTAGGAAAAATGTATCGTCATGCGATTGCTGAAACGCACGCGCAAGAGCGCGGGCAATTCAATCGCAGCATTCGTCAAATAGATGTTGATGTCGTTCATTCGGAAACCGGGTGCAAAAATCTGCTGCAAAAAATTCACTGCCAATATTTTCCATCTTATATGGGATGGCATGCAAGTTATTCAATGCATGGGCGGTGAATTTGACAACAATGAAGAGCGTAATGCTTGCTGTCAGGCATCGTGCTGGGCTTGAATCCCGCGCTCCCATCTCTATCTAATGCGCTACAATGAAAGCCTGTTTTGGGGACGACCTGGTTTCGACAGGGGTTGCAAAGCAGCGCAGGGCATACCGAGGGCTGGTCACCTCGTAAATCCAACCGGAAAAGTAATAACTGCTAACGATAACTCGTACGCACTAGCCGCTTAATACCGGTTAGCTCCACAGCGTCTCTTCCCTGGGGCGTGCTGGTAAAACAGTAGTGGAGTCATTCACAGGGAATCGCTTTTGGCCGGGTCACTTGGTCGAAAGTTAAACAATAGGTGACTCGCCTGGCCGCAGCGTGCGCGTCCGCGTCGTCCGGGTTAAAACAAATGGCAGCGCTAAGTATGTAGAACTGTCTGTAGAGTGCTTCTGGACGCGGGTTCGATTCCCGCCGTCTCCACCATCACATACAACCGTAGACAATTAAATACGGTTTGAAATCAACGCCTTACAGGATGGCATCTTGTAAGGCGTTGTCTATTGTGGGCTGAAAAATGCCCCAAATTTGCCCCAAAATTCCCCAGTTTTGCCCCAAATTAATTGGCAATATCCGGCCAATGGTGGTCGGTTACAACTTATCCCAAAGTGGAAGGTCGCGATAGCGGTGCTGCCTTTAACGGTCAATTGGAGAGGAAACGCCGCGCTCACCCTTGTTCAGCACGCGGGCAAAATCATGGTGGTGGATACATCTGCATGTCCCAGTAGCACTTACACCGTTCGAATTTCGTAGCCGGCTTCCAGCAGTTGTGTAGCAAAGCTATGCCGACTCTCGGAGAAGAGCGAGGAGCTTTCCGGGAAGTCGCCGGTTGAATATGTGCGACGTAAAGATCTTCAGTGGATGATTAGCCTTTTAATCGAGCAGCTAGGCATCCATAGCTAGTTTTCAGCAAACATATGCTGTTTTTTTACGGACGTTTTGCAGTACACAGCCATTGATTCCCTTATTAAATCGAGATCGAGCCTGCCATAAGGTCGGCCTAGCTATATGCTGATGTTGTTGAAACTCAATTCTGTGCTGGCTGTAACAAGTTGTCGATATAAAATAAAGATTTACTCCAGCTAAAGCCAAGACAGGAAATACATGCTAAGTAGCGAAAAACCAGCAGCTACCAATGTACCAAGCATCGAGAAAGAACGTTTGCTCTCCTTGATTGAGTTCGCACAACAAGCAGCGCGTTTAAACACAAAAGCAGTTTCGCGAGTTGAGCAACATAACCTCTTCAAGCTATTTGAGCATGATTTAGCAGGGCTTCCTGGCATCAAACTAAACATCAATACAGGTGAAGGCGGAGATGAGATATGGCTGTCCGTATCGCGCTTATATGAAACAAAACCTGCGAGCATAAAAGATACCTACCTATTACCTTGGGTCGGCACTCAGGACAATCCTAACGTCGAGCCGACGCTTCACAATTCAATCTTAGGGCAAGCCCTGATTGACGCTGGTACGCATTGCTCTAAAGATGAGCTGTACCGGCGCGGAGCAGCAATGCCGGTGATAGACCCTAAAACGATATTCACGCTAGAAGATTATGAGCACAGGGATGCCATACGTGCTGCATTCAAGGAGTATGTTGCAGGCCCGTGGAAGCTCTGGGCGGAAGACGAAAAAATTAGGCGTAAAACCATACGCTTGTATGGCTTGCTGTTCACTCTTCAGCAGCAACTACAGGAAGGGATTGTTGAAGCGCCCGTCGAGGTTGTCTGGGGTGTCGGCATGGGAATATGGGCATCGAATGGCGCCACGGTTAGTTACCCTATTATTACAAGGCTTTGTGAAATCTCCCTCAATACGATGACTTCGGCCATTGAGGTTCGGCCGCGCGACCTCGACCCACGCTTGGAAACGGATTGGTATGCTTCGGTAGACAATCCTGGACTAGGCGCGCTGGAGAGAGCAGCCAAAGATTTCTTCGGAAAGGCGACACAAACGTTTTCGCCATTTGATTCAGCGACCTTCGAACCCTTGCTTCAGTCCGCAGTTACGAATCTGGATCCGAACGGCGTTTATTGGCCACAGCAAGTGTTGCCTGAAGACCGGTCTTTGCCCAAAGTCGAAAGCGCACTCAAGATTACGGATACTTGGGTATTGTTTGCTCGTCCTAGGACAAACAGTATTTACCTACAAGACCTGGATACATTTAAGAAGCGAATCGACGCCCTTGAAGATACGTCTTATCCGGGAGCAGTTGCTGCAGTCATCCAGGATCCGCCTGAAAACAACGATGATCCAGAAATCCCTAACTATCGTGGCTTATCTGCCGTGTTTGGTGGAGGCGGTTCCGGCTCAAATCAAAGTAATCGCTCTGAGAGCGCCGAAGATCTCTTTTTCCCAATGCCGTTTAACGACGAGCAGGTCCGTATTGTGCAACTCTTGGATGTGTCCGACGGCGTGGTCGTACAAGGCCCGCCAGGTACTGGCAAGACGCACACGATCGCCAATGTCATTTGCCATTACTTAGCGAATGGCAAGCGGGTGCTCGTCACATCGATGAAAGATCCGGCGCTCGCGGTATTGCAAGAAAAACTTCCTGAGGAAATCCGCCCTTTAGCGATTTCATTGCTAACGAGCGAAGCCGAGGGAATGAAACAGTTTGAACATGCGATTTCCAAGATTGCTTCTGAAGTCCAGCTTATCAATAAGGGAGAACTATCTGCAGAGATAAAAGAAATCGAGCGTCAAATCGACGCGCTGCATGGAAAGCTCGGGCTTATCGATCATAAGGTACGCGAATGGGCAACGAAAAATCTTTCCCGTATCGAATTGGATGGGGAGACAATCGAGCCTCAAGATGCGGCTAAGGAAGTCATTGATGCCGAAGAATCTTTCGCATGGATTCCAGATGAACTTGAAATCACGGCGGAATATGCTCCAAAGTTTTCTGACCAAGATATCATTAGCCTGCGTGAGGCGCGTCGTACTTTAGGCGCAGATATCGCCTACCTTGAAGCCGCACTACCTCAGCTTATCGAGTTTCCTGAGTCGCATCTCCTCCTCCAAGCACATCAAGATTTATCCAGATTTTCTCTATTATCCAAAGAAGTAGAGGCGGGCCAAGTTCCTGCTCTGGCGGATTCTGGACAGGAAACAATCGCTGCGGCACAAAAGCTTGAACAAGATGTCGCCCATCTTAGAAACCTGCGCAATGAAGTTAGTGCGGCAAACAGGGCTTGGGCCGGCGCGATGCGTGAGCGCGTTCGTAAGTCAGGTATTACCGATGTTCTCGATCTTTTTGAATCACTCGGGCGAGACCTTGGTGCAGCTGTTGAGCACCGCAAGGCATTTTTAGCTAAACCTGTTGCCCTTCCTTCCGGATTTGATATCAGTTCTGAGCTGGTAGAAGCCGTCAAAAATCTATCTGAAGGAAAGCGCCCGTTCGGATTAATCGGCTTAGTAGCTAAAGGCGAGGAGAGAAAGAAGCTTGACACAGTGCAAGTCGTCGGCGTGGCTCCAGCTAATGAAGCAGATTGGAAGCATGTACTTGAGTTCATCGGATTGCAAAAGCAGTTACGTGCAATGGCAGTGCGCTGGAATAGCATTGCGCCAGAACTTCTCGTCGAATCCCTTCCCGGTACCGAGCCGGAGCATGCGCTTCAGGCCCAAGCTCTTTTCGGCATTTACGAAAAGGTTAAAGCCGTCGTTTTCGCGGAAAGATCAATTACCAAGCAAGCACAGGCTGTTTTCCCTAGCTGGCACCATGCTCGTGACTTGGAAGATAAGCCATTGCTAATCGAGGAACTAGAAAAGATCATCCGTCATCATTTAACGAAACACCGACTTGCTTCAGTTTGGGCTATTAAGGAACGCTTCCAGCAGATTTTAAATCAGTGCAAAGGTCGTATCGTTGAAGATATTCGCTTGTTCTTGGCAAATGAACTGGGTAATCCCTCCGTACCCGACGCGCAAATGCAGGCACGCTGGTCCGGTCTGATGACAGAGCTGGCGAGAGTGCATGGCTTGTCTTCCGTATTGAGCGTGGTGACACAGGTAACGGAGTCAGTTGCTGCCTCAGGGGCGCCTAAATATGCTGTTTTTCTGCGCCAGCCTTTGACCGGAGCAACAGATAATCTATTACCTGACGATTGGCGTAAATGCTGGCGTTTGCGCCGCCTATCGTCCCACTTGGAGGCGATCGACGGTCAAGCGGAGCTGAAGTCTCTCGCCAAGAAGCGTCAAGAAGTCGAGCAAGATCTAGCTAAGGCGTATCAATACGTCGTCACGAAACGTACATGGTTAAAGCTTGCCGAGAATGCGACGCCCGGAATACGTAGCGCCCTGATGGCGTATTTAACTTCTATTCAAAAGATTGGCAAGGGAACGGGCAAACGCGCTATTCGTTATCGGCAAGACGCTCGTGCAGCAGCATCCCAGGCAAACTCAGCAGTTCCGTGCTGGATCATGCCTCACTATCGTGTCTACGAATCTTTACCGCCGGAATTGGGATGCTTTGATTTGGTTATCATCGATGAGGCCTCCCAATCTGACTTGTCTGCGTTACCGGCCCTCCTGCGTGCCAACAAAGTACTGATTGTCGGTGACGATAAACAGGTATCGCCGGAAGGCGTTGGCCTGGAAGAGGAAAAGATACGCAGTCTTATGAACCGATTCCTCGGTAATCAGGTGCCAACATATCGTTCGCAAATGTCCCCTGAGCGATCCATCTACGATCTCTTCAAAGTGGTATTTGCCAAATCAGCAGTAATGTTGAAAGAGCACTTTCGCTGCATTGGGCCGATCATTGAGTACTCCAAGCGCGAGTTCTACAACCACGAGCTTAAACCGTTGCGGTTGCCTAAATCCTCCGAGCGCTTGGATCCACCGCTTATCGACGTATTAATCCAAGATGGATTTCGCAAAGGCGATACGAATCAACCAGAGGCACAGTTTATCGTTGATGAAATCTGCAGAATCGTTGAAGACCCGGCGATGGAAAAAAGGACCATTGGTATGGTCTCGCTGCTTGCGGATAAGCAGGCATTGCTGGTCTGGGACATGTTGACCGAAAAGTTGGGGCCGGAACTGATGTCGCGCCATAAAGTCGCGTGTGGAGATGCGAGAACGTTCCAGGGAAAAGAACGCGACATCATGTTTTTATCCATGGTGGTATGCCCCTCAGAGAAGTTTGCAGCGTTGTCACGCGATACGTTTGCGCAGAGATTTAACGTAGCTGCATCACGGGCACGAGATCGAATGTATTTGGTCCGCTCGATTGAACTGGATCATTTAAGCGATGCAGACAAGTTGCGCCGAGGGCTTCTTTCTCATTTCCTTTCGCCTTTTGGTCAAGATGAAAATCGCGTCTCGAATCTACGTGAGCTATGTGAGTCGCCTTTTGAGCGAGAGGTATATGACATTTTGGTCGAGCGCGGCTTCCGTGTAACCCCGCAGGTGAAAGTGGGTGGGTTCTGGATCGATTTAGTCGTTGAGGGACATAATGACAACCGACTCGCAATTGAATGCGATGGCGATCAATATCATGGCCCAGACAAATGGGATGCAGATATGCGGCGCCAGCGCATACTTGAGCGCGCAGGCTGGGTGTTCTGGCGCTGCTTTGCCTCCACCTTTGTGCGCAGGCGTGACGCTATGGTGCAAGATCTTCTCAATACGTTGACCGCACGCGGCATCGAGCCAATCGGCGCTAAGAATGCGCCGCAAAGCGTTCATACTGAGCAACGTCAATTGACAACGTTGATATACGATCTGTAGTTGTTGGTGTTAATCGGATTGCCACGCTTGAAGCAAAATGAGAGGTTCCAGAGATGCTCAAGAAAATATTAGAAAAACGATGGGAGTCTAATAATGCACGAAATTATTTGTCCTCACTGTGAGACGGCTTTTAAAGTTGACGAGGCTGGCTATGCGGATATCTTGAAACAAGTTCGCGACAGTGAATTTGAGATGCAGTTACATGAGCGACTGGAGCTGGCCGAGAAGGAAAAGCAGAGCGCTGTTGAGCTCGCTAAAAGTAAGATTGCCAGTGAATTGCAAAAAGCTGCAGCACTCAAAGACAGTGAGATCCAGGAATTGAAAGCAAAGCTCGATGCCGGGGAGGTCGTGCGAAAGCTCGCCGTGACCGAGGCTTTAAGTGCCGTAGAAAAGGAGCGTGACGCACTGGCGAACGAACTTCAGCAGGCGAGACTCGAAAAGTTGGCAGCTTCCGAACTGGCCGAAGCAAAGCTTGCGAACGAGCTGCAAAAGACTGTCGCAATGAAGGACGCGGAGCTACAGGGGCTGAAGGCGAAGCTCGATGCAATTGAAGTTGCGAAGAAGCTTGCGATCACTGAGGCAGTCGGTGCGGTCGAGAAGCAGTGCGATGAACTGAGGGGTGGCCTTGAGAGGGCAGTATTAGAAAAACAGCTTGCCGAAAAATCGCTCAAAGAAAAGTACGAGACACAGATAAAAGATCGAGATGAGGCAATCGAGCGCCTCCGAGATATGAAGGCTCGTCTTTCCACGAAGATGATTGGCGAAACCCTTGAACAACATTGCGACACAGAGTTCAATCGCATTCGAGCGACTGCGTTTCCCAGGGCATATTTTGAGAAGGATAATGATGCCCGGACTGGTAGTAAAGGCGACTACATCTTTCGCGATTCAGATGACGCTGGTACTGAGATCGTCTCGATCATGTTTGAAATGAAGAACGAGGCGGATCATACTGCGACGAAGAACAAGAACGAGGATTTTTTGAAGGAGCTTGACAAGGACCGCACTGAGAAGGGGTGCGAATATGCAGTATTGCTTTCCAGCACATTGGGATCCTAAGCTTAGAATTCCACGTGGACAAGTTGTCGCG
>JADMIO011575567.1_pt1 | contig 74537 bp, 68 predicted proteins | sample 8958161 | NCBI WGS metagenome assembly JADMIO01 (sample SAMN16585339, study PRJNA669376) | soil metagenome | isolation source: Crop rotation soil | place: USA: Cullars Rotation, Alabama | collected 2011 | reverse complement strand
TCAAGCCGACCCATAACCTTCAGCACGTCGGCGCGTCCGTTTTTGGCGATCGCGTCCTCCGGGTACGCAGCGATGATGGTGTTGTATTCAGCCAATGCCTCGTTGAGCCGACCCATAACCTTCAGCACACCGGCGCGCCCGTTTTTTGCAATCGCGTTCTCCGGGTACGCGGCTATGGTGGTGTTGTATTCAGCCAATGCCTCGTTGAGCCGACCCATAACTTTCAGCACGTCGGCGCGCCCATTTTTGACGATCGCGTTCTCCGGGTACTCGGCGATGATGGTGTTGTATTCAGCCAATGCCTCGTCGAAACGACCCATAACCTTCAGCACGTCGGCGCGCCCACTTTTGGCGATGGCGTTCTCCGGGTACGCGGCGATGATAGTGTTGTATTCAGCCAATGCCTCGTCGAAACGACCCATAGCCTTCAACACGTCGGCGCGCCCGTTTTTGGCGAACGCGTTCTCCGGGTATGTGGCGATGATGGTGTTGTATTCAGCCAATGCCTCGTCGAGCCGACCCATAACCTTCAGCACGTCGGCGCGCCCGTTTTTGACGATCGCATTCTCCGGGTACTCGGCCATGATGGTGTTGTATTCAGCCAATGCCTCGTCGAAACGACCCATAACCTTCAACACATCGGCGCGCCCGCTTTTGGCGAACGCGTCCTCCGGGTATGCGGCGATGATGGTGTTGTATTCAGCCAAAGCTTCGTCGAAACGACCCATAGCCTTCAACACGTCGGCGCGCCCGTTTTTGGCGATCGCGTTCTCTGGATACGTGGCGATAATATTGTTGTATTCAGCCAATGCCTCGTCGAGCCGACCCATAACCTTCAGCACATCGGCGCGCCCGCTCTTGGCAACAAGCCCAGCACCAAATTCTTCAGCTCGCAGATAAGCTTCTAACGCTTCCTTGAGTCTGTGAACTCTCAACAGTGCATCACTGTACTGTGCCCACGACCAATCATCACCCGGTTGCAAATCGACACATCGTTTCGTTAACTCTAATTGTAACGAGTAAATACCTAAGGCTTTTGCTTCTATGGCAAGATCACACAAGGACTTTACGGCAAACTTCGGCCCATCAGAATTCATATGTTGCGTGATTAGGTCTTCCAGCAAATTACGCATGCGTACATAATCATGCTGCTGCATCGCCTTAATGATTGCTTGCTTTCGTTTATTAGTATTCTCAAACAGAACTGCCCTATTGAAACTCCGCCGTCTGGGTTTATGTCCCTTTTTGGGGAATGACACCGAATCATTCTCTTCAGCTATATCTTTCGACAAGGTGTCAAAGTCAATTCCCTTGAGAAACGGCTTAACCCAGTGTTGTAGCACTTCTCGATAATCGCGCAGCGATTGAATGGAAGCATTCCTGATGAAATCCAGACGAAACTGATTGATCTTGGGTTGACTACCACGTGACACTGCTAACATACGAAAGAATCCTTCGTTAATTAGGATTTGATGAAAATCGTATGTTTGTTCTGTACCTTCAAATAGACTCGTCGGTATTGACTCCCAAGCCAAATAAACTTCACGAATACCTTCCTGACTTTCCTTGAGTTGATGCAAGAAATTGTACGCGTGTGAATACTGTTTCGCTTGGCAAATTTGTAAGGCTTCAAGTACGTCAGCTTTGTCTGAGAGTGGTTTCGCGTACAGAAGGTTTTCTAGCCTGGTAACAACAACGTCTTCTTCCAGAAACTCGTCAACCACTTCCAAGGCTTCGCCGCGAACTTCTTTTGAAAGCTTTGGATCAAAAGAAATGAGCGTGAGGTCCAGAGCGTTAGCGTAGAGATGTTCGGCTTCGAGTGCTTGAACAGCCTGCTCGCGAGTAGTGTTCTTAACAATCTGTATATCCTCGGAAGTACCAAAATGTAGATGAGTGCTGGGTACACCAATAGGTACCATAGCGCTCAGATCGTTGACACTAAGCAACCACGCTTGCTCTCCATTTAGTAACAATGCTTTCCCCGCACTGCCGGAAATAATAGCATCCATCACCGAACCTCTAGTCTCACGCTAACCTTGGCATTATCAAACATTTCTTTGAGCGCCTTAAGCATTACTCGTTTATAAGCTTTTGCACCCCCCGTAAGTGTGACTTGTTCAAAGGTCCTCATGGTGAGCGGACCCCAAATGTGCACTTCGACGAAGTTATCATCCCCAGTTGTGGGTCCCGTCGATAAAAGTATTCCGGAGTATTGACTAACAGAGGTGCCAGCGTCAATTATTCCGTAGAGCTTAGCCACACACAACTTTCCTCTGCTCAACCAAGTTGCGCGATATCCCTTGTTCAAGTCGTGCGCTTTACGCATTTCGACATTGTGATGCTCCATGAAGGTGGTTGAGTTCTCCTCAAATACTGACGCTCGATGCCCAATCATGTTAGTCTTCAGCACGACTGAACACTCCCCATAGTTAGACAAGCCCAGCGGATCCAGAGACAGGGCAGCGAACCTGATGTTTTCTTTATATCCTGGGAAGAGAGCATCATCGGCAACTGCTCGTAATGGGGACCACTTATTATCGGGATAGGATCTAACCCCAGCTCCGATCAATTGATAATAGCTGGCATAAATTTCGTCGTCGCTCGTGGCAAGTCGTAGTATTTCGTTGGCAGGTCGAGCCAGTATTGCCACGGAACGATCGATTGCATGTTCGAAATCACGCAACCTGTCAATCGCGCCTCGCCGGGTGGCGTCTAATTGTGCTTCGTTATAGCGCTCATCTAATGCCGCCATCTCCTCAGGGTCTTCAGCATCCCGAACATTTGGGTAGTAACCCGGTCTGGCACAATGTGGACATCTATCAGCCGAACGAGGCATTTGGTTGTTGCAGTCTTTGCAGATGTAGGTATGAGGCATTTTGCTTCGTATCCTAGTTTAGCTCTCAGTATTGTGAGTTGAAGGTTCACTGACGCGAGCGTGCAAGGACTCAAATACTCAAGGGTCAGTCAGCAAAGACTATTCACCTTCTTTGCGAAAGTCAAATTCTACATTCCAATTGTAACGTCAAGCTTCTTGTTGTAAGGTCCAAGACGGTCGGGCTTTTCATTCCCGGTTAAAGCGATAGAAAATAGAATACCTGTCACGCCGCTCACCACCGATCAGTTTACGGTCATATTCAAAGGATTAAGGGATTAAGGCAAGATCGCGGTCACTTCGCGACGTTCATTTGTTGCCGTAGCCGCTGCAATACTGAACTACAACGCCGATGTGTGAAGTTTTCTACTCGAGTGAGTCTCTTGCAAGCGCTAGTGAAACGTCTACGTGCAACCGGCAAATGCTTTCAGAACATTCCAAGCGTGAGTTTGATCGCCTGTTCATGGTAGGAGATAGTGTCATTCCACTCCGTTGAGTCGGGCTGTTAAGCTACGACCTCCTGGAGCCAAAGGAGATTCCGAAACAACGGTGCTGGTTTTAGAAGAAAGTTTATTCATCGCAACTGTAGCTAATCAAGACTGTCTCAACGGGGACCACCCCGAAAACGTGTGGCCAATTTGTTGACAGAATTTAGAGCACGCACGGTGAAGCGCTGATAACGAATGGGATAAGAACCGCAAACCTTAATAAATTCGTGGTGGCTGCAACTTTGAAATTGCAAAAACTAGCTTTTTGCCGAACCTGTGGTTTGGAACCGAGAGGTCGGAGGTTCGAATCCTCTCGCCGCGACCAATAGTTTACGGCTGCGGTCATCGGCGGCCGTATTTAATTTGTGGCCAATCCGAGAAACAAAGAAGCACCCTTGCTTTCCGGTGAACAGACATCACGGAGATGAGGCAGACGCCGCACAAGATTTTGGTTTCCGCGATGAAGATTAATCTCGGAGTGGAGTAATAATGTGTGGCAAGATGATATTGGTGATCATCATCGCCGTGGCGTTGCTGCTCGGCTGTATCGTTGCGCTGAGACTGCGAGGGATAAGCAGGTTGGCCCGAGTGTGTCGGAAGCTTCGCGATTAATCGAAGGCCCGGCCTTCGAGGTTCAGGTCGAGATGCCTGCCTTCAATTCAGGCCGCGCACCTTGGGAGATCCCGGGCGTCATCTTGGGTTACGATCGTGAACCGCGGTTCGATCAAACAAGTCCTGGCGCCCTCAGCACGCACGGGCTTGGATGAACCCGAAGGCAGTTCCAACTGGAAGTCGCTATTTGCGAGAATGCTGTCTCAGGAAAGACTGCTGCGTGGCCCTACCAAACGCTCAAAGTTCGTGGCAACTTGCAGGGTTTAAAAAAGCGGGCGTGAAGCAATGAGTTCCAAGCGTCTTTTCAGGGTACGTTTATCGCGACGGGGCAAAGATGGAAGGTTGGGACCGATGAGTGAATACGGTTGTGAAAAGTGCTGGTCTACCGAGGCTTCGGAAGCGTGGAGGGCTGTCACGAACATACCTATCCAAACGTACCTAATCGACGAATCACATTACATTGTAAGTATTCGCGTCTGCCCGTCTTGCTCTCCTTCGGTGATCAAGTCTGACTCGTGGGCTTGAATGGCGGCTAATTCCAGCAGCTGCCGGCTAAGCGGTGTGCTGCTGCCATTCTGAATATCTGCGGCCACGTCATCGGGAATGGTAAGCGTGATTTCCATACCGTATCCTACCTCTCTAAAGCTACGCTCAATCATAGGGCGATGCCTTTAGGCAACGTTAGAAAGCAGCGGGCGCTGCCGCGTCTCTGCGGTTATGCCGCAGAGACACGGAGAGCCGCGGAGAATTTTTTAAGCACTATCTAAGTGGATGTGGTCGATGCTCGTTTCGCCGGCCTCAACACGATTCACTATTTGCTCAAGGTGTTCGTCTTTGATCTCCAATCCGTAACGGATCAATGAGCGTGTTCTTGGTTCGACTCTGCTGTCGGTTGCGAGTTTTCGAGCGCGTCGTTTTAGATTGGCGTCGAGTGTGCGTTTGCGCGGTGATGCGCTACCATGTTTTTCCATGGTCCTTGTCCTTTCGATAGAAGGTTGAGAAACTATGAAGCCGGGTCTCCCGAAGTCGGTTTGAAAGTTGGAGAATATCCAACGACACGAGTTTGACCCTGAAGGGCTGACTCAAAACCTGACTTATGAAAGGAGTACCCGGCTATGAAGATCTTGGCGTTAGATTTAGGAAAATACAAGACGGTAGGTTGTACTTACGAGAGTGAGAGTGGGGCACACCAATTTCAGCGAACGTTTACCACGCCGGCAGACCTACGGCGGCTGGTGCAGGAAGTAAGGCCCGATCGCGTAGTGATCGAAGTTTGCTCCATCGCCGGTTGGGTTTGTGATCTGATGGGCCAGCTAGGCACAGAAGTGCAGGTCGCGAACACGAGCGACGATGCTTGGCGCTGGCGCAAGGTGAAGCAGAAGGATGACCGGCGTGATGCTCTGAAGGCGGCGCGGTTATCAGCGGTCAATCAGTTGCGTGAAGTGTACATTCCGCAAACTGAAGTGCGGCAGTGGCGCGCGTTGATCACCTACCGGCAACACCTGGTAGGCCGGCGTACGAAGATCAAGAATCACATACGCGACCTGCTGGTGCGGGAAGGACAACTGCTGCCGCGGGCGGGCAAATGCTGGACTAAGTTGGGCCAGGACCGGCTTAACAGTATGGCGCGACCGCTCGAGGAGGTAGGAGCGACGGAGCTCTGGCGCGGCGAGTTATGGGAAGAGCTGCAACAGCTGCAAATGATTCAGGAACGAGTGGCCAGCGTAGAAGAGAAGTTGAATGCGCTGGGCGCGGCGGATAAGCGGGTGCAGTTGTTACGCACCATTCCCGGCGTGGGCCCGCGACTGTCGGAAGCAATTGTGGCGCTGCTGGACCAGCCGCAGCGCTTTCGTAAAGCGAGTCAAGTCAGTGGCTACATTGGCATGGTGCCGAAAGCTTTTGATTCCGGCGAAAGCGAACGGCGCGGCCGCATCACGCGCCAAGGCAATCGGCTGGTAAGGTCCTTATTAGTAGAAGTGGCTTGGGTTGGGCTGCGTCATAACAGGTGGCTGCGCCAAACGTACCTACGCCTGAGCGGTGGGAAGAAAGCGCGCAAGAAGATTGCGATTGTGGCGGTAGGGCGCAAATTATTAGTCAGATGTTGGGCCATGCTGCGCGATAACCGTCCTTGGAGTTGGCAACCACAAATTACCTGAGCGGGAACGTAATCGCGGAAGTGAGGACCAAGGGGAAACGTTGTCCTAGTCGCCGTGATGCCAGTTCAAAGCTCAAGTGGGAACGGTAAGTTCGGAAACTGATTGAGATGACGAGAAACTCGCCCTAAAACCTGAGAGCAAAACTCGTGGTTGAGAATGAGAGCTCGTCGCACCGTTGAATGAGAACCACCAAACTTCAGCTCCATAGCGGGTAGGGGGCAAACTCGAATAGAAGGGTGAAACAATCATCCGAATTCTACTTGACACGATCCGGCTTCATAGAAGGATCAAGGGTCGATTTGTGGTTCAAGCACAAGTCGGCCCGCTTCTTATTTTTGTTCAGATGGGGTTAGAAACAAACTAGCGCAAAAATTTTCGTTTGTCACTAATCGATTTGACTTAACATGACGCTTTTGTTCGCATTTCTAATCGGACTCTTCGCCGGGTTGCGCTCGCTTACGCCTCCAGCCGCTGTGGCGTGGGCAGTGCACCTTGGTTGGCTCAGACTTGCGCGACCACTGTCTCTCGTCGGTTCGCTTCCTGCAGTGATAATTCTGAGTGTGTTAGCGATCGGCGAAGTCGTTTTTGACAAGTTGCCCAATACTCCGAACCGCACTGCTCCTCCAGGACTCATCGCCCGCATCGTGACAGGTGGCTTTACGGGCGCATGTGTTTCTCTTGGCGGTGGACACTCTGCTCTCGTTGGTGTTGTGCTGGGATTGATCGGCGGAATCGTCGGTTGTTTCGCCGGCTATCAAGCGCGCGCTCGGCTCGTAAAGTCACTGCGCCTGCCAGATTTCAACGTTGCTTTGGTCGAAGACCTGATTGCGATCGGTGGCAGCCTGTTCATCGTTTCGCGATTCTAATACCGAACGACGATGATTATTTCTTCATTTGTGCGCTTGAGCGTGATGGTCGTTTTACTATCGCACTCATATGCGATCGCGCAAACTGAGTCGACTCCAAGAGGCCAGATCGTTGAACGAGTTGAAGCGCTCAAGGATTCGTCGCAAAGTTACGCGCTCTACCTCCCATCGAATTACACACCGAATCGAAAGTGGCCGGTCCTGTACGCCTTCGACCCTGGCGCGCGCGGCCGGGTGCCGGTTGAGCGTTTCAAGGAGGCGGCGGAGAAGTACGGCTGGATCGTCGTTGGCTCGAACAATTCACGCAATGGTCCATGGGAGCTTGCCGTCGGTGCGTGGAACGCGTTGCAGGTAGATACTCATCTGCGTTTTGCGATCGACGATGCGCGTATGTATGCGACTGGTTTTTCCGGCGGCGCACGGGCGGCAATCCGCGTTGCGATAGGCTGCAAATGCCTGGCAGGAGTGATAGCTGGTGGCGCTGGGTTCCCTGTCGATCTTGCTCCGTCACAACAGATGGATTTTGTTTTCTTTGCTACAGCCGGCGTCGATGACTTTAATTATCCCGAAATTAAGAACCTCGAAGAACCGTTAACCAAAGCAGGCATCGCACATCGCGTTCAGACATTCGAAGGTCGTCACGAATGGCCGCCAGTGTCGGTGGCGACAGCAACAGTCGAGTGGATGGAATTGCAGGCAATGAGGGCCGGCAAGCGACAGCGCGATGATCGGCTTATCAACTCAATGTGGGAACTGATACTTAGTGACGCAAAAACACACGAGGAATCGAAGAGATACTTTGAAGCGTATCAACTCTATCGCAATCTAACGGACAGCTTTAAAGGGCTGAGAGACGTTGCGCAGATTGAAACCAAAGTAAAAGAACTCGGCGAGAGTCGCGAAGTGAAAGCCGCAATCCGCGAAGAGCAAGTGCAAATTAGAAAACAACGAGAGTTGGAGAGTCGACTAAGTTCGTTGATTGCCGGCCGTAATGGTGGAGATCCGGCTAACCAACGCGAGGAAGGGTTTGATTCCGGAAACCTGTTGCCCGCGATTCTCCACGATTTGCAAAGGCAGTCAAAAGCGCCTGACGACTCAACTCAGCGCAGAATCGCTCGCCGCGTGTTGGATGGTTTATTCGTCGGCCTGATTGAGCAAGGCATAAGTCTCCTGCAAACGGAGAAGAAATACTCCGAGTCCATCAAGCATTTTCAATTGGCGACCGAAGTCAATCCTGATCGAGCCGGCGTCTACTTTTACCTCGCATGGGCCTACGCTGCGAATGGCGACAAGAAGAAGTCTCTGCAGTTTTTGAACACAGCGGTTGTGAAAGGCTTCTCCGATGCTGCCATGATCACAACTAATAAAGCGTTTGATTTGATTCGGAGCGAGCCGGAGTATCAGCAGATTATGGCAAGGCTGGGTAAGCAATAAGTTGAGGAACGAATACTAGCGCTAAGCGTGTTTCGAAGCATGATTTCAATCGGGGAGGAATGAAAATGAAAAGTAAACTAGCGATCGCGTTGCTCATTGCCGGACTGCTATCAATTGGAGCATGGAGTGGTTATGGACAAGCGAGTAAATCCACAAGTGTGAGGTATGAGTATGCCGTGATCGATGATCCGACCGAATCCCTGACTCACGATGAGGGTGTGAATGCGCTGAACAAGTATGGCGCTGAGGGCTGGGAAGTCGTCGGTGTTGTTAGCAAAGCTGAAAATCGTTATACGCGGATCTTTCTCAAACGTACAATTAAGTAGCGCCACAAAGATCGTAAATCTCTCCCGAACGCGTATTCGAAAGAACATTAGAGTTGCGCAAAGATCGTCTTCATTGCGGAGTCGTTTTTCTTGTAGTTTGGTCCGGGACGGTCGAACACTTCATTGAGCAGTTCAAGAGCAACGATCTTGGAGACGGTGAAGAGTGGCTCGCGTTGCGCGCCGCCCTGCAACTGATGAACACGCAACAGTTCGTTTCCGCTCGTGCCGATTCCGTAACATTGAGGCTCAACAAGGCGCCCTTTCCCGTTGTACAGGAAGCGTAGCTTTCGCTTTTGCTTGATCGCCCTTACTAACACTTCGTTCATGCGAATAACTTTGCCTCAAAAGTCACTGTTGGATGAGGTCAGTACCGTAACGCGGTAGCGTCGGGTCGCCGTCGTGATGAATAACTTTAAGGATTAATGCAGTTACGACACTCACCCGACGCTACCGCGTTACGGTACTGACCTCATTCAACTGCGAATTCTGATTTTTGAGGCACAGCCCATGCAAATCTACGCCAATTATCTGACTCAATGCAGGATACTCGTGTCTCGTGAAATATGCAGCACATGACCGTGAACCGCCGACAACGAATAGGAAAGAAGTGTAAAACCTAATAAACTTTGGACCACGAAATTATCTTTATCGATGAGGTAGTAAAAATCAGAATGATCGCAACCCGACTCAGAATTCTGTCAACGATCTGTGTGAGCATTATCGTAAGCGGTGCCATCTATGCCCAAGCTGGGCAGAAAATTGCGGCGATCGAGATCGAGGGTGCTCAGACGTTGACCAAGGAGACGGTCATAGCCACGAGTGGGTTGAAGGTTGGTGATGCGTTCTCAGTTGAAGCGACTGACGCGGCGGCGGAGCGGCTGGTGAGTAGCGGGCTGTTCAAGAAGGTGGGATATAGCACGCGCAACGCCGGTAGCAACGTGACGATTACGTTTAAGCTCGAGGAACTCAAGGGTCAATCGTCACCAGTCGTCTTCGACAACTTCATCTGGTTTTCCGACGAAGAATTAACCGCCGCGATCGTACGCGAGGTTCCCTCGTTCAACGGTTCAGCGCCCGACATCGGCGACACGAACGAAGCAATTAAGAAAGCGCTTCAGAACCTGCTCGCCGAACGCAAGCTGCCGGGACAAGTCGAATACAACCTTACCGAACACGAACACCTGTTTCGTGTCGAAGGTGCGCCGATGAAGATTTGCACTCTTCACTTCCCCGGCGCGCAAAGCGTATCGGAACAAAAACTAATTCAGACCACGCGCAGTTCGATGGACCAGGAATACTCTCGTCAATCGGCGAAGACGTTTCCGAAGTATGGTCTATATCCGATTTACAGAGAACTGGGCCACCTGCGTGCATCGTTCGGAGCACCGGTGGCGAAGCCTGAGAAGAGCGCCGGTTGTGAAGGAGTCGACTTAACCATTCCCGTCACTGAAGGTCCACTTTATTTGTGGTCGAGGGCTGCTTGGTCCGGGAACCAGGTGTTGTCGGCCCAAGAGCTTGACGATGCTTTAGGTATGAAACCAGGCGAAGCTGCGAATGGAAAGAAGTTCGACAAGGGATTGCATGAGATCGAGGAAGCTTACGGAAAGCATGGGCACATTCAAGCACACGCGAAACCGACTCCTGAGTTTGACGACGCCGCCACAAAAGTGACTTTCAAGATTGCGGTCGACGAAGGTCCGCAATACCGCATGGGCACTGTCGAGTTTAAAGGGTTCTCTGTCGACGATGCTTCCACACTCGGAAAGAAGTGGGCTCTGAAAAGCGGAGAGATTTACGATCGGAGTTATACGACTCGATTCTTTCGTAGTGAGGCTGTGCTAATAACTACGCGAATCGCTAACGAACGTGATTCGCAGGGTAAGCCACGGCCAAACTTCGACACGATGGAATTACCAAATCGTCAGACTCTAATTGTGAATCTGTTGATTGAGCTTAAGAACTAAGCATGAAACTATTGCTGTCTCCACACAACGACGACGAGTGTCTCTTTGCCGCGTACACACTCATGCGCGAGAAGCCGCTAGTGATCGTCGTCACCGACAGCGACCTTGTGGAGGGTGTCACCGCCCAGCAGCGTCGAGAAGAAAGCAGACGAGCGTGTGAACTGCTAAACGTGGCGGTCGTCTTCCTCGGACTGAAAGACGGCACGTTGAAACAACAGAAAGACGATCTCAAACGCCGGCTCGAGCCGTTCGCTTCCCACCCATGGACACACGTTTACGCCCCCGCCATTCAAGGAGGACATCAGGATCACGACGCGCTCGGGGAGGTCGTCTTAACGATGTTCTCCAAAGTGAGTTATTTCGCGACTTACGCTGTAGGAAAGGTCTTTACACCTGCCGGCAGAGAAATTGAACCGACCCCGGAAGAAGTCGAACTCAAAAACAGGGCTCTCGACTGTTACCCCTCGCAAATACGAGTAGCTGGAACCAACAGCCACTTCGACGCAGTCCGCGGCCGGTCAGAGTACCTTAGTGACACAGCGCGTCCCTGACCGTAGCGCCAAACCACCCCATCCAAACTCAAATTTCCTCAAAAATCCCTGAAAAATCGCTTATTTGGTGGAGACAACGGGGCTTGAGTGTGATATATGAGAGTCCGTCTTGAATTTCAATTTAGTTCTCGTTGGAGGTACTACACCAGACTATGGCGACAAAAGCCGCACCAGGCAAGAAGCGCATGACCCAATCGGAAGTAATCAACCACTTCTCTGAATCCACAGGGATGAAGCGAGCACAAGTTAAAGAGTTCTTTGAGGAGCTAGGCAGTCTTGCAGCGCGCGAAGTGAAATCTAACGGTGAGTTTGTTCTCCCAGGATTCGGAAAGCTCGTAAAATCCGAGCGAAAAGCACGTGAAGGCCGGAACCCCGCTACCGGCGAAACCATTCAGATTCCCGCGAAGACCACGCTAAAGTTTCGAGTTGGCAAATCAATGAAAGATACCGTCCTTCCAAAAAAGTAGAAGAAACTAAAGGCCGGCACTATTATTTTTCAGCATCGGCGCCGCTCCGTACCACCTCAGGGAATCGGGCGGCGCCTTTGTCCATAAGCCCACAATTTGTTAGGTTTTTCATCATTTCTTCCGCGTCACCTACTCCGTAAAGTAAAAAATAAAAACGTGACCGAACCGCGACAAAAAAATTCTGGACGGATATTCGGTCGTCGCTTATAATCCAACGTTTCGCTGACACCCCTGCGGCAAATGAGTATATGCCAACCTGTGTTTTGGGGTCTTTACCCTGATTCTATGGCTTTGCCTTGCGGTAGAGGCAGCATCCAAGGGGTCAGTGAAAGCATCTATAGTTCATACATTGGAATGGTGAGATCTTATACGGAGGAGTAGAGGCAATCGTGACTTTTGATACACACTTGCCGCTGAATGAGCGGCTTATGAGAATCGATCACATCCAGGCACGTCGTTATTCGAAGCTCAACGGCGTTGCTCTCGAGATAGCTACGGAAGGCATTATCAGACACCTCAAAGCGTGCGACCGAATGGACGTCAATCCAGAGACTTCGGCAGTGCGCGAGATCATTGATGATGCACTGAACGGCCGTCGCGTGTTCGCTGAGACTAAAGATCGAGCAGCGGCATAGGCCGAAACTTACGGATCTTCATGAAGAGGTCGCCCACACCGGGCGATCTCTTTTTGTTTGCTTCATAAGACGATCGCGTGCGGTTGACACTGTACTTTGATTTGCTAACATGCGTGCGTTTGAATGTGCCCCTGTAGCTCAGCGGATAGAGCATCTGCCTTGTTGGAGCCTTAATGGGGAAATGCGATCGGAACCCATTGAGTGGACGACCCTGTATGCGGGGACGCCCTGAGAGCCTCCGGTACTTGATCGATTCTGTGGTCCAGTAATAATCCGAGAGGATTGGGTAATCCGCAGGAAACCTACATCGTAGGGATCCTCAGAGACTATACGGGTCGGGACTGTGATGTCCAAGATATAGTCCAGCCAGCAACCCCAAGCTTTGACGGGCGGTCAGGGAAAGCCTGATGCTGGAAGCTAAGCAGAGGGCCGCAGGTTCGAGTCCTGCCGGGGGCATTCAGCACAACCAGCATGGCGGCATTAGTTCAGTAGGTTAGAACGCCAGATTGTGGATCTGGAGGTCGTCGGTTCGAGCCCGACATGCCGCCCCACAGATACTTCTTCAGCACCAAAGAGAATTCATACCCATGCCAGACGAGCAGAGAGTTGCGAATAACTCGCAGACGTATGTAGCCGACGCTGATACTTTTCAGTTTGAAACAATCGAGCAGAAGAATGGACAGGCGACGGTGATTCGTTTTCGACTGGAAGATCCGCGCTATCACGCCGGTGATGTGCTCGTCGTACTAAGCGGCAGCGAGATCTACTTTCACGGAATGATTGGACAGCTCGCGGAAGGTTGGGCCATCGCGAGCGATCATCGTGGATCGCTGTTGGCTGCTACCGTTCAGTAACGCAAATCAATTTCTCACGTAACCCGTAGGATAAGAGAGTCGCACACCGGGAGTCGATGATTTTACTTCGATCTTGTGAAATCCCTTCTTGACGTGTGTTGACAGGAACGTCAGCGCGGCTTGTCTCTCCAGTGACATATCCAACTCGCGAATGAAAGGTCGGAAACTGACGGGCGCGCCCGTACCCTGAAAGAAAGCCTCACCTCCAGTCTCGTTCGACAATCGCAACAACGAACTCTGCGCGTTAGTAATCAGAGCGGGATTGGCGGCAGCGATAGTCGTCGGCGCGTAGAAACCGTAGATCGCCACACCGCGTCGTTGGGACTCGTTCACTGCGCGTTGCAAATCGACACTCTGCGATGGTGAAGAAGAGTCGACGCCTCGCGAAATGTCCAGACCATCGGAAACCAGCAAGATCGCACGCCGGCCGAGTGGCTGACCTTCAAATCGTTTCAAGGCTTCGATAACTTCGACGTAAGGATTGTAAGGACTAGAACTCGGAAAACCGCTCGGCGCACGCAAGGAGCTCGCTGCCCTTTCCAAATCGTTAGTGAACTTTTGTCTGACCTGCAAACTGCCAGTCCGCAGATTTCCAACCATCACTCTCGAACCTTTCGGCAGTTGCCGGATGAACTCTCCAAGTTCCTTGATCTCGTTGCCGACCGACGGCACGAGGTCTTCCTGAATCAATACCGCGAGAGTTATCGGCGAGTTGGTGCCAATAGCACGCATCGAGATGATGGTTTGCGGATCACCGTCTTCACTGATCACGATATCGATATTCTGGAAGTAGGTTTCCTCAGTTCTCGCGGCACTTTCCTCTTTTGTGCGGATCGTGACGGGAATCGTGATCGGCCTGCCGGGTCCGCCCGCCCCACGCCCGTTGCCGTTGACGCCGGCCGTAGCTGTTGGCGGCTGGCTAAACGCGGGCTGCGCAACAAGTGCAAAACTCAAAGCGATCAGGAACTGAAATGTGAGTCGTCGGAGCGTCTTCATTGAATCTTCCTTTGTAGTCTCGCCGTTATTATACAGACACTGCCGCTCAATTGCCGTTGGCGTAACCGGGCTGGCAGTCACTTGTTGCATGAGCTAAGATCCGAAACCATAAAGCAATGCTTGAGATTAGTCAGTCCAGAGGCAAACTTTCCGGCAAAGACGCCAATACTGCGCGTTTGCTGAAACTTGCGCCCTGGATCGCCATGGTCGCGACTTCCCTGCCGGCTCCGCTGGTTTTCCTTGTCCTTTTTCTTACAGCTACAGCCACAGAATCGGCTGCCGTCTATCTTTTATTGGCCGGTCTTTCGCTGACCCTGGGATTTGCGCTGGGCGTGGTGATCGCCGCTTTTCTCCTCTATTACCGCCGGAGATGGCTCTCTAAATTGCGAGACCGGTTAGCATCGGATGGAATCACAGCGAATGAGGTTGTATGGTTCCGGTCAGAATTGACGTCGGCCGAGCGTGCTTCGCTAGCGGAAATTGAGCGGAGTAACCCGCTTTTGGCTGATGCGTACCTCGAAACCTTGGCTAATAGACTCACGGCGTCGCGGATTGTTTCGCGTTCGAAGCGGGAAATGTTGCGGGTGGAGCGGCAGATTAACCGGGCGCGAACGTTGAAGACGGCGGAGTCGGCTTCGCTACAGAAGGAGTTGGCGGCGGATCATGAGAAGCTCGAGCATTTGCGGGACGCGGCGCAGGACCATTTGGTTAAGGCGAAGACGCGGTTGCAGGTGATTGAGGCGACGGCGCGGCGGAAGCTGACGGATACTGAGACGAATATGATGATGCAGCGACTTGGGAGCTCGCAGGACCAGTTGCCGCTCGTGTTGGAGATTGCGCAGCTCGAACAGCAAGCCCTCCGCGAAGCCACCGACGAAACCCTCACGACACAGAGTAATTAAGCGAGGAAAGGTTCAACTGTAGGGGCGGGCCCTCCGTGGCCGCCCCTGCGTGGAATTCGATCGTAGGGGCGGCCACGGAGGGCCGCCCCTACAGTTCATTCCGAGTTAGGCGATAGATTCCGGGGGCGAGGCGGGCGGCGAAACCTTCGTCGACGAGGGCCCAGTTGCCGAGGCCGGCTTCCGGAGAGCGGAGGCCCGTGACGCGGGCTAGTTCGCCGCGCAGCGTCATACCAGCACCTACTAAATAAGCCCGCGCGATTTCCTGCAGAGCATCTTCACGTCTAACATTCTCACTCAGCTCATCAGCAAACCGCGCCTCGGGTATCGACCAGATATACGTGAACGTCGGCTCATACAGCACCTCAGTCGGGATGATCTTGAGACACCGCTGCAACTGCGTCATTGCCTTATCAAACCGCGCCCGCTCCGAAACGCCACTCTCCTCACGCAGATCGCGCGTCCCCATCTCCCACTCTCGCCTCATCACCTTGAGAATCGCCAACGCATCAGCCGACAGCACCTTCTTCTCCATCCGCTTTGGCACTCCAAAGAGCGCGTTAAAGTACGGAATCAGCCGCGGTGCGATAAAAGTCGACCGGCCACGCACCACTTTTCCATAGAAACACTTCCCCCGCCGCATCACCTCATCCTTGATGGTCCAGGCCAACCGGCTCTCCGGATCCTTCTGCACATTGCGCGGCATGTGCGCGTCTCTACGACCACAAACCGCGACATACAACGATGGTCCAGGCCGGCGCGAGTCAGTCAAAGCCTCGCAAAATCCCACCTCTTCAATGAAACGCTCGGCAGCGTAAACATCCTCGACGCGGTTTTCAGGATCGCGTCGCCACATCCGATCGCGATGCACCTCAATCTCTTCCGAAAGCATGAGGCGATTCTATCAAAGTGAAAGGCTGGTCCAGTCAATCTGCCCGGATCGGTCAGGCGTTTGGCCCATCTCAATTTCCTTCCAATTCTGCCTAAGTTGTTGTCATACAAAGAACTAACTCCGTCTGGCGCATCTGGCACGATCCCTGCACAGGGGGCAGCGCCAGTTGTTTGCCTTACTGGCCAAACCTCAGACGGAGAATGACGACGGTGATATTGATTAATAGAACAAAACGATTCCTGTCGCTGGCACTGCTGGCGAGCCTCACGCTGGGACCAAACCTTCTCGGCGCTAACCTTTGGGCCACTGCCAGCGCGAAAGACAAGCACTCGCGCGAAAACAAAGATGAGAAGCCGAATAAGGTGGCCTCGGACCTCGGCGACATGCTGGGCCGTAAGAGCGGCGATAGCCTCGTTAAGGTCATCCTGCAGCTCAACCAGAAGCCGAGCGGTCAGCTCAACTCACTCCTCGCAGCCAACGGCGTCAAGATCAGAAGACATTTCGACAACCTCAACTCTTTTGCCCTCGAATTACCCGGTAACGTCGTCAACGCTCTGACGAACTTTCCTGAAGTCGAATTTGTTTCCCTCGACAGCGAAGTAATGACCCTCGGCGGGCACGTCGCACGCACTACCGGCACCGACAACGTCCGCCCGATGGCCACTGACGGTGCGCTTGATGGAAGCGGAATCGGAATCGCGATCGTCGACTCCGGTATCTACGGCGCGCACACATCTTTTCTCGACACACAGACCGGTCAATCACGAATCGTCGTCAACCTGGATTTCACTGGCGAAGGCCGAACGGACGATCCATACGGTCACGGCACACACGTCGCCGCAGCAGCAGCCGGAAACGGAATCGTAGCGAAAGGCGAATACATCGGTATTGCTCCACGCGCGAAGATACTTAATCTCAGAGTTCTAAATTCAAAAGGCACCGGATCGGTGTCAAACGTCCTTGCAGCCTTCAACTGGCTGATGACGAATGCGACGACGTACAACGTGCGCGTCGTAAACCTGAGCATCGGCGTACCCGCAATCAACTCTTACAAGTTCGACCCGCTTTGCGTTGGCGCACGAATGCTCGTCGATAAAGGAATCGTCGTTGTTGCCGCGGCTGGTAACAATGGAAAAAACAGTGCCGGTCAAAAGATCTATGGTCAGATTCACGCTCCCGGCAACGAACCTTCAGTGCTTACGGTCGGCGCGGTTGATACCAAGGGAACCAACCAGCGCGGTGACGATACGATTGCAACTTACAGCTCGCGTGGTCCAACGCGCAGTTTCTGGACCGACACGACCGGCGTCAACCATTACGACAACTTAACCAAACCGGAAATCGCAGCTCCCGGCAACAAGACAATCTTTGCCGAGTCTCCAAACAACTACCTGCTCTCGCAGAATCCGTCGTTGGATGCGCACGTGAGCAGCAGTCCGAATCGCAGCCAGATGATGCTCAGCGGAACGTCGATGGCGGCGCCACTGGCATCCGGAACCGCGGCTCTGATGTTTGAAGCCAATCCGACTCTTACCCCGAACTTGATCAAGACCCTGATGATGTACACGGCCCAGCAGCTTCCAAACTTCAATATGTTTGAGCAGGGCACGGGCGAGCTCAACGTGGACGGCGCTGTTCGTCTCGCGAAACTCGTTCGCACGACCATCAACAGCACCACCACACTCGGAGCTTCATTACTTACGGCAGCAGCACCCACACCACAAACAAGCATCACGACCGCAACCGGCGTGTATACCTTCACGTGGTCACAGGGCGCGATTGTGGGCCAGGCATACGCAAAAGGTACTGCGCTGATTACCCAGTATCAAAAGGTATATGGCAAGGGTGTGTTGCTTGGCGACGGCGTTTTGATTAGCGACAGTCTGCTCAACAGCGTCGGTGTTCTCATCGGCGATGGCGTTCTCATTGGCGACTCGACGATGTTCTCGAGTGGCGTTCTTATCGGCGACAGCATTGTCACAAGCAATGGCACCACACTCGGCGCCGGCACAGTCTTCGTAGCTGTGAAAGTTCTACTCGGCGGAGTTTTAATCGGTGACGGCGTGTTGATTGGCGATGGTGTCCTCATCGGCGACGGCGTGCTCATCGGTGATGGCGTTCTCATCGGCGACGCAGTTCTGCAGGCATTCAACTCGCTGACTTACGGCGACGCTACGACGGGTATGACGATTGTGCTCGACGACAACACGGACTATTTGGGTTACTAATCACAAACCCACGACGATAGAGAGCAGACCAATGTTGCAGACGTGCACATTCCCCAAAGCAAACGAACGTGAAATGCCCCTCACGTTCGAGTCGGTTCAGGTCAAGCGCCTGACAAACAATGATGCAGCGGAAGTTCTGGAGTTCCTGGCGCAGCGTCCGATTCACACCGTGGCGATGATGAGCATGATTCACGACAACGGAATCGTTAGTCCATTCAATCGCGGAACGTTTTATGGCTGTCGCGACTTGAACGGACAACTCGAAGGCGTCGCGCTCGTCGGACATGCAACGTTGACGGAAACAGTTTCACATCGCGCGCTCGCTGCTCTCGCCCAAGTGGCGCGTGAATGTCCAAACACGCACATGATCATGGGCGAGAAAGAAAGAGTTGCTGACTTTTGGAGTCACTACAGCGATACCGGACGCAAGCAGCGTCTTGCGTGTCGTGAGTGGTTGTTTGAACTGACTTTACCTGACGAGGCTCGCGAACCATTTGCGGGACTCAGACCAGCAACTGTTGATGAACTTGAACTCGTAATGCCAATACAGGCGGAACTTGCTTATGCAGAAAGTGGAATCAATCCGACGGATGTTGATCCCGTAGGCTTCCGCAAACGGTGCCTGCGACGGATCGAACAAGGACGAACATGGGTATTAGTTGAAAACAATCTCCTGGTTTTCAAAGCAGACGTGATCTCGAAAACTCCCGAAGTCATTTATCTCGAGGGCGTCTGGCTGCGCGAAGACTGCCGCAACAAGAATCTCGGCAAGCGTTTGATGTCTGAACTGATGCGACGCTTGCTCGAAAACACAAAATCCGTTTGCCTGCTGGTAAACGAAACGAATGAGTGGGCCCAGGGCTTTTATCGTAAATGCGGTTTTAATTTCAGAGCCACTTACGAAACGATTTTCCTTCCGAGGAACGAGCCTGTGCAGAATTAGCAGAACCCTTCACCCCCGATTGTTCTGCTGGTCCAGGAATGGGCCCATCTCATGATTTGACGACATACGAACGTCGAACCCTGGCATCATGGGAAACAAACTCTTCGGACCATTCCTCTGGGTCGTAATAGCATGCGGTCTCCTCGCGTTTGTGTCCTCAGCGCTCCAGGTCGACTTCACTAAGTTTGATCCACGCTTTGCTGTTTTGATCGGAGTAGCCTTACTCCTGACGTCGCGCATCACGATCCCGATTCCCCGCTTCAGCTCGCAGATTTCAGTTTCCGACACGTTTGTATTTTTGGTCCTGCTTCTTTACGGCGGTGCGGCGGCGGTCGTAGTTGGCGCGATGGAGGCGCTCATCTCGTCGCTGCGCTTCAGCCGGCGACCGGTGATTGTTGGATTCAACTGGGCATCAACCGCAGTTTCGATACTGATCACGAGCAGCGTGCTCGAGTGGATCTTTGGCAGCGTCGTGCTGCTGCGAACGAAACCGATCTCTCACACGTTTGTGGCGGCGATCTGCACGATGGCTCTGACTCAGTACGTCTTCAACTCCGGCATCGTGGCGATCGGCGGCGCGCTGAAGGCCGATCAGCCGATCTGGTCCACCTGGCGCAAGCATTATCTCTGGACTTCGATCACTTACTTTACGGGTGCATGTGCGGCGGGAATCATCGCGGGCCTCGTTTATTTCATCGGCGTTTATGCGTTCGTGATCACGCTGCCCATCATCGCAATCACCTTCCTTACTTATCGCACGTACCTGAGAAACGTCGAGACTTCAGCAGCGCAGGCCGCGCAGGCTGAAAACCACGTCAAGGAACTCTCGCATTACATCGCCGAGCAGGAACGCATTCGCGAACAGTTTTCCCAGATGGAAAAACTTTCTGCACTCGGCGAGCTTGCCTCTGGCGTCGCGCACGATTTCAACAACACGCTCGCGGGCATTCTCGGGCGCGCACAGTTGCTGCAACGCACCAACGATCCGGAAAAACTCAAGCGAGGTCTCGACATCATCATCAAAACCGCTGAAGACGGCGCGAAGACTGTGAAACGCATTCAGGATTTCGCGCGGCAGCGTCGCGATCACAATTTTGAGCTCGTCTCGATCGATCAGGTCCTTCTGGATGCGAGCGAGATCACGCGACCACGCTGGAAAAACTGTGCTGAAGCGTCAAACATTCACATCATTTTGAGCCTGCATATCAGCTCAAACGCGATGGTCATGGGTGATGATTCGGAGTTACGCGAAGTTCTGGTCAACATGGTGTTCAATGCAGTCGACGCGATGCCCGAAGGTGGAACCATTTCGCTTACGAGTCGCACAGATGGGGAACAAGTGATCGTTGAAGTCGTCGATACTGGTGTGGGGATGTATCCAGAAGTTCGTTCGAAGATCTTCGATCCGTTCTTTACTACGAAGGGCAAAGCGGGACTGGGCCTCGGGCTGGCGGTGAGTTTCGGCATTATCAGACGACATGGCGGCAACATCGATGTTCAATCGCGTTATGGAAAAGGAACGGAGTTTCGGATCACGCTGCCGTTGGCAAAGGTCGCGGAGAAGAGTGTCGAGCCGGAAGCGGTCGCGGCTGTGTTAGAAGAGGAAACTGCTGTCGAAGTTCCAGAACCTCTGAATACATCGGTTCCCCGATTGCTTGTAGTCGATGATGAAGACTTTGTTAGAGATCTACTCGGTGAGATTCTCGAAGGCGAACACTGTGAAGTGCATCTGGCGGAGAGTGGTAGCGAGGCGTTATCACTGTTCCGCGAGCATGAGTTTGACGGCGTGTTCACCGATGTCGGAATGCCTGGGATGAGCGGCTGGGAACTCGCGCGCGAAATTAGGTTGATGAATCAGAAGATTCCGATCGCGGTGATTACGGGTTGGGGCGAGGCCGTCGGCTCTCACGAGAAGAAAGCGGCTGGAGTCGATTGGGTCCTCGCGAAACCGTTCACTGCCGATCGCATCGCTGAGCTAGTGCGCGACATCAATCGCATCGGTCATTACCGTAAAAGTCAGACTCCCTGCTTGGACAAGGTCAGTACCGTAACGCGGTAGCGTCGGGTGAGTTTCGTAATGCACAACGGCGACCCGATGCTACCGCGTTACGGTACTGACCCTATCCAAGCAGCCCATTTCTTAAGCCTTGCTCGTCTCAATCGCGCGCTGGACGCTGGCCTCAACAACCTCCAGTCGAAACGGCTTCAACAAATAATCAAACGCGCCGCGACTGATCAATCTCTGCGCGTTATCCTGATCGCTGTGACCGGAAATAATGATCACCGGTGTGCCCGGATACTTCTCGACCACGCGCTTCAACAACTCCATTCCATTCAAGCCCGGCATCGAGATGTCAGTTAACACAACATCAAACCGTTTGGCTTCGAGTTTTGCGAGTGCTTCTTCGGCAGTGTCAGCCGTTTCGCAGGAATAGTTCAGAGACAACAACTCGTCGAGCGTTTCGCGGATCACGTCGTCATCGTCGACGACCAGGATATCGGCCATGTCGGGTCCTCCACGCCATTTAATAACGGCGTCTCCTGGGCAACGATTCGAGAGACTTCACCTTTGAGATTTGTGAGGCCCCACAAGTTGACGCGAATCATAACATGCAGACTTACGAAATTCGTATGTTATTCTTTTGCCGATGTCAGCGCCTGTTGTGAAAGCTCTGGTTCGTTTCGTGAGCGATGACTTGTTCCTCGGAATCACTCCTTCGGGTCATGCCATGGCACTCGATACCGATAGCCAACGATCGACGGCGCCTTCCCCAGTCGAATTACTGCTTGTCGCACTCGGCTCGTGCACCGCAACAGACGTCGCCAGCATCCTCTATAAAAAGCGTCAGCATGTGACGAGCTATGTCGTGGAAGTCAGCGGACAGCGTCGCGACGAATATCCACGAAAGTACACGTCGATGAAGGTGCATCACATCCTCACCGGTAGATCCATTTCACCAAGAGCAGTCGCACACGCAATTGAACTCTCCGAAACGAAGTACTGTAGTGTCGCGGCAACGCTGCGGCCGACAGTAGAAATCCAATCGAGCTTCGAAATCATCGAAGAATCGCCAGATTTAACCCGGGAGTAATTAAGGGTGTTAAAGAACTTCGTCGCCTTTCTTGTTTGTTTATTAGGCGCATTTCCATCGACCGCCGCGAGTCGAAACTCATCTGTAGTTGCAAAACAGGCCGCCAGTGAAACGACACTCGCAGCCGTGCGACGCAGTGACGCCGCCGATCGCGACGCAAAGGGAAACCTGCGGAAGCTCGCGCCGGCCGAACACATGCGCCGCGCGGCTGTCTATCTCAGTGTCCGTGCGTTTGCCGAAGCGCGCGATCACTGGCAAACGCTGATCGACAACTACCCGCAGGATCCACGAGTGCCGGAAGCAATGCTGGGCATCGGTCGCTCGTATTTTCTGAGCAAGGATTATCAGCCGGGGTACGCAATCTTCAATCAGATCGTCCAAAACTATAACGGCACGAAGGAAAGCCGCGAGGCGTTGAACTTCAGCGCTGCTTCCCTTTTGCGCATGGGAAGATTTTCCGAATCCGCAGATCGATATGCCGAGTACGTCGATCGTTATCCAAATGGCGAACGCATCGACACCGCTCACCTCAACGTTATCGACACGCTGCGAGAAGCAGACAAACCCGCAGAAGCACTTCAATGGGTCACTAAAACGAGACAGCGTTTCTCAGGCACAGCCGTCGAGACGAATGCGATGTTTGCCGAACTGCGTCTCTATATTGCGGAAGATCGTTGGGCCGACGCAGTGAGTACTGCCGATCAATTGTTGAAGCGATCGTTTTCGAGAGCAGTGCTGACGAGTTCTGCGGAGGTTGCTTATCTCAAAGCCTTCAGTCTTGAGAAGGCCGGAAGAAAAGACGAGGCGTTCAACGCTTATCTGTCAGTTCCCGACAGCATTGAATCGTATTACGGTTGGCTTGCGAGCCAGCGTTTGGCTGCTCTTGCTGGTCCATCGCGCGCTGAGATCGTTTCGAGGCGCGAGGAACGTGTTAACAGCGCCATCGATTCAGTTGCCGACGACTACCCGGCGCCATACCGGCAAGCGATACTCACCGCTTCCAAATCACGCAAACTCGATCCACGATTCATTCTCGCGCTGATTCGTCAGGAGAGTGTATTCAAGCCTTTGGCGAAGTCACCCGCGGGTGCGCGCGGGTTGTTACAGTTGACGATGGACGCGGCGCAAAAGTATGGACCAGGCGCCGGGCTGAATGCGCTTCGTGAGAATCAACTCTACCAGCCGGAAACCTCGATCATGGTTGGTGCCGAGTATATCGAGCACCTGACAAAACTGTTCCCGCAAATGCTGGAGCCAGTCGCGGCTTCATACAACGGTGGTGAGGACAACGTCGCGCGCTGGCTCGAGCGTGCAAAGCGGCCAGACCCGGGAGTGTTCACTTCGGAAGTCGGATTCGACGAAACAAAAGGCTACGTCCAGAAAGTTATGTCTAACTATCGGGTCTACAAACGTCTCTACACCGCGGATCTAATCCGTAAATAATCCGCGTCATCCGCGGCCAACTAAGGCTCCGGACTAAAGCCTCTCGAGTCCTCTCTGCGCCGCAGCGGCTCGCGTGATTGTTCCCGCGGAACCACTCCCAATCTCAACAGCGCTTGGTAATACTCGTATCGGATCGTCACCTCACCCGCTGCCCTCGAGTCCAAATCCATATTGACCCAGTACACATCGTTCCTCACATTCCGCCCGATGCCAGTAGCCGCATACTCATCGTCCCGCATCGGCGAAGCCGCGCGACTCTCAGCCATACCGTCAACTGACTTGCTCGACTCCTGCGGCTGCGATCTATCGCGATTCTTTGAAATCGGATAAGGCGGACTCACACGTCGTTGCTCGCGGAAAAACACTGCCGAGATGACACCCAGATTAGCGGTCTGCCCGAGCTTTGCTCCGTACGAATCTCGTTCGTTGGTGAAATAAAATCGCCGCGCGCGTTCGGAACTCATCTGCCAGCCGCTGATCGTTATCGTCTGATACGGTTCGATGACCCACTTGCTCGCATTCCATGCGGATGTGTGACGCGCGTCAATCGTGTTGAGCCCGTCGACCGAAAGCGCTACAGCCACGCGGTCCGAAGAGGGATTCCTGACCCGCAACTCGTACTCTGCGCCCTGGAGTGCTTCAACGTAGGTGCGGCCCCTTGCGTAATATTCTTGTAATGGCCGCCCGTCGACTAGGACATCGAGCTCAAAGTTTGGGTAAGATTTTGTCACGCGATCCTGAGGTGGGGTTGGAATTGGAGCGGCACTCGCTTGTCGCAGTAAAAAGACGGTTCCGGTTCCCAGTAAAATCGCGACGAGGAATGCCGCAAGGCTCAGTGTCAGGCGAATTCGATTCATGATGTTCCTCCTAGAAACAAGGAACGTGACGTTTCCGGAGTTCTTGCGTGGCCTGACCTTTGCAGTAAATCTGGCCCGTAACTCGATGGTTTAGCGGGATTTCAGTTGAGTTAAATCGGTGAGGACGTTACAATTGCGCGCCGCTCCGGCAAAGAAATACCGACAACTGTCGTAGACAAACTTTAGCTGAGGCTTGAGAAGAAGCTCATGGAGTATGCCCTAACTGCAACCAAAACCGAGGCGAAAGCCGGCTCTTACTACGACCGCATTGCGCGTTTCTACGACTTGACCTTCAAGGTCAACGGTTATGGTCGTTCTTTGGATCAATACTTTAAGAATCATCCGCTGCCCGTCTCGCGCGGGGCGAAGATTCTCGACGCCGGGTGCGGCACCGGCCTGCTGACTCTTGCTTTGCTGCGTTCGATACGATTTCCTGTATCGATCACGGCGCTCGATTTGTCATCGACATCAGTCGCAGCGGCTCGAAAGGCTTTGTATTACAGTTCCGGCCGGAAACGCGATGTGACGTTCACGCAGGGGAACCTGCTGTGTCTGCCGTTTGCCGACGAGTCACTCGACCTTGTGGTGACTGCCGGCGCGCTGGAATACGTGCCGCTATCAGACGGGATTACGGAGCTCGCGCGCGTAATCAGGCCGGGCGGTCACTTGTTGCACCTGCCGGTGCATCCGGGATTGATCGGCGTCTTTCTCGAAATACTCTTCCGCTTCAAGAGCCATCCGCCGCGTGAGGTGAAGGATCAAACCGAGCGACACTTCCGCATCGTTCATCAATATCGTTTTCCGCCACCGCAGGCGATCGGCTGGAGCAAGACCGCGATCCTCGCACAGAAAGTTTAATAGGTCCTATAGGACGTATAGGACCTATTTTTACTGAACAGGCACCAGGCGCATGATGCGATCGTCGTCCGTGGCTGGTTTGCCGCGGCCGTCCTTATTGGAGGTCGAGAAATAAAGATAGCCGTCCGGTCCTTCGGCTACGTCGCGGATGCGGCCGTAGTCCTTCACCGCGTCTTCCTGTCGCACAACCTTTCGTCCATCAAGCTCAACGCGAATCAGCCTCTCGCCGCGGAGACAGCCAAAGAAAAAGTTCCCCTTGAACTGTGGCAGAGCCGAGCCGCGATAGAACGCTCCGCTCGCAGGCGCACACGCCGGCGTGTACTCGAGTAGCGGCGACTCAAGTCCTTCCTTCGTCTGCGTGTGATGAATGATGGGCCAACCGTAATTCTTGCCCTTTTCGACGATGTTGACCTCGTCGCCTCCGCCTGGACCATCAAATCCACTCGGACCATGTTCAGTCTGAAACATCAGATTCGATCCCGGCTGCCAATCCATTCCCTGGGCGTTGCGATGACCGAGCGACCAGATCTCCGGTCGCGCGTTTTGTTGGCCCACGAAAGGATTGTCTTGCGGCACCGTGCCATCGTCGTTCAACCGCAGCGTCTTGCCTGCAAGCGAGTCCATTTTCTGTGCGAGTTCGCGTTGAGTGGCATCGCCGGTCGTCACGTATAGTTTTCCGTCCGGCCCAAAGCGAATGCGGCAACCAGCATGAAACTGTGCGGCAGGCAGATCTTCAATAATCACCTTGCGATCCACGAGACCTTCGGGCGCTTCGCGGTAACGCACCACGCGAACACGCACACCACCGCTCGTGTACGCATAAGAAAGATAAAGAAAGTGATTGCTGCTGAACTGCGGATGCAGCGCAACACTCATCAAACCGCTCTCGCCAGACTGCTCAACATCCGGCACGACAAACAGCGGCTTCGGATTCAGTGCGCCTTTCTCAAACACTCGCACACGACCCGGACGCTCAGTAAAGATCATCCGACCGTCAGGAGCCCAAACAATGGACCACGGCACCTCCAGCCCGCCCACAACCTTTTCAATCTTGAACCGCACACCAGCTTGTGCAGAAGTTTCAGTCCCACTCGTACCCGATCCAGCCGGCGGCTGATTACAGGCTACCCCCAGCGCTATCAAGAGCGCGATCACGCTAAACATTTTCATGATGTTTTGTGCTTTGTACTTTGTGCTTAGTTCTTTGCAAAGATCAAAGTGCAAAGCACTAAGTACCAACTAATGCTGAATGTACTCGTGAAGTAGTTTGATCTCGTCACCTTGCTCACCTACTTCAACGCGGAGCAGATCGCGCATCGAAAGCATTCCCACCCAGCGATCACCATCGACCACTGGCAGATGTCGACTGCCGATTTGCTCCATTCGCTCGAGGGCCTGGTGGGGTGTCTCATCACACTGAATCACAGCGCGCAACTCGCTCGTCACGTCGCCAACTCTGACAGTGTGGGGATCGCGCCTGGGGACAACAACGCGATTCAGGACGTCGCGTTCGGAAAATACGCCGAGCAGCCTGCCGCCCTCATCAAGCACACAAATTGCGCCAATGTTTCGCTCGGCCATGAATTCCGCCGCTTCCTGCACGGTGGCTGAAGCTCTTGTCGAATAAGGCTCGCGGTTGAGAATGACGTCCCTTATGAGCATCGCTTTCGCCTCCTGATTTGTTGTGGGGTGGTGAGCATTATAGCCGCGTTTATCTGCGGCTGAAAGAACTTTAGAACAATGACGCCTGTGCCGAAGGTCGTCGAAAGGTGCTGCCTGCTGGTGTTTGGTGTGTGCGTTTCTTGTTGAATCCCAGACGCGCACAGTGAATCTTGAAGAGACGCTCGGTGGCTTCCCAGTATTGACCCTTGCCGCGCATGCGTTCTCCAAAGACACTCGAATTGAGTTTGCCATCGCGCGCTTCGCGGATTCTGTTGAGCACGCGGTCGGCTTTCGTCGGCAACTTCTCGCGCAAACGCTCTTCGAAATAAGGCGCCACGTTGCCGGGCAAACGCAGCATGTTGATAAACGCGTACTCCGCGCCCGCTTCTTTCGCACGTTTCAACAACACTGGAATGTCGGTTGATAGACCCGGAATGACGGGCGCGATTCCGATTCCGACTTTGATTCCAGCCGCAGCGAGTGCTTCCATCGCGTGAAACCGTGCTTCCGGAAGTGGCGCGAACGGTTCGACGGCGCGTGCTGTTTCGACGTCTGTAAACGGAATCGTGAAGAAAACTCCGAGCTTTGCATTGCGCGCGAGATCCTGAAGCACGTCGATGTCTCTGCGTATTAGTGCCGACTTCGTGATGACGCCCACAGGATTTCGAAACTCTGCACAGACTTCCAGACAACGACGTGTCAACTTGTAATTCGCTTCGAGCGGAATGTACGGATCAGACGTGAAAGAGAAAACGATCTCGGCGCCTTTCCACGAAGGTCGCATCAAATCCTGACGCAACAGTTCGGGGGCATTAACCTTCGCGACGATCTTCCGATCGAAATCGGTCCCGGCGCCGTAGCCGAGATACTCATGCGTGGGCCGGCTGAAGCAATAAGTGCAGCCGTGTATACAACCGCGATAGCAGTTGACGGTGTAATCGAAGCCGACGTCAGGACTGTTGTTGTGAGTGATGATGTGGCGAGTCGCTGTCTCTTCAAAGACTTCGAGTTTCGCTTCTGGTGGTTCACCGATCCATTCGACTGAGTGAGTCAGCCACGGATTCGGAGGATTCTCTACGTACTGCATAAAACTTTAATGTCAGAACCACCTCGCGGTAGCGGGTGGGTGCGCAGCCTTGTTCGGAGCTTGCCTACGGCGTACCCACCCGCTACCGCGAGGTGGTTCTGACTGTATCCAACTGAGTAGCCGCAATTCAAGCGTCCGAATCCGTTGTTCCAACCATGATTGATTCGATCGCGTTAAATGACAAATACACTTGCTGCCCGGGCTCTGGTCGCGTCTCCGTCAGACAAACATAGTCGTTCGTCACCTCGGAGATGCGTCCCGAGTAGATTCCGCCCGAGACGGTCTTCACGTCAACTACTTCCCCTTTGAAGCGGCGAAAGAGATTCTCAATATGTTGTCCCGCCATCTGTCATTCCCTTTCTCTCGTCCGACCACGTCACGAAGAAGTAGCGATACTTGTCCGGATCTTCGAGGGTTACAAAGCGACCGCCCCAACCTTCATCCAACGGCGGCTGAACATATGCGCCTCTCGCGATCAAGTCTTCATAAAACTGATCGACGTCTTCCACACCAACAAAAAAGTGAACTCCACGACCGCGCCGCAACATCGTCTCGAGATTCTGCGCCAACGTAATCCTCAACGCGCCGCCACGAAGTCTGGCCATCGGCGGCTCCGACTTCATGTTAACCGACTCGACCTCCATCCCGAGCACCTGCTCGTAGAACGCGAGCGATTCTTCCAGACTGTTGACCTCGAGAAAGAGAAGGTCTAAACCACTGATCATCTCGTCCTCAAAGAGTCATCACGACGTAGAGGCCGTAGCCACCGCTTACAATCACCGTCCAAAAGGCCACTTCCTGAATCTTCGAATGCCCCTTGAAACGACTCGTCTTCGGCAGCGACGCATCCACCGCTACCATCGCGCTGCGCGCCAGTAACACTCCAAATCCAAGCACAAACAACGCCAGTATTGCGAGCGGCCAGAGAAACCAGATCCACTGGAACCGCACCAGCAACAAGAGAAATATACCTGCGATCAAACAAAGCAGCGCGCTCAGGCAGTGACCCATAACACCGACGTCGCGAGCGGTCGGAGTCGAGACCGGAGTGAAGCTCTGGGTCGAATACTTTCGCGGCCGGCTTGCATCATAAGAACTGCGCAACATCTGGTCTTTGAGCACGCCATACGCTTCGTTCAAAGTCTTCATCCGCTCTTCGCTGCCGCCGCGATCCGGATGATGCTTCGATGCCTGGCGTTTGTACTGGCGGTCGATCTCGGCCTGAGTGGCCTGCTTGTCGACGCCCAAAACGCCGTAGTAGTCTTTGTTCGAATCGAACTGGCTCATCGCGAATTGCATGATTCTAGAGGCGCTGATTTCGTTTGGCAATTTATTAGCCGCGGATGAACGCGGATTAACGCAGATCTGGAGGTCTTATTGCTGAAGGTTGAGAATCTTTCGAAGGAATATAACACTCCCGCTGGATCGCTCCGCATTGTTTCTGACGTTTCCTTAACCCTCCCGCCCGGATCGGCGGTTTCGATCATGGGAGCTTCCGGTAGCGGCAAGAGCACTCTGCTTTACATGCTCGGCGCGCTCGAACCGCCATCGAGTGGCACCGTCACGCTAAAAGATCAGAATCCTTTTCTGCTCAACGCTAAACAGCTCGCTGCCTTTCGCAATCGGGAAATCGGGTTTGTGTTTCAGGATCACTGTCTGTTGCCGCAGTGCTCGGTTATTGAGAATGTGCTGACGCCGACGATGGTTTCGACCAGGAATGGTGAACCTACGACTCGCGCTACCGAATTACTCAAACAAGTCGGACTGGCGGAACGTTTGGACCATCTACCCGCTCAACTCTCAGGCGGCGAGAAGCAAAGAGTTGCCCTCGCACGTGCACTGATCATGAAACCGCAACTGCTCTTATGTGACGAACCGACAGGAAATCTCGACGAACGATCCGCGGGAGTCGTTGCCGATCTGTTGCTCGAAACTCATCACGGCGCGGAAGCGATTCTGATCGTCGTCACACACAGCAAAGAGCTGGCAGCCCGTTTCCCGCAACGCTTCGAATTACGCAACCAGCAACTCGAATCCCTTTAATGCAAACCACGCAACTCATAAAACGCAGTCTCGGGTACTACTGGCAAACGAATCTGGTTGTCGTGCTGGGAGTTGCGATTGCGGTGTCGGTGCTGGCCGGTGCACTGCTGATTGGTGAATCGGTTCGCGGGAGTCTGCGTGACCTTTCGTCACAACGACTCGGGAAGACCGACGATCTGATCTCTTCCGCAAATTTCTTCCGAGAGCAACTCGCCGCCGATCTCGGGCAGGTTACGTGTCCGATGATCGCGCTCGAGGGCGTCGTAGTTCACGAACCGAGCAAGCGCCGCGCGGGCGGAGTCAAGATTTATGGTGTCGATGAACGGTTCTGGAAGTTTCATGGCGTGGTAGGTGTGACGGCGCCTGAGAACCGAAACGCGTACGTAAGCCAAAGTCTTGCGAGTGAGTTGGAGAGTAGTGCGGGCGAGTCTCTGGTGTTGCGGATTGAGAAGCCTTCAGACATTCCAGTGGAGTCGTTGCATGGGCGAAAGGAAGATCCCGGGAAGACGATCAGGTTGAGTGTCGCGAGTGTACTTGGAAGTGAGAGTCTCGGTGAATTCTCATTGCAACCCCAACAAGGCACGGTGCGAGCGATCTTTGTCTCGCTGCGATTTTTACAGCAGGAGCTTGAAAAGAACGATCGTGTCAACACGATCCTCGTTGGAAGATCTCAACCACAGTCGATTGCTGCCTTGCTAAAGAGCAAAGCGACGCTCGACGATCTGGGACTCAAGCTGAGAACGATTAACGATCAAACAATCTCGCTCGAGAGTGAAAGCAAAATCATTGATGAACACGTCACCACGGCCGCAAACGATGCCGCCAAAGCGCTCTCGCTGCGAACCGTTCCTGTGCTTTCGTATCTCGCCAACAGCATCAGCTCCGGCGAACGTTCGACTCCCTATTCACTCGTAGCCGCGTTAGACGACGAGACTCTCGCGAAGCTCGCCAAACCGTCGGCCCAAACGTCATCGCATCCGCCGATCATTCTCAACGACTGGACCGCACTGGACCTCGACGTGAAACCCGGCGACACGGTATCGCTCGAATACTATCTCTGGCATGAAAATGGTCGGCTCGAAACGAAGAAAGCCGATTTCCAGTTAGCTGCCATTGTTCCGATCGCAGGTCTGGCTGCCGATCGGGATTTGGTTCCCGAGTATCCGGGAATAACTGAGTCGGAAGACATGTCCGCATGGGATCCGCCGTTCCCGATCGATCTCGATCGAGTGCGCAAGCAGGATGAAGACTACTGGCATCAGTATCGCGCGACACCAAAAGCGTTCATCCCGCTCTCGACTGCTCAGAGTCTCTGGGGAACGCGTTTCGGTAAGCTGACCTCTATTCGCATTGAATCTCCGAATGGTCCGATGACACCGGAGACGCTCAACAATTACAGCGAGAGTCTTCGTAAGTCTCTCGATCTAGCGTTGATCGGTTTCCAGGTAGTTCCGGTTCGCGATCAGGGACAAGCTGCTTCGAAAGGTGCGACCGATTTTGGCGAATACTTTTTGTACTTCAGTTTCTTTCTCGTCGTTGCGGCCTTAATGCTGACGACGCTCTTCTTCAAACTCGGCATCGAGCAACGCGCGCGTGAGATCGGGACGTTGCAGGCAATCGGGTTTTCTGATGCAGGTATCAGGCGACTCTTCCTCGTCGAAGGAACGTTGCTGGCAGGAATCGGGAGCTTGCTGGGACTCGCCGGAGCGATCGGTTATGCGGCGTTGTTGATGTACGGACTGAGAACGTGGTGGGTTGGTGCGGTTGGCACGACGGCGTTGACGCTTCATATCTCGTGGTTGTGGTTGGTTGTTGGCGCCGTAGGTGGTGTTGCGGCTGCGGTGGTTTGTATTTACTTCACGCTGTGGAGACTTCGTCGTTCATCAACTCGGAGTTTGTTGATGGGATCGATAGAAGATTTCTCCCGCGGCGGCGCAACGGCGCAACGCAAGTCCTTTCGTAGCGCCGTTGCGCCGTTGCGGGAGAAATTCTTTGGCTCTGTCTTCACGATACTTGGAATCGCCTTACTGATCGCCGGCGCACTCCAGTTAATCCCACGTGTCGCAGCTTTCTTTGGTGGCGGCGTGGTACTTCTGGTCGCGGGAGTTTTATTCCTTTCGACTTGGCTCAAACGCAGCAAGAGACCCGTAATCCAAGGCTCCGGCTGGTGGACCATCGCTCGTCTCGGATTTCGCAACGCAACCTATCGACCCGGCCGAACCGTCCTTTGCATCACCCTCATTGCCTCTGCAGCATTCATCATTGTCGCGGTCGATGCATTTCGCCGTTCGAGTACAACGGCAACAGATCGCAAATCAGGCACTGGCGGCTTCCCTCTGCTCGCCGAATCACTCCTGCCCGTGGTCCACGATGCAAATACTCCTGAAGGCCGCGAATCGCTAAACCTCGGCAACGATCTAAAGGACGTACACTTCACTAACATCCGCGTGCGGCCCGGCGACGACACAAGCTGTCTCAATCTCTACCAACCTCGCAACCCGAAGATCGTCGCGCCGCCCCAATCTTTCATCGACGATAACCGCTTCACGTTTCAGAGTTCGCTCGCCACTACAGCGGAAGAACAAAACAATCCGTGGCTGCTGCTGAATCGCCAGCTTGAAGACGGCGCCGTTCCCGTCATCGGCGACGCAAACTCTCTGACGTACGTCCTCCACCTGAAAGTCGGCGACGAACTCGTCGTGGACCACGCAAACGGTCCATTAAAGCTTCGCGTCGTCGCCGCGTTGTCAGACAGTATTTTTCAAAGCGAGTTGTTGATGTCTGAGAAAAACTTTCTGCGGCTGTTTCCGGGTGAAGAAGGCTACCGGATGTTTTTGATTGACGCGCCAAACTCACAAGCAGTCTCGACCACTCTCGAAGATCGCTTATCAGACTTCGGTTTTGACGTCGTCGCAACCGACGAACGCCTCGCGAATTTTCATCGCGTCGAGAACACTTATCTCTCGACATTTCAGATGCTCGGCGGTCTCGGACTCGCACTCGGCACGCTCGGCATGGCGGCGGTCCTGTTACGAAATGTTTTCGAACGACGGCGAGAACTGGCCCTACTGCGTGCGGTGGGGTATAACTCTTCACATTTCGCGGCAATGGTGATCACGGAAAACGTGCTGATGCTTTGCTGCGGCCTGGCGGTCGGGTTTGTCTGCGCTCTGCTCGCTATCGCACCTGTGCTCTTCGAGCGCGGGGGCCGGCTTCCAAACATCTCGCTCGGACTTTTGTTGCTGGCCGTTTTGCTCTCGGGCGCAATCGCATCTCTCGTCGCCACACTCGCCGCGTTGCGTTCACCACTGCTGCCATCTCTCCGAGCGGAGTGAACCACAGATTACACAGAAAATCTGCGTAATCGGTGGATAGAAAAGGAGCGTTCCATGAGATTTACAAAGTGGGCACTCGTGTCCCTTCTCTTCCTCTTTGTTATCGATGCTCGCGCGCAGTCTGACTGGTCACAGTGGGGTGGTCCAAGTCGCAACTTCACGACAAACTCCAAGGGTCTTGCAGCCACATGGCCCGCAACTGGTCCAAAGCAACTTTGGTCGCGACCGCTTGGCGCCGGTCACTCAGCTATACTCGCCTCCGGTAACACGCTCTACACGATGTACAACCAGGGCGAGCAGGAGGTGGTCATCGCACTCGCAGCAGACACCGGCAAAACGATCTGGGAATACAAGTACGACGCGCCGTCCCCAGCCGGCATGGATTACGAATACGGAGTTGGACCACACTCGACGCCGTTGCTGGTTGGAGATCTGCTCTACACGGTGGGCGCTACCGGTAAACTCTTCGCGCTCGACAAGAAGACCGGCAAGGTCGCATGGAGTCACGATCTCTGGAAGGAATACGCCGGCACGAAAATGGGTCGCGGCTACTCGTGCAGTCCGATCGCCTACAAGAACACTGTCATCCTTACACTCGGCGGCGCCGGACAAACGCTGATCGCTTTTAATCAGAAGGACGGCACTGTCGCATGGAAGAATCAAACGCTCGACATGTCGCCGTCGTCACCCATCATCGTGAACGTCGATGGACAAGATCAACTGATCGCGTTTCTCGGCAAAGTCGTTGCCGGAATCGATCCGAGTAACGGCAACTTGCTCTGGAGTCATCCGCACGTCACCGAATGGGGACTGAACATCAGCACACCGGTTTGGGGTAATGACAACCTGCTGTTCATCTCGTCTGCGTACAGCGGTGGCAGCCGCGTGTTGAAGTTGACGCAAAAGGACGGCAAGACGACTGCGGAGGAGCTTTGGTTTCACCGGCGCATGCGTCTGCATCACGGCACGGCGATTCGGATCGGCGATTACGTGTACGGATCGAGCGGCGATTTTGGACCAGCGTTCCTTGCCGCAGTGAACGTGAAGACAGGTGAGATTGCGTTTCAGGACCGCAGTTTTCCAAAGAGCAACTTTTTACTCGCCGATGGAAAGTTGATTATTTTGGACGAAGACGGCAATCTTGCTCTCGCAACTGCATCACCAACAGAACTGAAAGTGATCTCGAAGGTGAGTGTCATGAAGCATCTCGCCTGGACGGCCCCGACACTCGTGGGAACAAAGCTCTACTTGCGCGATCGCCACACGATCATGGCGCTCGATTTATCTGCGTAATCTGTGGACCAATAGGAGGACCTGATGCAGAAACGGACACTTGGAGTGGTGGCTGTTTTCCTGTTCTCGTTTGCAATTGCTCACGCGCAGAATTGGCCGCAGTGGCGTGGGCCGGCGCTTAACGGTGTAAGTAGTGAAAAGAACCTGCCCGTTAAGTGGACCACCGAAGAAAACGTTGTCTGGAAAGTCGGCATGCCCGGGATGAGTGGCTCGACACCCATCATCTGGCGCGATCGGATCTTTCTCAACGTTGCCGATGGCGACAATCTCTTCCTTTGGTGTCTCGACAAAACCAAAGGCGACGTACTCTGGAAACAATCACTCGGCGCCGGCAACGTGAAAATGCGCAAGCAAAACATGTCGTCGCCCTCGCCCGTCACCGATGGCCGCAATGTTTACGTCATGACCGGAACCGGCATCCTGAAAGGTTTCGACTTCAACGGCAAAGAGCTCTGGTCCAGAGACATTCAAAAAGAATACGGGCAGTTTGGTTTGCAATGGGGCTACGCATCGTCGCCCCTCCTGTTTGAAGATTCACTCTACGTCCAGGTGCTTCACGGAATGAAGACTGACGATGCCTCGTACGTGATGCGCATCGACAAGAAGAGCGGCAAGACGCTGTGGAAAGTGGATCGACCGACGAATGCGATTCGCGAGTCTCCCGATTCCTACACGACGCCGGCGTTGCTTCGTTACGGCAAGAACACGGAAATCGTGATCACTGGCGGAGACTGTGTCACCGGTCACGATCCGGCAAACGGCAAGGAGCTGTGGCGTGCGAACGGTCTCAATCCCGACAACAATCCGTCTTATCGCATCGTCGCGTCGCCGATCGTTTTTGACGACATCATCTACGCACCAACGCGCGTCAAACCTTTGCTCGCGCTCAAAGCCGGTGGTCGTGGCGACGTCACGAGCTCGCATGTACTGTGGTCCACCCCGAACGGACCCGATGTGCCGACACCTGTCACCGATGGAAAATATTTCTACATGGTCAACGATCGCGGGATCATGTGGTGTCTCGACGCCAAGACAGGCGCAGAACTCTACGCGCAACAACGCATCAAACCCGGCACTTACAGTGGCTCTCCCGTACTTGCCGACGGAAAGATCTACGTCACGAATGAAGATGGATTGACCACTGTCGTCGCTGCTGGTCCAAAGTTTGAAGTGTTGGCTGAGAATCCATTGAACGATTACGTGCTGAGCTCGCCGGCGATCTCGGATGGCCGGATTTACATTCGCACGTCACAGCACCTTTATGCGATCGGAAAGAAGTGAGCCACAGATCTCACGGATTGGAAGAACGAATTATGAGACGTTTGCTGCTGAGTAGCGTTGTCGTCGTTGCTGTGCTTGTTTTGAACGTGCGAGCGCAGGAGTCGCAGCTCGGGCGTGTTGAGTTTCCGACGTCGGGATCCGCGAAGGCGCAGGCGTCTTTTCTACGTGGGCTCGCGGCGTTGCATTCGTTCTGGTACGAGGAGGCGCTCGAGGCGTTTCAGGAGTCGACGAAGATCGATCCTGATTTCGCGATGGGCTACTGGGGCGAAGCGATGACGTACAATCATCCGCTCTGGTCCGAGCAGGATCTCACCGCCGCTCGCGCCGTCGTCGTTAAATTCAAGGACACGCCAAAGCTGACTGAACGAGAGCGCGCGTATCTCAACGCTGTACGTTTGCTTTACGGTGAAGGCGACAAACACGCACGCGACACCGCTTACTCGGCAGCGATGGAAAAGATTTATCGCGCGTATCCCGATGATCTCGATGCGGCTGCGTTCTATTCGCTATCGCTTCTTGGTTTGACTGGTGGTGAGAAGGGTTATCGCCTGCAGGCCAAAGCGGGAGCGATTGCTTTAGAGGTCTATCAAAAGAATCCGAATCATCCCGGCGCAGCGCATTACATCATTCACGCTTTTGACGATCCGGACCACGCGATTCTCGCACTGCCCGCGGCACGTCGTTACGCCAGCATTGCTCCTGGAGCGCATCACGCGCAACACATGCCGTCGCATATTTTTCTGCAACTCGGAATGTGGCCCGAAGCTGCGGCGTCGAATGAGGCGGCGTGGGCGTCGTCAGATGCGTGGATGAAACGAAAGAACCTGCCGGTCAGCGTTCGTGATTACCACAGCCTGCACTGGCTGCTGTACGCCTATCTGCAACAGAGCCGTTACAACGATGCCGAGAAGTTGCTGACGTTGATGAAGAGAGTGATGTCGGAATCGACTTACGACAACAAACTGCGGCCGGGTTATTACGAAAACAACTATGCCAACATGGCTGCTGCATTCGTCGTCGAAACTGAACGATGGAATCTCGCCAATGAATTGTTTCCGGAGAGCAAAGCTCCATCAACTTCCGAGCAGACGTCGATGACGGGAAGTCACGGCAGTCACAATTCCGGTGCGACATTGCGCACTTCATCTGCCAGTGTCACTCTGCCGTTATTTGTTCGTGGACTTGCGGCCGCAATGAACGGCTCTGATGTCAGTCAATTCGTCAGCGCACTGCAAGCGGTCCGCTCTCCAAATTCCGAAATCTTTGAACTCGAAATCCTCGCGTTGAGTGCTTCGATGAAGAAGGATCATGAAAAGGCGATCGAGTTGATGAAGAGGGCGACATCGTTGGAAGAGGCAACCAATGCGCCCTATGGTCCACCCAGTCTTATCAAGCCGTCACACGAGCTTTTTGGTGAGATCTTACTGCGGGCCGGAAAGCCCGCCGAAGCAGCCGAGCAATTCAAGATCTCCTTGCTTCGTCAACCAAACCGCGCCCGCTCACTCTCCGGACTAGCTCGGGCCACAGATAAACACGGATCTTCAAATACAGATCAGCGCTGATCTACTTGGCGCGAACATCATAGGCGTAGATCGTGTCCTGATCTCGCAGATACAGACGCCCACCTACAACCACCGGATGCGTCCACGTCGGCAAGTTGCCCTGCGCAATGCGGAAGCGTCCCTTCTCCTTGTAACCAGTCGGTGTAGCTTCGACGAGTCCGACGACGCCATTCTCACTGAAGCAGTAGAGATTTCCATCGGCGAACACCAGCGATCCTTTACCCACACTTCGATCGCGCCACGCAATCTCGCCCGTATCAAAGCGAATAGCCGTAAGAATCGCGCTCGAGAAACCGTACAAATAATCGCCAATCAACACGGAGCTGCTGTGATGATTGCGCATGTCCTTCGTAAACCAGATTTCCTGCGCCTTGTTGTCTGCCTTAATCTCGACAACACCGCCGCCAGTGCCGTAGTCAGAAGAGATGAACACGCGATTTGCACGTGCGATCGGCGTCGCCACGTTCGCGACGCTATTTGCCGGTCGTCCATACTCCCACAACAAACGGCCATCTTTCGCGTCGAGACCAACAGCGCGTGAGGCAGTGAAGAACACCACCTGCGTCGTGCCATTTAGTTCCACGGGAATCGCCGACGAATAACCAGCCTTATCGCTCTGGCTCTTCCAGATCAGCGCGCCGTTCGCTTTGTTGAGGGCGACGATTGAAGCGCCTGGCCCACCCGCATTCACCAGCACTTTGTCTCCGAGCACGAGCGGCGACTCACTGATGCCCCACACTATGTTTGATCCACCAAACTCTGTCAGCACGTTCTTGGACCAGACGATCTTTCCAGTACGCGCATCGAGTGCTGTAAGATCGCCGCTGCCGCCGAGTGCATAAACTCGATCGCCGTCGACCGTCGGCGTGCCTCTTGGTCCATCACCACGATCGTTGCGAAACGCACTACCATGGGCAGTCGACCACGCCTCTTTTCCCGTGGCGACATCAAACGCTATGACGTACTCGCGCTCGCCGCGTAACCCCATCGTGTACAACTTGCCATTAGCAACAGAGAACGAAGAATAGCCGCCGCCCGCGCCCGTCGTTTTCCAGACGAGTGGCGGACCTTCCGCGGGCCACTGCTTGAGTAATCCTGTTTCCTTTGAAATCCCGTCGCGATTTGCTCCACGCCATTGAGGCCAGCTCGCCGCAGACTGCGCGAGTGCCTGCTGGGCCAACGCCAACAATAAAATCGCGAGCAATAAAACCCGTGTGTTCTTCATTCTTATCTCCTTCGTGTGTAGAAAAACTCGTGGAAAAGGGGAGACACGAAGTTCCGCTTACGACGACGGTTTGAAGTACAGGACTAAACCGCCACCGACAGCAGCCAAAACAAAACCGAGATAGAGCAACGGATTCGGCGAAGTCTTTGGCGGATGCAGCCACATCGAATACAAAACATTCACGAGTGGTGCTCCCGCAAACACGAGCGGCATCACGTACGTTGGTAATCCGCCCGACCGGAAAGCAAAGATGATACAAACGGCTCCGATTGCACCGAGCGCCCCCGCAACAGTCGCGCCGATAGAGCCTTTCATAGTGAAACCGTTAAGCTCGCCCTGCGCGGATAGACTGATAACCGGCACGATGACGCCAATTAAAAAGTAAGCGACACCCACGCAGAGCAAGGCGCGCATCGGACTGCCCAGCTCGGTCTGGCCGCGATGCAGAGCAGGACCATAGAGTCCCCATGAGAGCGCGGCGCCGAGAGCAAAAAGGATCCAGAGCATTAGGACCTCCGCGAATTAAGATGTAAGCCACAAAACAGCACAACCAACACTGAAAGTGCTTTCTGTGCTTCTTTGTGGCTAATTACCTTTTTGTGGCGAAACTGAAACTCAATAAGGACTTTTGCCGTAATCTTCTCACGCATTCTAACATCTGAGCCTTAGACATAGCAGCAACTCATTTGTTAAGTTCTGCCGAACATACGGGTCGATGTAGTCCATCCAAAATTTCGAAGTGGAGCCTTAAATCTTGAAGTTTAACCTTAGAACTCTCTTCATATTCGTGCTTCTCCTGCCGGGTGCAGTCGCCGCTCAGACGAATCGCGCGTCAGTGCGTGGTACGGTCCACGACGCGCAACAAGCGGTTATTCCGGAAGCAAAAGTCAGTGTGACCAATTCGGCCACGGGTGAGCGCCGCACGGTGTCTACGGATCGCGATGGTAACTATGCGATCTCTTCGTTGCCCGCCGGTCGTTACGAACTCACTGCTGAATACCAAAGCTTTCAGACATTCAGCCAACTGATTGAATTGCAGGTAAACCAGGAGCAGAGGGTCGATCCACAACTCGAGGTATTTGGACCCGACCGCGTACAACTTGACACCACCGATGATGCCCAACTGAAGAAAGATACGCCGTCGCTGGGCACAGTGATCGAGAACCGTCAGATCACGAACCTGCCTCTCGATGGACGAAACTTTTATGAATTGAGTTTGCTCGTGCCGGGTGCAGTACCGCCGGCGCCGGGATCTGCCGGTTCAGCTCGCGGTGACTTCGCGTTTAGCGTGAACGGCGCGCGCGAGGACTCGAACAACTTCCTGCTCGATGGTGTTTACAACGTCGACCCGAAGCTGAATACATTCGGCGTCCGGCCTTCGGTTGATGCGATTCGTGAATTTGAGATGCTGACCAGCACCTACGACGCCTCGTTCGGACGTAATCCCGGCGCGCAGGTCAACGTAGTTCTGAAATCCGGATCAAATAATTTCCACGGTTCTGCGTTTGAATTTCATCGCAACGCAGCACTCGACGCGCGTAACTTCTTCGCGCCCGCTTCCGAGCCAGACCCTAAATACATTCGCAATCAATTCGGCGGTTCACTCGGCGGACCAATCAAACACGATCGCACGTTCTTCTTTGCCGATTACGAAGGCACGCGTTCGCGCGAAGGTATAACTCGCGTTACAAACGTGCCGACAGCACTCGAGCGCGTAGGAAACTTCTCGCAGACTATTCTTGGGAAACCGACAAATCCGTTTGCCGGCGGTGCGCCGTTTGATAACGATATCATCCCCGGCTTCTTTATCAATCCCGTTGGCCTTGCGATTGCTTCGCTCTATCCACTTCCGAATCGGAATGTGCCGTTTGCAAACTTCGTCTCGTCGCCTATCCTGCGCGATGACAACGATAGTTTCGATGTACGAGTCGATCACAATCTGACCGACCGTGCCCAACTTACCTTCCGGTACAGTTTTGGTGATCGCGATCTCTTTGAGCCGTTTACTGGTCCGACTTTTTCGCTCGTGCCGGGGTTTGGCGACACGGTTAAGCGTCGCAGTCAAAACGGCATGGGCGCGTTGACGTTAGTCTTGACGCCCAACCTGGTGAATGAAAGCCGCGTGGCATTCAGCAGAGTTGCATCGTCTGTGACACAGGAAGCGAGCGCGCTGAATTCCGAGGTTGGCTTGCCGACGATTTCACCGCGCGAACGCGATCTGGGTTTGAGTTTCATCACCGTCACCGGATTCTCGCCTTTGGGTGACGAAGGAAATAATCCGCAGGACGGCGTCACGAATGTTTACCAGTTCATCAACAATTCGAGTTATGTTCACGGGAATCATCTCGTGAAATTCGGCGCGGACGTGCGTTTCACGCAGCAGAACGCTTTTCGTGATGTTGAGTCACGCGGACGGCTTCAGTTTTCACCTTTCCTGACACTTACGAATAATGCGCTCGCCGACCTGTTGCTCGGGTTTCCCCTCGTGACCAGTGTTGCGCGTGTCGATAATCCACAACAGATCCGCACGCACAGTTTCAACTTCTTCGTGAACGACAGTTATCGCATCACGCCTCGACTGACGCTCACCGGCGGCTTGCGTTACGAGTACAACTCGCCGCCAGTTGATGCTGAAGATCGTGCGAATGTTTACGACGTCACAACGGGAAATCTTGTCCGTGTGGGGACCAATGGTGTTCCGCGCAGTGGCTTTGAAGCCGACAAGAACAACTTTGCGCCGCGCGTTGGGTTTGCCTGGACTGTTGGCGAAAACACGGTGCTGCGAGGTGGGTATGGAGTCTATTACGATCAATCACCACTCGCGCCGGCGGAAGCGCTTTACTTCAACTCGCCGTTCTTCGATAACAACGTCTTCTTCCCGCTACCGGGTTTGCCGCTGATGGTGAACGATCCGTTCCCGTCGTTCTTCCCGTTCGCGCTGCCTGACTCCGCGCTCGCGATTCAGCGCGATCTGCGCACAGGTTACATGCAGCATTGGAACTTCAACGTGGAACGTCAACTCGGCGAGAGAAATGTGTTTGAAGTTGCTTACGTCGGTTCGAAGGGAACCAAATTGCTGACGGCGCGCGACATCAATCAGCCGCAACCGGGTGCGTTGCCACCGGGACTTCCGTTTGTGCCTCGGCCCAATCCACAGTTTGATGACATTGACCTGCTCGAGTCGCGCGCCAATTCCAACTACCACGCATTGCAGGCGCGCTTTCAACGTCGAGTGTCACGTGGTTTGGCGGCGCTGGCGTCGTACACGTGGTCCAAGTCGATCGACGACGCTTCAAACTTTTTCACCAGCGCCGGTGATCCGAACTTTCCGCAGAATAGTTACAACGTCGCCGCCGAGCGTGGACGTTCAAACTTCGACGTCGCTCATCGGTTGTCGGCCAGTTACTCCTATGTGCTTCCGTTCCGAAGATCGGGCGATGGGCTTGCGGCCAAGCTAGTAAATGGATGGGAGACCTTTGGAATACTGCAACTGCAATCCGGACGACCGTTCACTGTGGCGCTGCTTTCGGAAATCGACAACAGCGGCACCGGACGTTCGATACTCGGATTCGGCAACAACGATCGGCCTAACCTGATCGGGAATCCGGAGCTTTCGAATCCGACTCCGGATCGTTGGTTCAACACCGACGCCTTCGCCTTCTCAGCTCCGGGAACGTTTGGAAATGCGGGAAGAAATATTCTGGACGGACCGGGATTTCAGAGCTTCAACGCAGCTCTGGTGAAGAACACTGTCTTCTCAGAACGCGTAAACCTGCAGTTTCGAGCGGAAGCCTTCAACTTCTTCAATCATCCGAACTTCAACCTGCCGGACAACTTCCTCGGCTCCCCGTCGTTCGGAAAAATCACCTCAGCACGCGATCCACGTCACCTTCAGTTCGGATTGAAGTTGCTGTTCTAATCCGCTAACGCCGAAGGCGTTGGCTAATTCAAGCCCAGGGTTGGACCGATAGCGACAACCCTGGGACCTCCATAAGAAACCAATCAACCCTGACAGGGTTCGTCACCTGACAAACCCTTTGGGGTAAATCACAAATGATGGCTGACGTACTGTTGTTCACCCGTCAATAAGTAGGTGTCCATTAAGATTGTTTTGGCCTCAGAGTCAGGAACCAAGCTTGGACACAGTCAGTACCACCTCGCGGTAGCGGGTGGGTGCGCAGCCTTTGTATCGGAGCGGGCCTACGGCGTACCCACCCGCTACCGCGAGGTGGTTCTGACTGTGTCCAAGCTTGGTTCCTGCTCCGCTAGAGTCTTCACAAAAACTACTCACTAATCTGCACCATCCGAATTCACTTGTGCGCGATCGTCGAAGGTAGTGTACTTCGCCGAGAATAGGAGATCGGATTCTTCGGCGGTTGGCGTTTGGGGGGCCAGGGTGCCGTCGAGTTGTTCGTAGAGGGGTGGGGGGATTTCCGCGAACTCCGACATTGGACCATAGACCGCGTCCACGCCTTCCTTGAATACGTCGCCAATCAACAGGTTGATGATGTGGACGCGCTCTTCGGGATACTTGCGCAGGAAGCCGGCGAAACTGAAACCGTCGTTGTAGAACGCGTAGACCAGTTTGCGCATCGACTCAATCCCGCGATCGAGTTTGGTCTGATACTGACCAAGACGAGCGGCGGAAAAGTCGTCGTGGTTGAACGCATCGTGAATCGCATCAGCAGCAAGCTCAGCCATCTTCAACGCCAGCAACACGCCTGATGAGTAGATCGGATCGAGAAAACCGTAAGCGTCGCCGATGATGATGAATCCATTACCGGCGTTGTGTTTCGATCGATACGAATAGTCGAGAATCGAATAGATCTTATCGACCCGAGTTCCTCCTTCAACACGACGACGACACGGTTCACACTTCTGAATCTCTTCATCAAGAATCTTCGCCAGGTCCTGGCCTCGACCCTTCAATAGGTAATCGGGGTTCGCGACGATGCCGACGCTCGTGATGTCGCCGTCGAGCGGAATATACCAGAACCAGCCACCACTACCCGGTTGTGTGCGCAGAACAAGTGTGGCGCCGCCGTTTAGATCCGGCTCACGATGCGCGCCCTTGAAGTAAGAGTAGAGCACCGCCTTCTTGAGCTTTGGATCGCGCACACGCCAGCGAAACTTGTTCGAGAGCATCGCCATCTGGCCGGTTGCATCGACAACCACTTTGGCAAAGTACTTCTTACGCGTGCCGTCCTGCATTTGCACTTCGACACCCACGGCGCGATCGCCTTCAAAGAGCACCTGCTTCACAAGCACGCCCTGGTGCACGACTGCACCCTGCTCGGCAGCGTGATTGATCAGCAGATGATCGAAATGCGCGCGCGTGACTTGCCATGTAACGGCGCTTTCGTGATGCACAGCTTCGAAGAAGTAGAACGGCCGCGACTCTTTACCGGCAGGATTCGCAAACTGAACGCTGTACTTCCGAACGAATGGACTTTCTCTCAGTTTTTCGAGCACTCCCAAACGTTGAAAGGTCCAATACGTGTCAGTCATCAGCGACTCACCGATGTGGTGTCGCGGAAATATTTCTTTCTCGAAAAGAATTACTTTGCGCCCTTCGCGCGACAGCATGCCGGCCACGGAGCTCCCTGCGGGTCCACCACCCATTACAATGACGTCAAAAGTATTATTGGTATTCATGCGTAGCGTACAGTCCTGAGTTCAGGTTCAAAAAAATCGACCAGGAAGTGGTCTACTTGCAAAAGGCCCTGACGAGTCAGAGCAATCTCGCCGTTGTGACGCTCGAGTAAACTCTTTTCTTCCAATCCTTCATAAACGGGACGAAACTCGCTCCAAACATCGACTCCAAACTTCCTACTGAAATAACCGGTGTCGAGTGCTCCGGTCTTTAACTGCAAAACCATCTCGCGAATGAGTCTCTGTTTCGGCGTCAGCGAAACGGCACGCAAAAGCGGCAGGCGATCTTCGTTAAGGATGCGCACATACTCTTCGAAGTTGTGCGCGTTTTGGAAATTGACGCCACCGAAATGAGAAAACGACGAGACACCGATGCCGATCATGTCGCCGCCGTGCCAGAGCGCATCGCGGTAGATGAACCGACAAGTCTTCTTCTTTGTTGCGACGATGTCGGTGCCTGCGATTTCGTAGTCGTGCGCGAGAAATTGTTCGAAAGCGTAGTCGAGCCAGTGACGTTTCATCGTCCAACCGGCAATTGGCGACTCGATGCCCTTGTTCAAAATGTCGCGAGAGATCGTGGTGTTGTAGGGCAACTCCATTTGATAGATCGTGACGGAGTCGGGCTCAAGTTCGATTGCTCGGCGCACGGCTTCGCGCCACTTCTCTTCAGTCTCACCCATCATCCCCGCGATCAGATCGATGTTGACTTGCGGAAAGTCGACTTCACGTGCCCATTGGTAGGCACGATAGATTTCAGGTGACAGATGCGCACGACCATTGGCGGCGAGGATCTCGTCGTCGAAGTGTTCGATGCCGAGACTGAGACGGGTCACACCGATCGCTTTGAGCGTTTCGAGTTTCGCTTTCTGCAACGTTCCCGGCTCGCACTCGAAGGTGACCTCTTCTGCATTGCTCCAACTCACGTGACGATTGAGACCTTCGACGAGATAACGCAACTGCTTGTCGCTGATGTAAGACGGTGTGCCGCCGCCGAAGTAAGCGAAGCGAAGCTGCCGTCCTGCAAACGCAGGCATACGACTGTAAAGCTCGTTCTCTTTGATCAGCGCGTCGAGATAGATCTCGATCTCGGAAGCATTCTTATCCGTGTAGACTTTGAAGTAACAGAAGTGACAGCGCTTGCGACAGAAGGGAATGTGGATATACAGACCTAACGGATCTTCGACTCTTGACGGCTGGTTCAGTGCGTCAAGGGCTTCGGAAACAAACTCGGGCTTCCACTGGGAGAACGGCGGATAATTCGAGACAAAATAGTTCCCTACTTCAGTTTTTGTTTGAGCCACGTCTGCCGTCATGCAAACCGTCAAATTAGCATCATTACCGCGCGTGATCAATTAGAGGGTCCACTCGGAACGTACTGTAGGGGCGGCCCTCCGTGGCCGCCCCTACAGTACGTTCCGAGTCAGCATCATGTACTACGCGCTGATTGAAGGGTAGGTTGCGCCATTGTCGTGAGCCGTTGTATACAAAGCGGATGCCCCCACAAACCTCATCCACTTTCTCGAACGCGCGCCACTATTTACCGTACTTCTTGATGCTGGTGGTTTTTGTGGGCGGCGTTTGGCTGGTCCTGGCCGCAGGCGCGCACCTGCAACCTGCGACCGGAGTTCCGGTCCACCAACCGCCGCCAACCGCTTCAACCAACATCATCTGGGAAAACTTCCGAAACCCGCTCAGCATTCTGCTCACGCAAATCATCGTCATACTAATAATGGCCGGATTGTTTCGGCGATTGTTTCGCGTGATCGGTCAACCACCGGTGATGGGCGAGATGGTCGCGGGTATCGTGCTCGGACCATCGGTGCTCGGATGGTTATATCCCGCCGCTGTGCCGTTTCTCTTCCCGCCCTCCTCCCTCGAAACGTTACGGCAACTGAGTCAAATAGGTGTCGTGCTGTTCATGTTCATTGTCGGCACCGAGGTGAACATCAGGTTGTTGCGAGAAAAAGGCACAGCCGCGGTAATGATCAGTCACGCGAGTATCATCGTGCCGTTTCTGCTTGGCACGACGCTCTCACTTTTTCTTTATCAGGAACTAGCGTCTGCAGGAACCTCGTTCAGTGCCTTTGCGTTATTCATCGGGGTTGCGATGAGCATTACCGCTTTTCCGGTGCTGGCCCGCATCCTTGAAGACCGCAACCTGACGCACACTACTCTCGGATCGATTGTGATCACGTGTGCCGCCGTCGACGATGTCACTGCATGGTGCATTCTCGCGCTCGTGATCGCGATTGTGAGATCCGCCGGGATCGCGAGTTCGGCTATTACCATCGGGCTAACAGTGGGCTTCGCACTGGCGATGATCTTTGCAGTGCGCCCTCAACTGGCGCGTCTAATCACAAACCCCGATTCTGAGGTTCACAGGCGACGCTTGATTCCGGTCATCCTGGTGTTTGTGTTGCTTTGCGCGCTGATCACCGAGACGATCGGCATTCATGCGCTCTTTGGCGCTTTCATAGCCGGCGTAGTAATGCCGCCTTCTACCGAATTTCGGATCTTTCTCAAAGATAAGCTCGAAGCTTGCTCTCACGCACTGCTGCCGCTCTTCTTTGCATTTACCGGACTCCGCATGCAAGTGGGTCTGTTAAATGATTGGCAGGGATGGTTGATGTGCGGGGTTATTATCCTGGTAGCAATCGCGGGCAAGCTGGGTGGAAGCATGTTGATGAGTCGCTGGACCGGCATGACGTGGTCGCGGTCGTTCTCGATCGGCGTGCTCATGAACACGAGAGGATTAGTTGAACTGGTCGTGCTCAATATCGGTTATGATCTCGGAATTCTGTCGGGAAGAATTTTTGCGATGATGGTTTTGATGGCACTCGTTACGACATTTATGACTGGCCCGCTTCTCTCGCTGGTCAAGGCAAAGGAGACTCCGTGATGGCAAGAAAGACGTTGTTGACTGTTGCTGCGATGATGACTCTCTCGTTGATTGCCTTCGCAGCAGCGAAACCAAACTTCGGTGGCACCTGGACGATGGATCGAGCGCGCAGCTTCGGTCTTCCAGCCGACATGAATCAAACAATCACGATTGTGCAGAAAGACGACAATCAGCTCGAAGTCGAGACGAAGCTCATTCAACCCAACAACGAAAGAACCGTGAAGGATACTTACGTGCTCGACGGTAAAGAGTATGACTTCACACCCCTCGTTCCTCCCAACGCGCCACCGGCAAAAGGCAAACGCACTGCGGTGTGGCTGCCGGGTGATAGAGGTATTCAGGTGACCGACGTCGCGACTGTGGAAACTCCGAAGGGACCGACTCAAACGCAGACGGTGAGGAAGTTGACGATCTCGGGTCAGGGTGAGTTAGTGATCGATATGTACGTCGACAATCCGAATATTTCGTACGAAGCTAAGCGGATCTTCGTCAAGAAATAATCTTAGCCACGGATTACACGGATCACTTCGGAGAGATGTCGTAGGCCACCATCTCATTCGAGTTGCGCACGAGCAGGCGGCCACTCGCGATTGCGGGATAGTTCCAGGTCTGACCTTGCAATGCTGCGAAGCGCGCGACTTCGGTATATTTATCGGGAGTGGCCTTGAGCAGCGCGACCTCGCCCTGATCGGACGTCACGATCAGGTGGCCATTGGTTAAGATGATCTGACCGTATCCGAAGCGCCCTTCTTTCCACTTGCGTTCGCCGGTGTTCACATCCAAACAAACCATGATTCCTTCATCGAGGCCGTAGATGTAACCGTTATAAAGAACAGAGCTATTAAACTTGTTCTTCATATTCTTGTTTTCCCAAACCGTCGACGCGGTGTAAGTGTTTCCACTGCCCTTCACTTCAACGAGCGCCGCGCCCTTGCCGTATCCTGACGAAATGAAGAAGCGATTGCGATCGACCACGATGGGCATCGAGACATTGATGCCCATATCGGTATCCCAATTATAAGACCAAAGTAGTTCGCCCTTCTCAGGGGTGAGACCGACCACTCGCGTTGAACTGACGACGACGATCTGACGCCGTCCAGCAAGATCGGCCAGCATGGGTGAAACATACGCTTGAACATCGTTCAGCACTCTCCACACGGGAGCACCCGTTAACTTGTTATAAGCAACGACTGACTTGCCAGAGGTACCGCCGGGAAGCACGATCACTTTATCATCGACGATCAAAGGCGATGCAGCCATGGCCCACTGGAGATTTTGAGCCTGATTGTCAGTGAGAATATTTTTACCCCAAAATACGGACCCGGTATTTGCATCGAGACAACGCAATTCGCCGGTCGCCCCGAGCGCGTAGATCCGGCCGTTGTCCCACGTGGGAGTCGCGCGTGGTCCATCGCCGGTGGAATCGGTGAATTCAGCATTCCACTTTTGTGTCCAGAGTTCACGACCGTTGTTGATGTCGTAAGCTGCGACCACTTCCTGGTTGCGTCGCTGTTCGATCGTGTAAGCCTTTCCTTCGGCAACAACGAAAGAAGCGTGCCCGACTCCGACTGGTTGTTTCCAGACTTGCGGAAGTCCGCCCGATGGCCAGTTGGTCGAGACAGGTGTTTCGTCGTATCTGCCATCGCGTTTTGGGCCACGGAAGTTTGTCCAGTAGTTACTAGCTGCGGCGGGTGCAGCGGGACTAGCGCCGGGCGAAGCTGCGGCGCTTGCAGATGGTGACGGGCTGGGCGACGTGGTAACCGATGCTCCGGGCTGTGCTGCCTGCGCCTCGCGATTCGACTCAACAGCCGCATAGTGAGCATCGTTCGCGGTCTTTCTACAGGCTCCGCCGAGCAGAGCACACCCCACCAACGCCACAAGCATCGTTCGCTTCGTCATAAACACATCCTTTTTGATCCGTCTAATCCGCGGTTAGAACTTGCCACGGATTAGACGGATTTTCAAGGCTTTATGTTCCAATGCAATAGAGGTTTTTCTCGCCGCGAATGAAGATCCGTCCGTCGGCGATCGCCGGTGAGGCGTAGACGGGCTCTCCAACTGAATTGGTGCCGAGGATCTCATGCTTTGGACCCGCTTTGACGATGAACGTGTCGCCGTCTTCACTGGTCATCAGAATCTTGCCTTCAAACGCCACCGGCGATGCGGTGAAAGTTGCGGGGATCGGAATTCGTCCACCTTCATATTTCACTTCGCCAGTCTTCGCGTCGATACAGGTAAGAATTCCGCGATCGGTCGTAAGATAAAGATAGTCGCCGTAGAGAATCGGCGAAGGCACGTAAGCGGTGCCCTTTGCATAGGTCCACGCGACGTTTGGAGTTCCGGTGAGATCTCCACTCTGACCCAGACGAATCGCGAGTGCGACTTTTGCGGGAAAGCCTGCGACGAGGAACGCCATCTCGCTGTTCGCAACAGGAGAAGGAATCGCGTTGCTCTCGACGCCTTTGTGACGCCACAACTCCGCGCCGTTTGCCGGATCGTAAGCAATCACTGACTCCGTTCCACTCGTGATCAATTCGGCGCGCTTCGCAGTGCGGACCAGTAAAGGAGTCGCCCAGCTCACCTGCACTTTACGATCTTTCTTCCAGACTTCTTTGCCCGTCTTTTTATCGAGTGCGACTATGAACGACGCTTCGCCATTCTCTTCGTCAGCCTGCACGATGACGAGATTGTCGAAAAGGATCGGCGACGTGCCTGTACCCATGCCGACGGTTCCGAGTTTTCCCAGTTCGGCTTTCCATGCGAGCTTGCCTTTGAAGTCGTAGGCGTAAAGACCTTCGGTGCCGAAGAATGCATAGACTAGTTTGCCGTCGGTTGCGGGTGTTGATGCTGCGTAAGAACTCTTGCGATGACGATTGTCGTACGGTGTTCCTTCCCACGCGGTCTGCTGCCAAAGGATCTTACCCGACTCGCGATCGAGACAGATCACTTTGAAAGTGTGTTTGTGATCGGCGCCGACGCTGTCCGGATGCAGGAACTCTTTGCCTCCCTCGACAGTGTGCTTCACCGCTTTCGCTCCCGGCACTACCGCGCCTTCAATCGCGGTTGTCAGAAACACACGGTTGCCCCAAACGATAGGGGATGAATGTGAACGGCCGTCGATCGGAGTCTTCCATTTAATATTTGTGGTTGGCGTCCACGTTGTTGGGAGGTTCGTCTCCGTTGAGATACCGGAGCCATCCGGGCCTCGCCATTGCGGCCAGTTTCCTGCCGCGGCTTTTTCAGAGAAAACACTGACGCCCGCGAGCGCCAAAGACAATCCAACGACGAGAGTTAGTGCGATTCGTTTCACTGTAATGGTTCCTTTGCTCTTAATCCGTCATCAATCCGTCTAAATCTAATTACCTGTTTTGCTGCTCGTCGCCGGCGACTCACCGAACGCAAACAGATGCGAAACCGTGCGTACAATCACGAGGCCATCCGAGATCGCGGGCGTCGCCATCATGACTTCACCCACCGCGTTCTTGGAAAGCAGTTCGTACTTCGGTCCAGTCTTCACTACGAAAACGTCTCCGTCTTCGCTCGAGAGATAGAGCTTGCCGTCTGAAGCAACCGGCGATGAAGTGAACGCGCCGCCCGTGCCGCCAAGACGTTCCTGGTAAACGCGTTCTCCAGTCTTCGCGTTGTAAGCAGTCAAGACGCCCTGGTTCGAGCAGGTGTAAAGCAAGTCGCCGTAGACGATCGGCGTCGGCATGTATGGACCACCACGCTGTTTGCTCCAGGCGATGAAATCGTTCGACTCTTTACCATCTTTGAGTGATATATCGCCGTTGCCGCCCGGACGGATCGCATAAATCGGTTGGATTGGCGAGTAGCCACTGGTAACGAAGATCAGATCAAACGCTACAAATGGCGTCGGCGTCGTGATCTCCGACATGGGACCGAGGTGCCACAACTCTTTTCCAGTTGCCGGATCGTAACCACGAATCGCTTTTGGTCCGACCGTGATCAATTCAGTGCGCGTTTTGCCTTCATAGATCGTCGGCGATCCCCATGAGGGGATCTCCTCGCGCGCCGTCTTCCACACTTGTTTTCCGGTCTTGAGATCGTAGGCGGCGATAAATGAATTCTTTTGAAGGTCTGCCTGAACGAAGACGAGGTTCTTGTAGATGATGGGCGAGCTACCGTATTCCCACTGGTAATCGGCGTCGTAGAACCAGCCCGCATCGAGCACACCGAGATCCGTTTTCCACTTGAGCTTGCCGTTCAGATCGTAGGCGTAGAGACCTTCGGAACCGAAGTTGACGATCAAATACTTGCCGTCAGTAGCAGGTGTTGAAGCAGCGTGAGTCGACTTCGGATGGCGTTTAACTTTGGGAATGCCTTCGTAAGCAGTTTGCTCCCAAAGAATCTTGCCGCTCGCTTTGTCGAGCGCATAAACCTTCCACGTGTGCTTGGGATCGTCTTTCACTGGTGCGACGTCACCGAAGAGTCCGAAGCGAGTTTCGTCTTTGCCGGCGCTGACGGCGGTCACTACAAACACCTTGTCGCCCCACACGACCGGACTCGCGTGTGAGAGTCCCGGGATCGCAGTCTTCCAACGGACGTTCTGCGAAGTTGCAGCGTCAAACTTCACGGGCTTCGCGAGACCTTCAGTAACACCAGTCGCGCCCGGACCACGGAACTGCGGCCAGTTCTGCGCGGATGCGACACCAACCACAGTGATCAAAACAGTGAACGAAAGTATCAGTCGTTTCATGAGTCGGCCCCTCGATTAGTCAATGCGTTTCATCTGTGTAGTGTTGTTTCCCTGCTTGATAGCCATACCGGTGACTTTGCCGGCTTCAACGTTAAAGATTACCGTGAGCCCACCGAACGCTATCGGTCGAAACGTTGTGTTGTCCAAAGCCATCAGCGGTTGTGGCTGGCGTGTAAATCCGACCACCATCAACTGGCCGTCCTGGACAGTAATCGTCGCTTCCGGACCAGGATCGCCTTTGTACTTGCCCGCGTACGACTGGAGTATTGCGGCGTCAACCTGCAGCGGCGGCTTAGCGCCAGCCTTCGTCAACATCTCGCTTATGACGGCGTTCTTTTCCTGAGTCGCAACTGCCAGAGCAACCGAGAGAGTTTCGGGCTTGAGACCACCTTTATCGAGCGCAACCTGGACCAGGTCCTTGTTGTCCTCGCGTGTTCCGGTCAACAACACGTCTTCGACATACCCGGCATCCTTTTCCAACAGCAGTTTCACGACCCCTATGTGTTTGCCATCGAGCGCCCACGTCATCGCTGTCGCCTGGTAGAACGTATCTTTCACCTTAACGTCGGCGCCGCGGTCGAGCAGAATCTTCGCCACGTCGGCATTGCCACGCTCGGCAGCCTTGAAGAGTGCGGTAGCCCCATAACGAAACTTCGCATTTACATCAGCGCCCTTGTCGAGCGCCGCAGTGACTGCCGCAGCATCACCTTTGCGAACCGCTTCGAAGAGTTGATCGTTCAATTCCTGTTTGGAGGTTTGCGTGGTGGTTTGCGGGACCAGTAGAGCCAGGAGCGAAAAGACGAAGATCTTTTGTAGCAGCAGCATGATTTCTCCTCGCACTGAAGAAAACCAAATCAGCCCGGATTAACGGATGAGTCGGAACCTGATAGAATCTCGAAAAAAGTGTAACGCAGCAACGTGAGCTTACGTATTCTACATCCTTAAGGTTGCGAACGCGCAGAACTTCTTAACCTTGTACAGGTTTTTTGCGGACTCGGAAACGCTTTTATCCATTATCTGTGACGGGCCTACAAAATGACTAACCTAATCTCCATTATTTTGAATCTTTGCCTTGCTTTGTCGTCGCTCGTTATCGCAAACGACTGGGCCGAGTGGCGCGGACCAGCTCGCGACGGCATCTCCACCGAAAAAAATCTTCCCGTGAAGTGGTCGCCGACCGGTGAGAACCTCCTGTGGAAGGCTCCATATGGCGGCCGCTCCGGACCGATCGTCATGGGCGATCACATCTACCTGCAAAACACCGCCGGTGCGGGCGAGACAGAGCAGGAGCGCATCATGTGCTTCAATGCCGACACCGGCAAGCTGCTCTGGGAGCATCGCTTCAACGTTTACCTAAGCGACGTGCCTCCACACCGTGTCGGGTGGGCCTCTCCAGCCGGTGACCCGGCAACTGGAAATGTGTACGTCTTTGGCGTGGGTGGAAATCTGATCGGTTTGAATCGCGACGGAAAAGTTCTTTGGGAACGATCCCTTGCGGAAGACTTCGGATTACTGACGACGCACGGCGGACGTACAGAGTCTCCAATTATTGATGGAGATCTCGTGATTGTGAGCGGCGTGACGTTCCAGTGGGGCCAGCACGGACGCGGCGCACATCGCTTCATGGCGTTCGACAAGAAAACCGGTGAGACGATGTGGGTGAGTGCTCCCGGCGGACGGCCGTACGACACGACCTACGCGCCACCCATCATCGTCAACGTCAATGGAACCCGACTGTTGATTCAGGGCGCCAGCGACGGCGTGGTCCATGCGATTAAGGCGCAGACGGGCGAGCCCGTCTGGAAGTATGAAATCAGCAAGCGCGGTCTGAACACGGGAGTTGTCGTCTACAACAACATGGCGATTCTCACGCACAGTGAGGAGAATCTCGATTCGAGTGAAATGGGAATGATGGTCGCAGTCGATGCGACGAGCAAAGGCGAGATCAAGAAAGAACAGGTAAAGTGGACTACTTTTGGCTGGCAGGGCGGATTTTCTTCGCCAGTGCTCGACGGCGATCGGATGTACCAGATCGACAACAGCGCGAATCTCGCAGCCTTCGATGTAAATACCGGAAAGCAGCTGTGGCTGAAAAATCTCGGGACGATTCAGAAGGCGTCTCCAGTGCTCGCTGACGGCAAATTGTACGTCGGTACTGAGAATGGAAAGTTTTACATCCTCAAACCGTCGGCGACGGGATGTGAGATTCTTGACGAGAAGCAATTGGGAACCGAAGCAGTGCCTGACAAGGTAATCGGATCAGCAGCAGTCGCGAACGGCCGAGTCTACTTCGCGACTGAATCCACACTCTACTCCATCGGCAGCAAGAAGACTTCGAGTCACAGTTCTTCTCAAAGCGCACCGGCTGTTGGAACTCCAGTGAGTTCACAACCCGCAACGTTCGTTCAGGTCGTGCCGACCGAGTTGATGCTCAAACCCGGAGACAAGGTGAATTTCCGTGTTCGGCTTTTCGATGCGCAGGGAAATTTTATTCGTGAAGAACCGTCGGCTACGTGGTCACTCGAACAGTTGAAAGGAACAGTTGAGAATGGTCACTTTACTGCCGGCAACGAGTCTGTCGCACAGGCTGGCCTCGTGAAAGCGACTGTCGGCAACTTGAGTGGAACCGCAAGTGTACGCGTCTTCCCACCGCTGCCGTGGAGTGAAACATTCGATTCGTACGAGGTTAACGCGGCACCGCCCAGCTGGGTGAGCATGGCACTGAAGTTTGGCGTGCAAGAGCTGAATGGTAACAAAGTGCTCGCTAAACTCACCACAGGTTCATCATTGCTGACCCGCTCGCGTGCTTACATTGGACCATCAGACTGGTCAAACTACACCGTAGAAGGCGATGTTTTCGCAACGCAAAAGCGGCGGCAGCAAGGCGATGCGGGGGTAATCGCGCAACGTTATGTGTTAACTCTTTACGGCAACAGCCAGATGTTGCATCTCGAGCCGTGGCAACCGGAAACCGCACGCACAAAGAGTGTTCCTTATGCGTGGAAACCCGACACCTGGTACCGTCTCAAACTGGAAGTCGCGAATCTGCCCGACGGAAAGACTCGTGCTCGCGGCAAAGCGTGGCCGGCGAACGATGCGGAGCCGGCTGCATGGATGGTGGAACGCATCGACCCGATTCCTAATCGCCAGGGAGCGCCTGGAATTTTCGGCAACGGCCTCTCCGAAGTTTATTTCGACAACATAAAGGTGTACGCAAACAAATGAAATTCGAAAAGCTAAAATCCAACGCAATCATCAAACGCCCGGCTGTTCTTTTTTCCACTCTGGTCCTGCTTGCCGTGGCTGCGTACTGCCTCGCGCCTTCGACGACTGCGACAGGCGGCGCTTCGGGTGACTGGCCCATGTGGGGCGGCTCGCCGGATCGAAACATGGTCTCGGACATGAAAGGACTCCCAACGAGTTGGGACGTCAAAACGAAGAAGAATGTGAAGTGGGTGGCCCAACTCGGTTCACAAACCTACGGCAACGCTGTCGTTGCAAGTGGAATGGTTTTCGTCGGCACGAATAACGAGGGATTGCGCGACCCGAAGATCACTGGCGACAAGGGCGTATTGATGGCGTTTCGTGAATCCGACGGCGCCTTCATGTGGCAGATGGTCCATGACAAGCTCGCTGCGGGTCGTGTAAATGACTGGCCGTATCAGGGCGTTGCTTCGTCACCGTTAGTCGACGGCGATCGTGTTTACTACGTTTCAAATCGTGCTGAACTGATGTGTCTCGACACACAGGGCTTTCGCGACAAGGAGAACGATGGTCCAGTCACTGATGAGAAGTTGACTGGGGAAACCAACGCTGACATCGTGTGGAAGTTTGACATGATCGAGGAAGTCGGATCGTTGCCGCACAACCTCGCGAACTCGTCGCCGGTCATGTATGGCGACCTGATCTACGTGAGCACGTCCAATGGTCAGGATGAGAGTCACGTCAACATTCCTTCACCAAAGGCACCCGCGATCATCGCCGTCAATAAGAAGACTGGAAAACTCGTTTGGGAGGATAACTCAGTCGGAGATCGTATTCTGCACGGGCAGTGGTCGTCTCCTACAGTGGGAACGATCGGCGGTGTGGTCCAACTAATTCATGGACAGGGCGACGGCTGGATTCGTGGCTATGACGCCTTAACGGGCAAGAAGCTTTGGGAGTTTGACACGAATCCGAAAGATTCAGTTTGGCCCAAGACACGCAATGAGGTGATCAGCACGCCTGTGGTCTACCAGGATCGCGTTTACATCTCGAACGGCCAGGATCCCGAACACGGCGAAGGCGTTGGTCACATGTACTGCATCGATGCCACCAAGCGCGGCGATATCACGAAAGAAGGTATGGTTTGGCATTACGACAAGATTCGTCGCTCGATTTCGACACCCGCGATCAAGGACGGACTTGTTTATCAGGCTGACTTCAGCGGCTTCTTGCACTGTCTCGATGCGAAGACAGGACAAGTTTACTGGACACACGATCTCTTCGCCGCCGTTTGGGGATCGCCCGTGCTCATCGATGGCAAGATCTATCTCGGTGACGAAGATGGCGACGTTGTGATCATGCAGGAAGGAAAGACGAAGAAGGTCCTCGGCGAGATGAATATGGGCAGCTCGGTTTATTCGAGCCCTGTACCCGCCAACGGAACGCTTTATATTTCCAATCGCAATCAACTTTACGCATTGGCGGAAGCAGCCGCGGGCAAACCAGCCACGGCCAAAAACTGAATTAGCCACAAAGAGGCACAAAAAGCACAAAAACGAAATCCGGTTCATGAATAAGTTTTTTGTGCTTTTTGTGCCTCTTTGTGGCTTAAAAATTTGTGGCTCATGAAGGAATTTGATTTTCAACCGCGGACTCGAGTGGTTTTTGGCGCTGGAGTTATTGGGCGTCTCGGCGAGCTGGCGCGTGAGTTGAACTTTAAGCGCACGCTGCTGGTGGCGGATCACGGCATGGTTGCTTCGGGCCACGTCGATGAAGCAGTTGAGCCGCTGCGGAAAGCTGGTGTCGAGATCGTTCGCTTTCACGATTTCGAAGTCAATCCGGACACGCGCATGATTGAAAACGGCACCGCTTTTGTGTCGCCGTTGAATGTCGATTCGATCATCGGACTTGGCGGTGGCAGCTCGATGGATTGCGCCAAGGGCATCAACTTCCTGCTCACGAACGGCGGGCACATGGCGGAGTATCGCGGATATGGCAAAGCAACTAAACCGATGTTGCCGATGATCGCGATCCCGACTACCGCCGGCACCGGAAGTGAAGCACAGAGTTACGCGTTGATCTCCGACGCGGAAACTCACGTGAAGATGGCGTGCGGCGATCCCAAGGCAGCGTTTCGTGTCGCCGTTCTCGATCCTGCTCTTACGATTTCGCAGCCGCGAAGTATCACTGCCACGTCTGGTTATGACGCGATCGCACACGCAGTCGAAACGTACGTCACGTTGAGGCGCAATCCACTCTCGGAATTGTTTTCACTCGAAGCGTGGCGACTGCTCGAGCCGAATTACGAACGCGTGCTCAACCAACCCGACAACATCTCAGCACGAGGCGCGATGCAGTTAGGCGCTTACTATGCCGGTGTCGCGATCGAGAATTCTATGCTCGGCGCGACTCATGCCTGCGCTAATCCGCTGACGGCGCGTTATGGGACCGCACACGGCGCCGCGATTGCGATGTTGTTGCCGAGCGTAGTGCGCTGGAATGAAAAGACAGGCACTGACTACTGTTCCCTGCTCAGCTCGTCCAGCATCGCAGGACGAAACAATCACATGACTCCGGGAGAAGAGCTGGCGCGTCGACTCGAAGAACTCGCAGAGCTTGGTAGTCTACGCAACAACCTGCGCAGCATCGGCGTCAATGAAACTGATTTGCCGGAGCTGGCCGCCGATGCAGCCGAGCAGTGGACCGGCACGTTTAATCCCCGACCTCTCGACAAGTACGGAGCAATTGAGATCTACCAATGCGCGTATTAAAGATTTTTCTGCTGGTCCTTTTTCTTGCCGTTTCAGTTGTGGCCCAGGACACGCCTGCCGACAACTGGACACAGTTTCGAGGCAATCAGTCGCTGACCGGAGTCTCGCAATCAAACGTTCCCACGTCGCTCAAACAATTGTGGACTTACGAGGCAGGAGATTCGATCGAATCCTCGGCGGCGATTGTTGGCGGCACAGTCTTCGTCGGTTCTCAAAAGGGCGAACTCGTCGCGCTGAGTCTCGACAATGGATCGGTCTACTGGAAGTTCCCAACCGGAAATCCAATCGGCGAGTCGTCACCGGCTTACGGCGGCGGCGTGGTCTACATCGGAGATTTGGGTGGATGGCTTAATGCCCTAAACGCATCTGACGGCAAAAAGTTGTGGGCCTTCAAGGCCAACGGCGAAATCAAATCGTCGCCTGTCGTGGTCGGGGATCGGGTTTTGATTGGTTCGTACGACGAATATCTCTATTGTCTGAACACGCGCGATGGCTCGTTAGTGTGGAAGTTCAAGACGAATGGACCAGTTCACTCGACTCCGAGTATTGCAGACGGGATGGCTTTCATCGCGGGTTGTGACGAACTGTTTCGTGCGATTCGAATTTCGAATGGCAAAGAGGTTTTCAATGTTTCGTCAGGGGCGTACACGGGCGCGTCGCCTGCCTTGCGAGATGGCTCCGCGTTCTATGGCACGTTCGATAACGAAGTGTTGGAAGTGAATCTTGCGGAACGCAAGATCGCGTGGCGGTATGAACATCCGCAGCGGAAGTTTCCGTTTTACTCGTCGGCAGCGGTTACCAGCACGCGTGTTGTGATTGGTGGACGCGACAAGCTGGTGCATGGATTGGGCATGGACGGAAAAGCTGTGTGGACGTTTGCGACGCGTGCGCGAGTTGAGTCGTCACCGGCGATCGCAGGTGGCCGCGTGTTTGTTGGTTCTAATGATGGTCGATTTTATGTGCTGGGACTCAACGATGGTTCGAAGCTTTGGGAATTTAATGCTGGGGCGCCGCTCTCCGCTTCACCGGCGATTGCAAACGGCCGCATCGTAATCGGATCGCAGGACGGGCGCTTGTATTGCTTTGGTTAGAATAGGTCCTATTCGTCCTATAGGACCTATTTGAGCACCGCTACGACTTCCATCTCTACGCGCGCATCACGCGGCAAGCGCGCAACCTGCACAGTCGTTCGCGCCGGTGGATCGCCTTTGAACTTCTTCGGATAAAGCTCATTCAACTTGTTGTAGTCGTTCATGTCCGCCAGAAACACTGTCGCCTTCACCACATGATCGATGCTGCTGCCCGAAGCCTCCAACACTGTTTCCAGATTCTTAAAAACCTGCTCGAGTTGCGCTTCGAATCCTTCTGCAAGCTGACTAGTCTTTGAGTCGATGCCGATTTGTCCGGAAGTGTAAACCAGATCGCCGGTAACGATCGCTGGAGAGAAGATGCCGTTCGGAGTTCCCGTCTTCACTGCCCGTCGCTTTCCAGGTTGAGCGGCTGCATAAGACGCGAACAGAGCAATACCAACGAAAGCCAGTAGCACTTTCTTCATGATCGACCTCCAAAATACTTTGCCAACGTACTCGACGCAGGTTTACTCGTGGCGAGCGACACGACAATCATTAACAACGCCGAACCGATCACCATCGGCACCACCGGCATGAAACGGAAGATCGCAGTCCCACCAGGCGTTCGCGTCAAAACCTCGACGCCTCCAGGCGCCCAAAGGACGATGTTTGATCCAGGTGCGGGGGCGGGAACGATTGACTGGAACACTGCGACTGCAATAACCGTTGCCGCGGTCCAAAGAGTCACAGCCAGCGCGCCCCACTTCGTGCTTCCCCTCCAGAATAACGCTGCGATCAGAAGTGGAGACAGTGCCGCATAACCAGAGAACGCGTACTGAATTGCGAGTTCAAAGATCGTTTCCGGTGCACGCAATGCGACGATGTAAGCGAAGAGCGTGATGAGAATGATGAAGATGCGTCCGGTTTGCACTTGCACGTGCTCACCGAAGCGCGTTTTTCCGCCGTAGAAGGCGAAGACGTCCTCCGTGAACATAGTCGATAGAGCGAGAATCTGCGAGTCACTTGCCATCACTGCCGCCATGATCCCTGCGCCCAACAATCCCGCAAGCCAGAGTGGCGCGTAGTGCTTCAGCAGCAGCATGATCACGTCGTCGCCCGCTGCGTGATCACGCAATTCATCACGTTGCTCGGGCGTCATGCTGTTGCCCTGAGTCGCCAGCACTCTTCGAGCTTCCTGCTTCTGCCGGATTTCCGGAATGTCCGTGACGCGATTAGCCATCACACCGAGAAAGACGCACGGCAACCAGATCGCGAGTATGCAGAGTGGATAGAAGATGACCGTCTTCTTGAACTGGGCCATCTTGCGGGCAGTCAAACAGAAGATCAGGATGTGCGGAAACGCGATCGCCGAGAGTGGGATAAACGTGTAGCTGAAGAAGTAGTAGGGTGAAAACCGTTCGCGGGTGAGCAGCGACTTCATCGGCGAATTCTGTATCGCGTTTGCGGCGCTACCGAAACCTCCCATGCCAACGCCGATCACGATCAACGCGATCGCGCCGAAGCACAGGAAGAGCACCGTCTGAAAAGTATTGACCCACGCGGTGCCGCGCATACCGCCAAAGAACACGTAACTCATCACCACCATCGCGACAATCGCACCGCCAAACCAGTAAGGAACTGTGCCGTCACTGATCGTGTAGAGTGTTGTGCCGCCGCCCATGATGCCGATGATAATGTAAGGCACCAGCAGCACAGCCTGGACCACAAAGATCAGCGTTCCGATGTGACTGCATTCCCACCGATCTCGAAACATCTGCACGGGCGTCATAAACCCGTGCTTTTTGCCGAGTGCCCAAACACGTGTGCCGATGAGAAAGATCGTCAGCGGGATCACGAGTCCTGAGGACGACGCCATCAGACCGAAAGTCACGATGCCGTTACTGAACGCGTGTCCCGACGAACCGAGAATAGCAAACGCGGTCATGTTCGTCCCGAACAACGAGAACAAGAACACGAATGGACCAAGCGAGCGGCTGGCGAGAAAGTAATCTTCAGCTTCTTCTTTTCCCTTGGCGCGCCGGAAAGCAAAGATGCCGATGTAGAGAACGGTCGCGAGATAGAGGAAAACGACGATTGCAGGAATCAATGTCGCGCGTCCTCCCCGGTATTTGCGTCTTCAACTTCCTCTTCAAGGTGCGAGGGCCAGGCATAAGTCACCAGCAGCCACATCAGCAGCGCCGCCGCCACTGAAAAGCATCCCTGATAGAAGAGTCCAATCGGAATGAAACCAAAAACCAGGTAAGAACTCCGCCAGAACCAAATGTCCTGATGAAGCACGTAGAGTACGGCGACCGCAAGCACAAGCAGGATGTTTTTCACAGGAGGCGAGAAATTAACAAGCGGCTTTGGTGGGTGTCAAGCTTTCTATCCACAGATTACACAGATTCAATAAAATGAATCGACGTAATCTGTGGGTAGTTCTCACGCTCGGCCTGAAACTCTTACGCGTTGGCCGCGGGAGGGGTGGGAGTTGATGTTGTGGCGCTTGATCATGCGATCGAGGGTTTTGCGATCGACGGCGAGGAGGCGTGCGGCGGCCTGTTTGTTTCCCCCCGTGTGGTCCAGGACGCGCGCGACGTAACGACCTTCGATCTCAGAAAGTGTGACCCAATCCTCAATTGCAGAGTCCGTAGTTGGCGTTGCTTCAGACTTCGTTGTTTCTCCCGGTTGCATTGAATAGTTGCGTACACGCTGCGGCAGATCCTTGACGCGGATCGTTCCATCGCACATAGCGACCGCTCGCACAACCGCATTCTCCAGTTCGCGAATGTTCCCAGGCCAGTTGTAACGTTCCAGCAACCCAAGCGCTTCACTGGAAAACTTCACCGACGGGCTCAACGAATAAACCCGATCGGCAAACGTCTGCGCCAACGGTGGAATATCTTCACGACGATCACGCAGCGGCGGCAAGACAATCGAGACGGCATTTAGTCGATAGAAAAGATCGTTGCGGAAACGTCCTGCCGTGACCTCCTGTTCGACGTTGCGATTGCTCGCCGCAATAACACGCACGTTTACCTTCTGAGTTTGATTCGAACCAACACGACGTATCTCACCCATCTGCAACGCACGCAGGAGTTTTACCTGAAACGACGAATTCGTTTCCGTGATCTCGTCGAGAAAGACTGTGCCGCCATCCGCTTCTTCCCACAAACCGCGTCGATCACGATCGGCTCCGGTAAACGATCCACGCACGTGTCCAAACAGTTCGGCTTCGATCAAGTCGGCAGGAATCGCACCGCAGTTCACCGCCACAAACGGTTGCTCACTGCGACCGCTGCGATGATGAATCGCGGACGCCACGAGCTCCTTTCCCGTACCTGACTCACCGGTGAGAAAAACAGGCAGATTCGTATTCGCAACGCGGCCCACCTGTTTCATCACTTCAATGAACGCCTGGCTGCGACCTACCAGCTCGATGTCTGAATGGTACGCAGCCGAGCGTCTCGGGGGTGAGGATCTCTGAGGACGTTCCGACAGTTGTTCGCGCAATGCTCTTGAAAGTGATTGCAGTTCCTCTGGTCCAAAGGGCTTCAGCAAGTAGTCGTAAGCGCCAAAGGCAGTTGCGTCTAGTGCGCCGGCCGCAGTGCCGTGCCCGGTCATGAGCACAACCTTCGCTTCCGGCATTTTTTCTTTGAAGTGACGGAGCACACTGAACCCGTTAGCACCGCCCAACACGACGTCGCAGAAGACTACGGACCAGGGGTTTTCATCGAAACGCGCGAAGGCGTCTTCAGCAGAAGGTGACTGGGTCACGTCCCAGCCTTCGCCTCGCAACACGTCAGACACAAACTCGCGTACCTGGTATTCGTCGTCGATAACGAGCGCTTGATAGGTTGACTCATTTACGATCATCTTGCAGTCCTCCACAACTTAGCTTCTTACATTGATCACCACAATTCAGATCCAGCACTTCTCGAACTTTTCGTGCGAGTGCGACAGGCGTAAACGGCTTTTGAATAAACTCGACATTCGAATCCAACACGCCGTGATGCACAATCGCATCGTCGGTATATCCGGACATGAACAACACACACGTCGCCGGACGCATCGACGTCAAACGTTGCGCGATCTCCCTCCCACTTGTTTCGGGCATCACGACATCGGTCAGTAGAAGATGAATCGGCTCGTTGTGCTCACGGCCGAGACGCAAGGCTTCTTGACCACTGCCGGCGTCGAGCACGTTGTATCCGGCCTGTTCCAGAATCTGACGCGCGAGTCCACGAACGACGTCCTCGTCTTCAACCAGCAAGATGGTTTCCGTTCCGCGTGGTGCGGCAGTCTCAACGCTTGGACGTTCTGCCGGTTCTTCGTCGCCGTCAAAGTGCGGCAGGTAAACTTTCACGGTCGTGCCCCGATTCGGCTCGCTGTAAACCCAGATGTTGCCGCCGCTTTGCTTTACGATCCCGTAAACAGTCGACAGCCCGAGACCAGTGCCGCGGCCTTTGTCTTTAGTCGTAAAAAACGGTTCGAAGATTCGGGCTTTGGTTTCAATGTCCATCCCGCAACCGGTGTCGCTGACCGCGAGCATCACGTAACCGCCCGCCGGTAGTGCGAGAAGTTTGCTGGTGTACTCCTGGTCCACCTCGAAGTTTTTGGTTTCGATGGTGAGAGCACCACCCTGCGGCATCGCATCCCTGCTGTTGACGACGAGATTGACGAGGACCTGTTCGATCTGTCCGGGATCCGCTTTGATCTTTCTCAACTGCGGGTCGAGTTTCGCGTCGAACTTGATGTCTTCGCCGATCAGACGACGAAGCATCTTGCTCATATCGAACACCACTTCGTTCAGATTCATTGCCACAGGCTTGAGCATCTGCTTGCGACCGAAGGCGAGTAGCTGACGCGTGAGATTCGCGGCTCGATCGCCTGCTTTCCTGATCTCTTCGAGGTACGTCTTTGTGCGGCTGTCGGGATTCGCGCGCTGGAGCGCGAGACTGCTGTAACCATTGATCGCGGTGAGCAGGTTATTGAAGTCGTGGGCCACGCCGCCTGCGAGTTGTCCGATGGCTTCCATCTTTTGCGAGTGGCGCAACTGTTCTTCGAGTTTGTGTCGCTCAGTGTCGGCGCGTTTCTGCTCGGTTATGTCTTCAATGGCGCCTTCGCGAAAGAGTGCGTTTCCGTTGTCATCGCGGATCAAACGAATATTCAACGACAGCCAGATCTTCTCGCCGTCCTTGCGATACCCCTCGAACTCGTATCCCTGAACGATTCCTTCAGCTTCGAGAGTTCGCGTCACCTCTTCCGCTGCGGCAGGATCAACGTAGAGTTCCGCTCCGTCGTCGTTGAAACTGGCAATCAGTTCCTGCGGCGAGTCGTAACCGAGAATGCGCGCCATCGACGGATTCGCAGTGATGACGCGCCGGTCGGGTGTCGACTGAAAAATACCTTCCACAGCATTCTCGAAAATTGATCGGTAGTTCTCTTCGGCGCGTCTGACCTGTGTGTAAAGCGACGCACTCTCGAGAGCAGCGGCAGCGGTACTCGCAAGAATCATGAGCACTTTCATTTGCGCGAGCGTGAACGGACGCGGACGATTGACGGCGTTGATATTGAGCGTGCCGACAACCTTGTTCGCCACCTGCATTGGGATGGAGATAGCCGACGTGATTTCGGGATGAGGCCAGACGGGACGAAATCGTTGGTCGTTAACTTCGCCTTGAAGTATCAACGGCCGGCGTTCGCGAGTGATCCAACCGGAGATGGTTTTGTCCAAGGGGACGCGCTCGCCCAAAAGTCTTTCACGGTTCTCTCCGCGCACTGCCGCGACGTACAACTCATCGCCGTCGGGCACGGGCAAGAGCACGGAAACTTCGTCGGCGCCTGTCTGCTTGAGAACAGCATCGACGAGCTTGCTGATGACTGTTTGCGGATCGAGTGTGAGTGCGATCGTTTGTGCCAGCTCGTAAATGGCGAGCGTCTCACGAAGTTGCAGATTCTCGAGACGCATGTGGCGAACATTCATTGCGCGCGTGATGAGTGGCAGCAGAGTTTGCAAACGAAATGGCTTGAGGATGTAATCGAATGCGCCGACCTTCATCGAATCGACCGCGGTTTGAATGGTTCCCTGTCCGGTCATCACGATACAAATGAGTTGCGGATCGATTTGCAGTCCTTCCTGTACGAGCGTGATGCCATCCATGCCGGGCATCATCATGTCGGTTAGAACAACGTCAAACGGCTCAGTGCGCAGCGACGCGAGCGCTTTCTCGCCCGAGTTAAGGCCACTGGTTTCATAACCCTGAGAGGTCAACGATTCGACGAGGATGTTTTTGAGCTCGACCTCGTCGTCAACCACCAGGATTTTTCCGATTGGCGTTGTAGTCATCCGTGTTGGCTTTGTTTAGACAGAGTCAGTACCACCGGCGATAGCGGGCGGGTACATGCGCAATGAGGGAATTGCTGTCGAGCATTTACTTCGTACCCACCCGCTACCGCAGGTGGTACTGACTGTATCCAAGCAAGTCTTCTTATTTTGTGAACCCACATATTTTATGAATCCGCACGCTGCTGCATTACAGCGATGTTGCGGCCGCGGAGGAGGTACTGAATTAGCTCCAGTGAGTTGTTGATCTCTTGCAGACATCCACGCCCGAAATACTCGGCTGATTGCGACGACTGAATTGCAAAAGATTGCGCACCAGACTCGCCATCCGATCGACTTCCTGCGACATGACTTCAATCGAATGACGATTCGAGTCTTCCTGGGCCAAGTGGTCCCACAACCACTCCGATCGCAACGCAAGTGTCGCCAGCGGATTGTTCAGCTCGTGCGCAATACTTGCGGCCAGTTCACCCATGGTTGCCAGTTTCGCTGCCTGCCAGAGCTGTTGTGACATTACGCGCGCCTCGGCGCTTTCGCTTCTAGCTCTTGCGTGCGATCGTTCACACGGTCTTCTAACTGCGACCCGCGACCTCGCGCACGGCCTTGCGTGCCGCGACGATGTCGGCCTCCGACTCAATCGAGACTTCACCCTGCACGCTCTCTGTCGCCAGCACGCTGGTGTCGTTAATCATTCCCAGACCTCCAGCCGTTGTGATTACCGTTACTGCTCAGTAGATCGATCGCGCGGTCGACATTGAGTGCGGTCAGAGTGCGACCCAGGGTTAGTCCCAGCTGAGTAGTCGTAATCGCGACGCTCGGATGCATACCTGCGATGACGGTTTCTCCTCCCATCAACGAGACCATCTGTGCGGTCTCGGAAATCGTGCGAGCGAAGAAAGAATCGAGTGTGTCAACGGCGGAGATATCGAGCACAAGACCCTTCGCACGATGTCGATCTATCTCGTTCATGACCTCGTCCTGGAAGCTCGCGACGGTAGCGTCGTCAGGGTCGGGCGGCATGGCGACCATCAGAACATCGCGTACTTTCACAACGGATATCTTTTGCGCCACCATGCCTCCTTCCAGGGCTACGCACCCACCTGATTAAAAAAGGTTTGCTTCACGTGACCGTTTTGCCTCGCTTGATGACAGGCTATGACTTCCCTCGCCTGTTTCAGACCACTTGCGAGCGATGCACGCGTTGCGATGCCTGATAATTCGATTCCGAGATGGACCAGTGTTTGCGCAATCGCAGGTCTTACTCCGGTGAGAAACACTTCGGCGCCAAGCAAACGCACCGCACTGACAGTTTCGACGAGGTGTCGCGCAGTTTGCGTGTCGATTGTCGGCACCCCCGTGATATCGATGAGGGCGACAGGTGAATTAGTGTCGGCAATGTGAGTCAGAAGTTTCTCCATAACCTGGTTCCGTCTTTTCGAACGCGCCAGCCTTCGTCTTCAACCCTGCCAGTGCTGGCAGCAATCTCAAGCAAATGTTGTGGCTTGTTTTCTCTGATTTCTTCAGGGGTGAAAAATATTGATATGTGTTTGCCAAGAACCTCTTCGGCGGTGTAGCCCTTCAGTCGTTGCGTTCCTTCATTCCAGGAAATCGCGTGACCTTCCGGATCGAGCATGCACAGCGCATAGTCTTTTAAGTTTTGCACGAGCGTGCGGAAGTCGAGTCCCGCTTCTGCCAGCTTATCGGTGGTTTCGGTCTTCATTTCTTCTCCCCTTCAGCGACGCTGGTGCGAGGTCATCCAGGACGATCCGGCGTGACGTGTTCCAGCGTCGTGCATGTTCTCTGTTGACGCAGTCATTGAACTCTTAACGACAGGTTTCTCGACGAGGGCGACATTTGCAACCGGTAGCGTGAGGCGGACAGTCGTTCCCTTGCCAACTTCGCTTTTGAGCGAGATCGTGCCGCCGTGCTCCTCGACAATTCGGCTACAGATCGAGAGTCCTAGTCCGATGCCTTTGCCTTCCGCCTTCGAAGTGAAGAAAGGCTCCCAAACTTTCTTCAGATCACTCGCAGAGATTCCGCGGCCAGTATCGGCAAATTCGATCACGACTCTCTCGCTCTGATCGTGAACACGTACGGTCAGGACACCGCCCTCGGGCATCGCATCGCCGGCGTTTGTCATGAGGTTGAGAAAAACCTGTCGCAGTTGTTGTCGATCGGCGTGTATCGGGGCCAATGAGTCGTCGAACTCGCGGACCACCTCGATCTTGCGGTTGCGCAGGTAATAACTGATGAAGTCAATCGATCTTGTAAGCTCTTCACGCACGTCGATGGTTGATATCTGGCGATAGTTTCGACGCGTAAACTGCAGCAGATTCGTGACGAGATTCGCCATCCGTTCGACTTCGCTGATTATGATCAGCAACGAACGCTGTTTTTGTTCGTCATGCGCAAGCTGGTCCATCAACGCCTCAGCACGCAGTGAGACAGTCGCGAGTGGATTGTTCAGCTCGTGAGCAACGCTTGCAGCGAGTTCGCCCATCGTGACGAGCTTCGAGGCGTGCCAGAGTTGCTGCGTCATCGAGGCTAGCTCGTCGGCTTTTTCCTGTAGTGCAAAGCGCGCTTTGAGTTTTTCAGTGACGTCGAGCGCAAGCACGAGTTGCGCCTGCTTTCCGTCAAAGACGATTCCGTGCGAGGTGACTTCGACGTCGATCAACGAACCGTCTTTCTTCCTGTGTTTCCAAACACCGGTATTCCGAGAGGCATCGCTATCGAGTGTCGTTACAGTTTCCGGAAGGCGAATGCTCTTGATCGTCATCGACATGAACTCCGAACGCGAATAACCATAGTGAGTAATCGCAGCTTCGTTGACTGCCAGAAACCGGAATGTCCTCGCGTCATAAACCCACATCGGTTGCGGGTTGCTGTCGAAAAGAATCTGGTACTGCGCGTCTGGTTTTAGGGCATCGGTCATATCTGCTCGCACACGAACGTGTTGTTCTTAACGGTGCTTCGAAGTTTCTTTTTCTCTGAAATGCGATCGGCGGGAGTTGCCAACTTGTGGAGGAAGCTGGCCTGCAAATCTTCTTTTAAATAGCCGAACATTTCCGGCAGAAACGCTCCTCCTTTGTAGGAGAGGGACGACGACCTCGCCCTGGCCGTCGTCCCTCTTTCCACGCGCGAGGATTTCACCCTGTTTACAACGCGCGCGTCTCGTAGAATTCAATTCACGGCCGCTCGTGTCTGAAAAACACGTCCTCGAATCAGATTGAGCACTTCACTTGCGAGGAACGGCTTGTACAACACCGGCACATCGGCCGTCTCACAGATCAGCAAACCCTCTTCGTTCAATCCACCTCCTGTCATCATGATGATCTGGGCTGTCGGCTGTTGCCTTTGAAACTCCAAAGCCAGTTGCAACCCGTCATCATTCCCCAGCATGTAATCGACCAACACAACGTTCGGTCTGAGCGCCGCGAAGAGTTCGCGTGCCTGCGCCGCACTTTCCGCAGTCAGCATTTCCCAACCGGCTTCTTTCAATTCGACTGCGAGAAACAGAAGCAGATCGTGGTTGTCGTCGACTATGAGGATCGAGGGCTTTGTAGTCAGACGAATCTCGCGTCCAGCCACTGAAAAGATCTCAAGCTTGTCGTTTGTTTCGGCAAGCGAAACACGCACGAGAGCGCCTGGAAGAACATCACCACGTGCGACCATCGTGGCGAGTGGTTGAGTCAATTCGCGGTGCATGGTCCGTTTGAGTTCGCGTGCGCCGTATTCCTGACTGACGCCTTTGCGCAACAGGAACTGCCGGCTCTCGGGTGTTACTTCGATCTCAAAACATCGTTCACCAAGCCTCGAATTCACGTGACTCTGCAGCGCTTTGATGTCGTGCTCGAGAATGGCCTCGAGCGATTCCTGGTCCAAAGGTTGGTAAGTGACGATTGCGTCGATACGATTGACGAACTCCGGCGAGAAACGCTTTCGTACTGCACCGAGTGCGATGCTTTCGAGTTTGCCGGTCAGTTCGGGACGAAGTTTGGGAAATGCAGTCTGGAAACCAATCTCCGGATTGATCTCCTTCATCATTTCCCTAGCTCCGAGATTACTGGTGAAGAAGATGAGGCTTTTTTCGAAGTTCACCTCCGTGTTATCACCCAAACGCAAAGTGGCTTTGTCGAGAATGCCCAACAGCAATTTGGTGAGCGAGGGTGAAGCCTTCTCGATCTCATCAAACAGGACGAGGGCAAGGTCAGACGTTTCACTCGTTGCGTCTTTAAGCCCCTGTTGAGTGAGCATGGGGACTGTTTCACGATGACCGAGATACCCCGGTGGAGCGCCAATCAATTTCGCAGTCTCGTGGTCCAGCTGAAATTCGCCACAATCAATCTTCACTAACTGTTTCTCACTGCCGTGCAGGAGGTCGGCAATGGCTTCTACGGTTCGGGTCTTTCCTGTGCCGGTTGGACCTAGCAGCAGGAAGACACCGGCAGGTCGTCCGGCGGGAGCCAGCCCTGACTGATACATGTAGACATAAGGGACAATAATGTTTGTGGCCGCGGATTGGCCCACTACCTTTCTCGAGAGAAGACTCACAAGGTCCTGGCCCGCACTTGACGAGGCCAACACATGACTGTTTATTGAGGTCAGTTCCACTGTTTCGCTCATTTCGGGCGACCTCTGGTTTGGATGGTCCAGAATTCCCCACCCCACTTGTTGTAACGCTGATAGACAGGAAAGATTTGTCTGGCGTTAGTGCTGCCAAACTCGCACCCCAATCGATTCCTCTCTCAAACATAGCCGGCTCTCCTTAAGCGAGAGGCGCCTTGAACGGCATTAGAATGCTCAATCGAGCCCCGCGGGCTATGTGTCAAAACCGTCGGGTAGTAGGCTAAGCGGTATCGGAAACCTGCGCAATTGGGGAGTTTCCTGAACTAAGCTCAGTAAATTCCTGACTGGATTTTGTTTACTCAACTTCGATCAGACCGACGATGATGGCGTAACGAACCAGGCCGGCGACGTCGTGAATGCCGAGACGTTCCATCAACTGGGCGCGGTGAGTTTCGACAGTCTTGACGCTGATCTCGAGGAGTTGTGCGATCTGTTTTGTGGTCTTACCTTCGGCGATGAGGCGAAGTACCTCACGTTGGCGGGGACTTAAAGTCGCGAGCAGGTCTCGCTTCGTCGCACCTTTGCCATACTCGAGCAGAGTCTTTCGTGAGGTCTCCGGCGAGATGTAGACTTCGCCACGAATGACAGCGTGAATTGCCTGTTCGAGTTCAGTGCTGGCTGCACTCTTCGGCAGGAAGCCTGCTGCTCCTTCGCGCAGAGCACGGATGGCGTATTCACCCGCTTCGTGGACCGTCAACACGATGACTTTTATTTCCGGGTACTTCTTTGTGACTTGCTCGAGGACGTCGAAGCCACCGCCCTCGGGCATCGTGATATCGAGGAGCATGAGATCGGGTCTGAGATCGCGGAGGAGTTCGAGGGCTTCGTTTCCCTTGCCGGCTTCGCCGACGACTACGATTCCTTCGATCTTTTCGACGAGTGCCCGAATACCAGCGCGTACCAGTGCATGATCGTCAGCGATTAGCACACGAATAGGGTTCATGAGGTTGTCTGCCTGGATTTAGTCAGTCGGATCCCTGTTGGGCTAAAGTGAGTTTGAGAATTAAACAATACAAAACCCTCCCACCGGTTTTCGGATGCATCATTGCAGGAACTCCCTGATTCAACAATCAGGAATAACCTGAGTGCAAAGGTTTGGGTCTAAGACTGTGGGGGCAATAGTACTTTGGACGAGGCGGTAAGGAAAGCGCGCCGACAAGTTGATTGTCATCGGCAACTGAGAGAGTTAGAATGCGAGGAATGAGTAGTATTCAATTTAATTTTCCTGACACTGTTCCGCTCGTGCAGTGGGAGGACGGAAGTGTACGAGTGCAAGGGACACGACTGTTGCTTGCTATGATTGTGACCTCGTTCCAACAAGGCTACACACCCGACGAAATCAACGATAGCTTTCCATCCGCCTCCGTTCCACAGATTGAAGCCGTGATCGGGTGGTACCTCAATAACAAGCCTCAGGCCGATGCGTACCTTGAGGAAGAAGAGGCTGAGGGTGAAAGGATACTCCTTAGAATTCAAAGTCAGCCTGAATATAAAGCCAAGACCGAGATACTTAAGCGCAAGCGAGAGGAATTTCTTCAGCGTCGACGGGAACAATTAATTAAAAGTTAATACTCACAAGCTCAAAACATGCTTCGTCTCCTCACTGACGAAAACTTCAATCAAGACATTGTGCGCGGCCTGTATCGCCGCTTGCCAAAACTAGATCTCTTGTCTGTCCGAGATGTTGGGCTGACTAGTACTCCGGATCCGCTAATACTCAAATGGGCGGCTCAGAACGATCGGGTTCTTATTACTCACGACAAGAAAACAATGATGAGATATGGCGAAGAATTAGTGCGGCGAGGCGAGCCCATGACCGGAGTTGTTTTTGTTCCCAAACGCCTGCCGATTGGCCTTGCGATCGATGATTTGCAACTCGTGATCGAGTGCTACTCGCAAGCAGAGATGCAGAATCGGATAGAACGCCTGCCACTCTAGGATGCTGAGACCGAGAGCTAAACCACAATCGGCGGCAACACAAACTGACCAATGTGTGGCCCGGAGTAGTTTTGCGCGGTGCGGAGTGCGAGTTCTAATGCGGCGCGTGTGGACTCGGGTGTGATTACGGCATCGACGAATCCGCGTGCTGCTGCATATTTCGCGTCGAGTTCCATGTCGTAGGTCTCACGCACCTTGTCCATCTCGGCTGTCAATTCCGCGTCGGGAGACTCGCCGTTTTTCTTTAACTTCTCGAGTTGACTGCCGAACACTGCCTGCACAGCCGAGTCGCCTTCCATCACTCCCATACGACCGGTGGGCCAACTGTAGATAAAGTCAGGATCAAAACCCTGGCCCGCCATCGCGTAGTATCCGGCGCCTGAGGCGTGATTGACGGTAAGAACGATCTTGGGAACAGTCGCGGTCGCCATCGCTTCAACAAACTTTGCACCAGCACGGATTATTCCGGAGTGTTCTGCGTCAGGGCCAACCATGAATCCCGAAACGTCCTGCACAAACAGCAGCGGCGTTTGATGTCGAGTGCAGTTCTCGATGAAGTAAGCCACCTTTTCTGCCGATTCCGTGTAGACGATGCCGCCAAAGCGCGGTGGCTTGCCACCCGGCATGCGCACCATGCCGCGATGATTGGCAATCACTCCAATTTGTATCCCAGCAATACGAGCGTGACCCGTGATCATCTCCTTCGCATAGTCAGCCTGAAATTCGTCGAGATGACCATCGTCGATCAGACACTCCAGCAACCGTCGCACGTCGTATGGCTGTCGATGATCTTCAGGAATGATTTCGTAAAGCTCTTCCGCGGATCGCGACGGCTCGCTACCAGACTCAACAGATGTCGCATTCGCAGGCTTTGGCAGCTCCGACACAAACTCCCGAATCCTCTCAATACACGTTTGATCGTCCGGCACACGATAGTGGGCTACTCCAGAGACTTCGTTGTGTGTGCGAGCGCCACCGAGAGTTTCATTATCGATGGTCTGCCCGGTCGCGCCTTTCACGAGGTTAGCGCCGCCGAGTCCCATGAACGACGTCCCCTCAACCATGATGATCATGTCAGATAGCGCCGGCAGGTATGCACCGCCCGCGATACACGGTCCCATCACGGCGGAGATCTGCGGCACTTTCAAATAACGGCGCATGATCGAGTTGTAATAAAAGATTCGCGACGCGCCATATTGGCCGGGGAACACTCCACCCTGATACGGCAGGTTAACGCCGGCCGAGTCGACCAGATAGATAATCGGCACACGCGATCGCATCGCGATTTCCTGTGCGCGCAGGATCTTCTTGATCGTTTCGGGCCACCACGAACCCGCTTTGACTGTCGCATCGTTTGCGACGACAACAACTTCTCTGCCCTCGACTCGACCAACCACAGTGACAACACCCGCAGCCGGCGCGCCGCCCTCGTATTGATCGAACGCCACGAGCAATCCGATCTCCTGTGAATACGAATCCTTATCGAGTAGCAGCTCGATACGTTCTCGTGCAGTCAACTTACCTTGCTGGTGTTGGCGATCGATCTTATCAGGACCACCACCGCGGCGAAGTCCCGCTTCGAGTTGCAGCAGTTGTTCAGTAAGCTCGCGCAGTCGCGTTGATTGTTTTGTTGCCGGGCCGCTATCAGACTTTTTCATGTGCTCTCTATCGTTGTTGCCAGATTGTGCGAAGTAACGTTTCGGAATTAGCTGAAGAAGGTACACCTTCAACAACCGCAACGCGCGAACCACGCATTTCGAGCGCTACTCCACCGCTTCCAGTTTGCCATTCCATGCGATCTTCAGTGGCCTTCGTTTCCTTCGCGTCAGAATATCGCTTTGAAGTTCGCTTCGCATAAGCATCGAAAAACTCGCGCGCATCAGCCGGTGTATCCCACGCAGTTATCTGCGCGACGAAGAACTCGTCCGGTTTGCCGGTTTCATAAAGCGCAAACCGATCGCCGCCCCAACCCGCTGAGGCTTGTTTCGACTCAATCTGATTGTTCAAAAACTCATCGAGGACCAGGTACAAGCCCCATTCACCGTTCACATCGTAATCGATGCGCCTCCATGATGGACCAAGGACCGTTTTGAAATCCGGCAGCGCAAGTTTCTGCGGAGCTTCGTAAGCGAAATACTTATCAGCATGAAGGATCTGCTCGCTTGATTGCGGCAGTTTTGTGAACGCTTGCGAAACCATCTCCCAGCCGCCACGCTTGTAAAGCTGCGTGGCCCACGTCGAACCTTCTTCATACGGAAACAGCAACGACTCACGCAACGCTCGTGGTGCTTGTCTGAACTGTTCCGACGCCAATTCCTGTGCCCCGAGACTCTTAATACTTTCCAGCACATTGGGATCCTAAGCTTAGAATTCCACGTGGACAAGTTGTCGCG
>JADMIO010980199.1_pt1 | contig 74564 bp, 61 predicted proteins | sample 8958161 | NCBI WGS metagenome assembly JADMIO01 (sample SAMN16585339, study PRJNA669376) | soil metagenome | isolation source: Crop rotation soil | place: USA: Cullars Rotation, Alabama | collected 2011 | reverse complement strand
CGCGACAACTTGTCCACGTGGAATTCTAAGCTTAGGATCCCAATGTGCTGGAAAGGCACAATTGCTTACATGGGCCCCTTCTTTTCCAAACGACAATTCTACCATTACCATAACCGTAGATGCAAACAAAGGGAACAAAGGTCTGCTGGGATTTTCCGGTGATGTGTATATGCATCTTGGAGTGATCACTAACCTAAGTACAAATACTACCGACTGGAGATATGTTCCCACTACATGGGCAAGCACTACTGCACCAAAAGCTACTTCTTTAGGAGGCAATAAATGGCAATTCCAGATTGTAAATCCACGTGCTTATTTTGGAGTGTCTGCTAACGAAACTATTTTCAAGATAGCCTTGCTCTTCAGGAATGCAGCTGGAACGTTGGTACAAAAAAATACAGATAATTCGGATATGTATGTCCCCATCTATGCAGCAGGAAGTAATCATATCCAGTTTACCCAACCATTGATACAACCCACTTTTAATATTTCTCATGAAGCTATTAATGGTGCTGTCAACCAACCTGTTCCTGTAACAGCAATTGCTTCCACTGCTTCAGGCACTTTAAATCTCTATATGAATGGCACTAAAATAACCGGCCCGCAGGCAGGTGCTTCCATTGCCGGCAGTGGCACCCCCACCGCTACAGGTAACCAGTTGTTGGTCGCCGAACTTGTTATTGGAGGCATAAGCTATTATGATACCATACAATTTTATATAACCCCCGTGATCGTAATTGCTCCTTTGCCAGCCGGAACCAAAGAGGGAATCAACTATGGCGGCGACTGCTCATCTGTAACACTGGTGCTATATGCTCCCAATAAAACAAGCAGTATGGTGATAGGCGATTTCCAGGGAAGCAACTGGATCGCACAGACGCAGTTTCAGATGAATAAAACACCCGATGGCAATTATTACTGGATCACGATCAATGGACTTACACCGGGTACCGAATATGCTTTCCAGTATATTGTAGACAACTTTATTTATATCGCTGACCCCTATAGTGAGAAAATACTTGACCCATATAATGATAAGTATATCCCTGCAGTTACCTACCCCAACCTTAAGGCTTATCCTACCAATTCAAACGTATCTCCAGGCACAAATGGATATGTGAGTATATTACAACCCTGCGCACCAGCTTACAATTGGCAGGTAACGAACTTTACCAAACCTGATAAACGTAACCTGATGACCTATGAACTCAGGGTAGGTGATTTCGGTCCGGTGAAAGGTCAAAGTAATTACCAGCTACTCATTGATTCCATAGATTATTTTAAACGTTTGGGAGTCAACGCTATTGAATTAATGCCCATACAGGAATATGTGGGTAATGACGGATGGGGATATAATCCTAATTTTTATACAGCGCTTGAAAAATCTTATGGCACCAAGGATAAATGCAAAGAATTTATAGATCTCTGCCACCAAAACGGGATTGCGGTGATCATGGATGTAGTATATAATCAAATGGATGCTTATGGCGTGGCACAGGGAAAATTGTATTGGGATGCTGTCAAAAACAGGCCCGCTGCAAACAATCCCTGGCTGAACATAGATGCGCCACATCCCTATGCCCCCTATTTTAATGATCTCAATCATGAATCGGTAGCCACCCAATACCTCGTACAGCGTTCTTTGGAATACTGGATCACTGAATACAAGATCGATGGGTTCCGTTTCGACCTGGCAAAAGGCTTTACCCAGAAATGTACCCAGACGAATGACAAATGTGCTTCTACTTCCGGAAGTATTGAGGATTTTGACGCAAGCCGGGTAGCAAATTTAGAACGATACTATAATTATATCGTGCCTAAATATCCTAATACTTATATGATATTGGAATTTTTAGGCGCTCCGCCAGAAGAGTCGGTATATGCCAATTATGGGTTCTTACTTTGGGGCGAAATTCATGATCAATACAAACAAGCGATACTGGGTTATAAGACCAATTCCAATCTTTCGAAGATAATATATAAAAGCAGTGAAGCAGGGCTTTCTGTACCCGCACAAATGGGCTATATGCAGAGCCACGACAAACAACGAATGATGTATGAAACTTTACAAAATGGCAATAGCGCAGGTGGTTATAATGTAAAAGCCCCTGTAACAGCCTTGCAAAGACAGGCTGCGGGCGCGACACTTATCTTTACTGTTCCAGGACCTAAAATGTTTTACCTCTTTGATGAAAGAGGTTATGATAAATCCTTCTTCCTCTGCCCCAATGATTCTTTGCCTCCGGCAGGCAATGACCCCGAAGGTTGTAAAACAGGTTATAAACCTCCGCATTGGGAAGATATGCAGGATCCGAACCGGGTAAACCTGTATAATGTATATGCAAAACTGATCAAATTTCGCTTATCAAATCCTGATGTTTTCAATAACACAGTTTTTAGTTACGACCTATATGACAATAATGGTTTATTTAAACGTTTCCAGATCGCAAATCCGGGTAATACTACCAAGGTTACTGTAATTGCCAACTTTGATGTTGTACCTCAAACCAGGACAGTTACTTTCCAGGGGGTTGGCAACTGGTACAATTATCTAAGTAATGGTACCGGTACGGGCATCAATGGAGCTTCCTGCAACAGGTTTACATTGGCATCACCAGTGCAAAGCATAACCTTACAACCGGGCGAATACCATGTATATGTCTCTTCGCCTTCGACCGGTGTTTATACTTTTACCGGGAATGGCAATTGGGACAACGCAGCTAACTGGAGCAATAATAATATGCCCCCGGTCAACTTGCCATGTGATGCAGAAATTGTTATTGATCCCGGAAGTGGAGAATGTGTTTTGAATATTGCCCAAACCGTATCACAGTGCAGCAAATTCACTGTTATGGCAGGCAAGAAATTCAGGATTACAGGCAATCTTAAAATACAATAAGGCAATTAGGTGGAAACTATGTTTTATCGGTTTTTATTAAACTGATAAACAGATCTAAGACCGCCCCGATCAGAATTCCTGTCACAGCATCTTTTTGAATGATCGACCAGCTGAACGGGAATCCTTTAAATACATAGATCAATGCTATGATGAGTCCGGCAACAATCCCTAAAAAAAGGCCGAATAGGGTATAACTTTTGCGGCGCCCAAAAAAGACCAATATAATAAGGGCTGTAATTGCAAGTATCTTCCATATTTCTGTAGCAGACATGGCAGCTGTATTAAGGGTTAAAGACTGGGACAGGGAAATAAGGCCCTTATTCCATTTATTCGAATATAAAACAATTTTTACAGGATTACTATAAATTCCTGCTTCTTCTATAGGTTAAAATCATGCCTATGCCCTTGCAAATGTTTACTTTTTATATCAAGCTGCGTCACATCATTTGGCAGGTTTTTTGAGGCAATTTAATTTCCAACGTACTTGCAGAATATTGTTGATTGTGCAGAAATGGTGAGCAAACCATTCATTAAATTCAGTATCTTTTAATTGTTCGAATTAATGTTCTTATTATAATAAAACTGCTATTGTATGGGAATCTATTTTTCACAGCAACACAACAGGGGTTCTGTTTATCCCGGTGAATATATCCCTTTGCTTGATGCTGAAGAATTGCTGGAGGACCTGAGAAAATCACAGGAACCACATAGGCCTCCTTTTGTTAATTTATCTCAGCAGCTCAATCACTATAAAATAGAAATAGCTATTCCCGGTTTTAAAAGAGAAGATTTCTTTATCAGCATCCGTAATCACATAATGGACATTGTTGTCATACATAAGATATTTCCAGGCGCAGAAGAAGGAACTTTTCAATTGCATGAATTCAATTATGAACCATTTGAACACAGTATTGCTTTGCCAGAAGATGCAGACGCCTCATTTGTAAGAGCGGATTACCAGGCAGGGGTATTAACCATACATATGTCAAAAACTGCTTATCCCCAAAAAGAAACTATCACACAGATTGTCGTTTATTGACAAGGTGCATGCTTTTCAATATTTATTGTTTGTATTTTTTTCAGGCATAAAAGTATCGTACCTGGTCTAAAATAAAAAAGGGCCAGGATAGAAATCCAGCCCGCTTTTAAATCCAATATCCTATGAAAAACCAAGGTATAAACGCAGTATCTCATGTTAAATTGTGTAAGAATAAAAATAGTCCTCAATTATTTAAACTTTTCACATTCTCTTATTTTGACCGCTTTAATATGAACTAAATAATACAAATTCTATAATTTAAGTTGTTTTTCATTTCTTTGCTGCTTATAAAAGCCACAAAGTATTGATGAATAGAAAAGCTTTCCGTTTATTCCTTTTACTTCTTTTTTTCTCGCTACGGTCTATGGCCCAAACAGATGCTTACTCAGGGACATGGCAGATGGAATATCCAGGAGGCCAGGGGGTGGCTCCTGTAAATATGGAAATTCAAATAGCTGCTTCCGAAAAGAATATACTTTACCCTGCTCATATAAAATTACAGTGCGATGATTTCAAAGCCGAGTATGTATTGTTACTTGTTAAAAAAAGCAGCAGGGAATTAGGGATCAGCAGGAATAAATACCCATTGTCTGAACAACCCTTTAGTCTTGGGAACTGGCCCATGTTCTTAAATGGTACATTTGATTATAGTAAAGACCTGAAAGAAATTCCTTATCTCAGCCTCAGGAGGATCCAATCAAAACAGGAAGCTGCCAGCAACATGACCGTTGATAAATTGAACGGTCCTACAGCTGCTTCCCTTCTGAATTTTTTGAAAGTCGCAGATATCAAATTAAAAAAAGTAAATAATATCCCCTGGAATGATGAAAGCAATACGCATATTTTAAGCCCCAGCGTATCTCCAGCATATGTCGGCTTGCTGGATACCTTACATTTACAAACCCGCGATGGCCTATTCAGTTTTTCCGGTAATAAAAAAACGGGTACTGATATTGTATCGGTAGCATTGAACGGCCGAACCTCTTTTGACCAGGTAGAGCTGAACAAAAAAAAACATATCGAAGAGGTACTCCTGGATACCGGGTTGAATATCCTCACTTTCTTTGCGGATAATTTTGGGAACGAGCTTCCCGGCAAAGGCAGACTGGAGCTTGAGTTCGGCAAAAAAAAGCTTGCACTAGATTTTGCCAATAAAGCTGATAGTGCCGCTACCTTCATTGTAGCAAAATTGTATTGTGACAAGGATAAAGAAAATGAAAAATCCTTTCAAAATAATAGTAGTTCCGGCAAGGGAGAAAAAGCCTTGCAAAACAATGAACGGCTCATAGGAAGCATTATATCCACTTCACAGCAAATAAACCTGGCTATATGGGATGATGCTGCAGAAGACGGAGACAGCATCTCTATCAACATTGATGGAAAGTGGATCGTACAAGGCTTCCCGGTCAAGAAGACGCCCCAGTTCATCCCGGTAAAATTAAAACCCGGCCCCAATACGATCATTTTTATGGCAGACAATCTTGGATCGATCCCCCCCAATACTTCTGTGCTTGAGATCATTGACGGGAAAAAAAGAAAATCATTTTTTATAGAAACCAGCCTGGGTGAAAATAACCTCATCAAAATATTATACGACCAAAGTGCCGGGTATTAGAAAAAATCATCATTAGGCTCTTTGTAACCAGAAGGTTTTGAAGTATTTTCTTCTATACCGAAAAAAAAATATACATTACAGTTAGTGAATCTAAATGCTTATTAAAAGCCTGTGGTCCTTCTTCGTGAAGGGCCACTTTTTTATTTGTTTTATACAGTGAAGGTCAGGGATTCACGATCAACGTACCTGACATCATGGTACTGCCATGGATGGTGCAATGATAATAATATGTACCAGGTGCTGAGGCGGTATAACTGTAAGTACTGCCAATGGGGATATTCTTACTGTCAAAACTTACTCCATCGTCTGATGTAACGGTATGTACATAGGTATCATTGTTTGTCCACTTAACAATTGAACCCTTGGCCACTGTTCTCGTGGCCGGCGCATAGGCCATGTATGACATACTGATATTGACCACCGGGGGCCCGCTTGGTGGGTTTGGCTGAGGGTTGTTATTATACGAATTATCACTTTTATTACAGGAAAGTATCGCTACGAATGCAAGACAAATCAATGTTGTCGCCTTAAAAGAATGTTGTAGTTTCATACGAATGATTTAGTTATCAACGATCTTGTTATTAACTAAATCGTAAAGCTGGTGCAAAGGGTTGCTTGCAGGATCTTATATTAAGATGGATTTTAAAAATACCCTTATTGGCAGGAAATAAAAAAAACCCTGGTAAACAAGGGTTTTAAAAAGTTGTAGTCCCGACAGGAATCGAACCTGTATCTAAAGTTTAGGAAACTTCTATTCTATCCATTGAACTACGGGACCAGTTGAAAGTAGGAATAAGGGATAAAAAGCTTCTGTGTTTATTCCGCAAATTCCTGTTTCAGGACGGCAAAAGTACAATCTCAAATTGGAAATCGGAAATACATAATCGAATCTTATCTTTGCCCTCCAATTTTTACGTTTATGAAGTGGTTGAATGTTATCATTAAATACCGTCTCTGGCTGGGAGCTATCTTCCTGGCTTTGGCAATTTTTACCAATGTGCAGGCTGGATTCTGGCCTTCTTTTGTGCTATACCTGCTCGCTGTTATCCTTATTGTAGGTCATTTTATTTTCGGCCCAATGAGGCTCATACAGGAACACATGGAAACCGGCGATATGGAAGGGGCAAAAAAAGTGATCGATTCTATCTGGTTCCCGGGTCTGCTTATAAAGCCTGTTCGCTCTGTTTATTATACTCTTAAAGGCAATCTCGCCATGGTGAATCAGGATTTTGATGCGGCTGAAAAACTCATGAAAAAAAGCCTTGAAATGGGAATGCCCATGAAAGAGGCTGAAGGTGCCAATAAATTACAGCTGGGCATGCTGGCCATGCAAAAAGGAAATGTAAAAGAAGCCGAGGGGTATATTCGTGGAGCAATACGTTCGGGCCTGCCAGATAAAGAAAATGAAGCCGCTGCTTTCTTACAATTATCTTCCATTATGATCAATAAAAGAGAATTCAGGGCTGCCAAGGAATATTTCCGGAAAGCTAAGGGTCTAAAACCTACCACACCACAGATCGCAGACCAGATCAAACAGATGGAGAAGTACATTACCCGTATGCCGGGATAGTAGTCCATGGCGTTGGGTCCAAGTCCTTGGTTTATGGTCGGTCTATAGTTCAAAAAAGTACCGGCGTTCTTTTTTAGAGTTGATTACAATCCCTTTTCCAGTGCAATCCATGGAACTATGGGCTTTCGACCTAGCCCTCCCTTAGATAAGATTATTTCAGAAATATTTTGCTTTGGTAGTTAACTTTGAAGCATGCAGCATTACCGCGAGATACTGAAACAAAAATTCACAGACGAATATCAAAAACTCAACCCACAGCAACGAAAAGCCGTGGATAGTATTGAGGGACCTGTAATGGTGATCGCTGGACCGGGTACCGGTAAGACGCAGATACTGGCAAGCCGTATCGGCAAAATATTACTGGAAACAGACGCCAGGCCGGACAACATTCTTTGTCTTACTTATACAGATGCTGGCGTGGTAGCCATGCGTAAAAGGCTATTGCAATTTATCGGGCCGGATGCATATAAGGTCAGTATTGCCACTTTTCACGCGTTTTGCAATGACGTGATACAGGAAAACCTGTCCTTGTTTGAAAAGACAGCACTTGACCCTATCTCTGAACTCGAAAAGATCGAGCTTTTCAAAGAACTCATCGATTCTTTCCCCAAGAACCATCCTTTAAAAAGGTACCGCGGTGATGTATACTTTGAAGTGAACAATTTACAATCGCTCTTCAGCTCTATGAAAAGGGAAGGCTGGACCGCCCCTTTCATTCAACAACGCATAGACGAATATATTGCCGACCTTCCAAACAGGGAGGAATTCATCTATAAAAGAAAATATAAAGAGTTCAATGCAGGGGACCTGAAGGCAGACAAGGTAGCAGAAGAAAAAGAAAGGATGGAAAAGTTGCGGGCTGCTGTCAATGAGTTTGACCGCTTCCAGCAACTGATGCGAAAAAAGAACAGATATGATTTTGATGACATGATCAACTGGGTCATCAAAGCTTTTGAGGAGGATAAAAACCTTTTATCAAGATACCAGGAAAAATATCAATATATTTTAGTGGATGAATACCAGGATACCAGTGGTACGCAAAACCGGTTGGTTGCATTGCTGATCAGTTACTGGGATAAACCTAACGTATTTGTTGTTGGTGACGATGATCAAAGCATTTATCGGTTCCAGGGTGCCAACGTTGAGAATATGATACAGTTTGCAGACAATTATAAAAATGACCTGCTTACCATCGTACTGACCAATAATTACCGGTCAACACAGCCTATCCTGGATATTTCCAAATCACTGATAGACCGTAATGCAGAGAGGCTTGTCAATCAAATTGAAGGATTGAGTAAAGAACTGCTTTCCAGCCATGAAAAAACGAGGTTATTAATGCACCAACCCCGCGTTCATGAATATGAAACTCAGCGACAGGAGATGATCGGTATTGTAATACAGGTACAGGAATTACTGGCACAGGATATACTTGCCGGGAGGATCGGCATCATTTACAAGGAAAATAAATATGGGGAAGAGCTGGCACAATACTTCAAGCTATTGAATATACCGGTATACAGTAAACGTCATTTAAATATCCTGGAGTTGCCATTGGGTCAAAAGATCAGCCTGATCTTAAAATACCTTGCCTCAGAACATTATATTCCTTATAGTGGCGACGAGATGCTGTTTGAGATACTCCACTTCGATTGGTTTGGTATTGCGCCTATCGAGATAGCAAAACTTACCATGGAAGTAGCTGATAAAAGATACGGAGAAAATGAAACTTCCTTACGCCAATGGTTACATACAAAAGCCAATACTCCTCCAAAAGACCTTTTCAGCCCTACCCTTCCCGAAGGATTAAAGAAAGCGTCTGCGATCATAGAAAAACTGGTGGGAGATGTGTCCAATATTACGCTGCAACAGCTTTTTGAACATATTATCCGGGAGGCGGGCATCCTCTCTCATATTATGGAAAGCCCTGATAAGCATTGGCTGTTACAGGTACTGACCGCCCTTTTTGATTTTGTAAAGGACGAAACTCACCGCAATCCTTTCCTGACCCTGCAGCAACTGGTAAACCTGATCGAACTTATGGAAAAAGAAGACATTAGTCTCCCCATCGTGCAGGTTAGCGGCAGCGATAAAGGCATCAACCTGATGACCGCCCATGGCTCCAAAGGACTCGAATTTGAATATGTGTTTATTGCCGGTTGCAATTCCGCTTTTTGGGAAAAGAAAAGAAAGCCGGGCGGCGGTTATAAATTACCCGATACTATGTTCGCCTCCCTATCGGCTTCAACCGACGAGGAGGAACTGAGAAGGCTCTTCTATGTTGCACTCACCAGGGCTGAACAACATTTATACATTTCCTATAGTAAGTTTAAAAATGATGGCAAGGAACTTGAACCTTCCATGTTCATTGCAGAGATCCAGGACCAGCAGAATTTACCCGCCGAAAAAATCATCCTTAGTGCAGAAGCATTGGCTGATTTTGCTGTATTAGGTTTTAGCGAAGCGCAGGTGCCGGAGATCGAAAAGATAGAGGAGGAATTTATCAGCCGCATACTTGAAAAGTTTGTCATGAATGTAACGGCTTTGAATAATTACCTGAAGTGTCCGCTGGAATTTTATTTCAAGAACCTCATCCGTATCCCCACTCCTAAAAATGAGGCGACTGAATTTGGATCTGCCGTGCACTATGCCCTGGAGAAATTATTCCGCAAAATGCAGGAAAGAGGTAAAGAACAATTCCCTGCAAAAGAAGAATTCATTGCTGATTTTGAATGGTACATGAACCGTCATAAAGAAAGCTTTACCAAAGAACAGTTTGACAGGAAAATGGAATACGGCCAGGAAGTGCTGAGCAACTATTATGATAAATATATCAATAGCTTTAACAGGATCGTGGCTATTGAACATAATATCCGCAATGTAGTGATACAGGGAGTTCCGCTGAAAGGAAAATTAGATAAACTCGAATTCGATGGCAAATCCGTAAATGTAGTGGATTACAAAACAGGGGACCCTGACAAAGCCATTCCAAAAATAAAAGGGCCTTCAGATAAAGAACCTAACGGCGGGGATTACTGGCGGCAGGCAGTGTTTTACAAGATACTGGTAGATAATTACAGGATAAAGGATTGGAAAGTTACCAGTACTGAATTTGACCTCATCGAACCCGACAAGAAGAAAAATTACCGAAAGGAAAAGCTGGTCATCTCTCCTGCAGATATCACAACCGTTACCCAACAGATCGTTCTGGTATGGGAAAAGATCCAACACCGGGATTTTTATACCGGTTGCGGTAAAGAAGATTGTCACTGGTGTAATTTTGTAAAGGATAATAAACTGGCAATAACGTTGCATGAAATGGAAGAAGAAATAGATGAAGAAGTTTAGCATTTTAAAATCAGTGAAACCGCTCAAACGGGTTAAGTTTGCAAATAATCATTTCCGTAAGAACAGCATGAAGTTTTCAGCAATTATTTATCTTTTTTTATTAGGTTCTCTTTTTACTATCAGCATTATTGCCGGATCAGGTTGTGCACAGATCGGTGCACCTACCGGCGGAGCAAAGGATACTATTCCCCCACACCTGGTATATGCAAAGCCCCTGTCAGGAACTACCGGGTTTACAGATAAAAAGATCACCCTCACTTTTGACGAATACATAGATGTAAAAGATATACAGAACAATGTATTGGTAGCGCCATACCCAAAGACAAACCCTGTTATTAGCTTTAAATTAAAAACTGTAACGGTCAGCTTAAAAGATACACTACAACCCAACACTACGTATTCAATCAATTTTGGCAATGCTATAAGGGATAACAATGAAGGCAACCCGCTAAAGGATTTTACCTATATTTTCTCTACCGGTGACACAATAGATTCATTAGAACTTTCCGGCAATGTGACCCCTGCAGAAACAGGCATCCCCGATAGCACTTACATTGTCATGTTATATCGCAATGCCGTCGATTCAACTGTAGAACACAGGAAGCCAGATTACCTCGCTAAACCAGATGGCAAAGGAAATTTCACCTTTTCTAACTTACCCGAAGCTGATTTTAAAATATATGCTTTAAAAGACGGTGATGGAAGCAAGACCTATAATTCGGTGATCGAAGGATTTGCTTTCCTGGACCACGATATTACAGTCTCAGAAAAAACAGCTCCGGTCACCTTATTGGCGTATGCCGAAGAAAAAGATAAAAAGAGTAAAAAAGGGAATACAAAAGTAACTCAGCCCAAAAAACTGAAATATAATACTGCAGTGTCAAACAGCAGCCAGGACCTTTTGACAGAACTTCAAATAGAATTTACACACACATTAAAAGATTTTGATCCCGAAAAAATAGTCCTTACAGATACTTTGTTTAACCCTCTTAAAAGCATTATAACCATTGACAGCATCCGCAAGAATGTTTTTATTAAAAACGCCTGGAAAGAGAATGAACAATACTACCTGCTGATCTCAAAAGATGCCGTAAGTGATTCTGCTAACGAACAATTATCCAAAACAGATAGTATCCGCTTTAAAACAAGATCCTTTGCTGATTACGGAAGCCTGGTATTGAATTTTAGTAACGTGGATGTCAGTAAACATCCTGTATTGCAATTTGTACAAGCTGACGAGGTGATAAGATCTGCTCCCATTACAGGCGCTTCCTGGACAGAAAAACTATTCCCTCCCGGTGAATATAATCTTCGCATCCTCTATGATGAGAACAACAACGGCAAATGGGACCCCGGCAGTTATTCAAAAAAACAACAACCAGAAAAAGCTATCCCGCTGGAAAAAAAATTAGCCATTAAAGCGAATTGGGAGAATGAGCGGGATATAGTATTATAATTCCAGTTTCGAGTTTCAAATTTCAAGTTTGGGGTATAATGTTTGTATCAGATCTCTAACTCGAAACTTGAACCTTATTAACTTATTTTTGTTAAATGATATTTTCATCTTCCTTATTAGAGAATGCCGTAAATGAATTTGCCAAATTGCCTGGTATTGGAAAAAAAACGGCCTTGCGTTTAGTGCTGCACCTAATGAAACAGGATGTAAATGAAGTGAGTCATTTTAGCAGCGTGATCGCAAAAATGAGAGAAGAAATAAAATTCTGCTCCCGTTGTCATAATATTTCAGATACTGTTGTTTGTAATATTTGTTCCAATCATTCCCGTAAGCAGGATATGCTTTGCGTGGTAGAAAATATCCGTGATGTGATCGCAATAGAAAGCACACAGCAATTCAATGGCATTTACCACGTGTTGGGCGGTATCATCTCACCGCTCGATGGCATTGGCCCCGAGCAATTGACCATCGACAGCCTGGTAGAACGTATAGAAAAAGAAAGTATTGAAGAGATCATCTTTGCATTAAATCCAAACATACAGGGAGATACTACTATTTATTATATCAGTAAAAAATTAAAAGGGGTACCTGTTAAAATAACTACCATTGCCCGTGGCATCGCCTTTGGTGGAGAGTTGGAATATGCTGATGAAATGACCCTTGCCAAAAGTATCAGCAACCGTATCGCTGTAGATCATTATATAACCGGGGGTAATTGATCATAAACCGCTTTTCATATACATCCCTGCACATTTTGAGTTTCGGCTTAGTTTTTATAAATTTGCATGCTCTTCAGGCCGATTTGTTTATTGTTCAGCCTGGAGAAGTTAACTACCCCGTAAAACAAAGGGTAACATTGTTTCAGGCAACCCCACTAACAATGTAACTGAACTAATAAACGAAAACAATTCTGAACATCTTCACAAACAGGTTGGTTATCGTTTTAAGTTCCGGGTTTTTCTAGTGAGCATCCCAGCTATGGCCAGCATCGTGTAGCATGTGCTGAGCGTAGCTGAAGCATCGCTCACTTCAACAGTAACAACTTTTATCAACAATACTGTGTAGCTGCATAACGAACACAGGATAAAACGTAAAACAATGGCAGATGTAAGAAAAGAACTTGAAAAAAGGATCCTCATCATTGATGGCGCCATGGGTACCATGATCCAGCGGTATAAACTGGAGGAACCCGATTACCGTGGTGAACGGTTCAAAGACTGGCATACCGATGTAAAAGGGAATAATGATCTCTTAAGCATTACGCAACCGCAGATCATCATTGCTATCCACAAAGAATACCTGGAAGCAGGAGCAGATATTGTTGAAACCAATACCTTCAGCAGTACGGTGATCGCACAGGCTGACTATGATATGCAATCGCTGGCATATGAATTAAATGTAGCTTCCGCTAAATGTGCCCGCACTGCTGCAGATGAATATACTGCAAAGGATCCATCAAAACCCAGGTTTGTAGCAGGTGCTATCGGGCCTTTAAATAAAACATTAAGTCTATCACCTGATGTAAATAACCCGGGATACCGTGCCGTTACTTTTGATGAAGTAGCTGCAGCTTACACCGAACAAATAAAGGGCCTTGTAGATGGCGGGGTTGATATATTACTGATAGAGACCATTTTTGATACCCTGAATGCAAAAGCAGCGATCTATGCAGTAAAGAATTATTTCCGCAGCATACAAAAACCAGAATTGCCGATCATGATCAGCGGAACGATCACAGACGCATCAGGCAGAACACTGAGTGGCCAGACCCTCGAAGCATTTTATGTTTCTGTAGCACATGCCGACCCATTAAGTATTGGACTGAACTGTGCGTTGGGTGCCAGCGAAATGAGGCCACATATCGAAGAGTTAAGCCAGATAGCCAGTTGCTATACATCTGCTTATCCCAATGCGGGCTTACCAAATGCATTTGGAGAATATGATGAACAACCCCACGAAACAGCACATATCATTGAAGAATGGGCAGCCAATGGCTGGTTGAACATTGTAGGTGGTTGCTGTGGCACTACACCCGGGCATATAAAACATATTGCGGAAGAAGTTAGCAGGTATCAACCAAGACAGTTACCTGTAGTTGAAACAACATTAGTTTAAGATCTTTATTATGAGTGAGACAATACATATCAAACCTTATTTACGCCTGAGCGGTCTGGAACCACTGACCGTTCGCCCGGAAACAAACTTCATAAACGTTGGGGAACGTACAAACGTAACCGGTAGTAAAAAATTTGCAAAGCTGATCAGGGAAGGATCTTATGAAGCGGCCTTAAGTGTCGCACGCCAACAGGTTGAAAGTGGTGCACAGGTCATCGATATCAATATGGATGACGCATTGCTTGAAGGTGTGAATGCGATGAGAACCTTTATCAACCTGGTACAGGCAGAACCCGATATCGCAAAGATCCCGATCATGATCGACAGCAGTAAATTTGAGATCATCGAGGCCGGACTTAAGTGCGTACAGGGAAAATGTATTGTGAACTCTATTTCAATGAAAGAAGGTGAGGCTAAATTCATTGAACAGGCTTTCATTTGCAAGAGCTATGGCGCTGCAGTGATCGTAATGGCATTTGACGAAGTGGGACAGGCTGATACGAAGGACCGAAAAGTAGAGATCTGTCACCGGGCATACAAAATATTAACTGAACAGGTTGGCTTTCCACCGCAGGATATCATTTTTGACCCTAATATTTTTGCTGTTGCCACAGGTATTGAAGAGCATAATAACTATGCAGTAGATTTTATTGAAGCTACAAGAGAAATAAAAAGACTGATGCCGCTTACTAAAGTCAGCGGAGGCGTTAGTAATGTATCCTTCTCTTTCAGGGGGAACGATCATGTAAGAGAAGCCATACACAGTGTATTCCTGTATTATGCCATTAAAGCGGGTATGGATATGGGCATCGTCAATGCTGGACAATTAGTGGTATATGACGAGATCGAACCAACATTAAGAAATCTTTGCGAAGACGTATTGTTAAACCGTAACAACGATAGCAACCAGGCAACTGAAGCTTTAATTGTTCATGCGGAAACAGTAAAAGCCAAAGGCAAAGTAGAGGTTAAAGATGAGAAATGGAGAAATGATGAAGTGGAAAAGCGTTTAGCGCATTCACTTGTAAATGGTATTACCGATTATATTGATGCAGACACAGAAGAAGCAAGGCAAAAATATCCTAAACCATTAGATGTGATCGAGGGTCCATTAATGGATGGTATGAATATCGTTGGCGACCTTTTTGGTGCAGGTAAAATGTTCCTGCCACAGGTAGTTAAAAGTGCCAGGGTAATGAAAAAAGCCGTTGCTGTATTAACTCCTTTTATTGAAAAAGAAAAAGAAGAACGCCGCCTGGCACATATAGCATCTGGAACAGTTAATGAAGAAGGTGCGGGTGCTGCAAAAATATTATTGGCAACTGTAAAAGGCGATGTACATGATATTGGTAAAAATATTGTAGGTGTGGTGTTAGGTTGCAATGGTTATGACATCATAGACCTGGGAGTAATGGTACCTGCAGATAAGATATTAGGAGAAGCAAAAAAGCACAATGTTGATATCATTGGCCTGAGTGGGTTGATCACCCCGTCATTGGATGAAATGGTTCATATCGGGCGGGAAATGAAAAGGCTGCAGATGGATATTCCTTTATTGATAGGGGGCGCAACCACTAGCCGTATGCACACTGCCGTTAAGATCGCACCGGAATATGACAATGGCGTTGTACATGTACTGGATGCCTCCCGTAGTGTAACCGTTGCAGGTAGTCTTCTGAATAAAGATCAAAAGGGGGATTTCTTAACCGGCATTAAAACAGAATACACAAAACTGAAAACAGATTTTGGCAATAAAAAAAACACCAAGGCTTATTTACGTTTTGAGGAAGCGCAAACAAACGGGGCTATAATAGACTGGAATAGCTTTACACCGGTTGTTCCGACTTTTACAGGCACGAGGATCTTTGATAATTATGATCTGGACGAAATAGCAAAATACATTGACTGGCAACCATTTTTCATTGCATGGGAGATGCATGGTAAATTCCCACAGATCTTAAGTGATAAAACGATCGGAACAGAAGCAACCAAATTATACAATGATGCGCAAGCATTGCTGAAAAAGATCATTGACGAAAAATGGCTGACAGCAAGAGGCGTCATTGGATTCTGGCCAGCAAATAAGATCGCTCCTGATACTATTGATGTAAATGCAGGTGATAAAACTATTAAGTTGGAGTTTCTACGTCAGCAGGTAAAAAAAGCAGCGGGCCAACCAAACCTGTCATTAGCAGATTTTATCGCGCCAGCTGAAAAAAATTACCAGGATCATATCGGTGCGTTTACTGTAACCATACAAGGTATCGAACCTCATATAAAAAGATTTGAGAAGAACTTAGATGATTACAATAAGATCATCCTACAGGCATTGGCAGACAGGTTAGCGGAAGCTTTCGCAGAATTATTACACGAATACACCAGGAAAGAATACTGGGGATATGCTACAGATGAACACCTCAGTAATGAGGACCTGATACAGGAAAAATATTTAGGTATCCGCCCGGCACCTGGTTATCCAGCTTGTCCAGATCATACAGAAAAATATAAACTATTTGAATTGCTCGGCGGGAAAGAAGCAACCGGTATTACACTAACAGAATCATTGGCGATGTATCCTGCCTCTTCTGTTTCAGGTTGGTATTTTGCCAACCCGGAAAGTAAATATTTTGGGGTAGGTAAAATTGAAAAGGACCAGGTAGTTGATTATACCAGCAGGAAAGGAATGCCACTGGAAGAAATTGAGCGCTGGTTAAGGCCCGTATTGGAATATGACGCATAAAACAACAAGCCTGTAGGATTTTATATTAATTTCGCATTCCGTAAAAAACTGCTTAATAAAACTACTTAATGAGAAATTTTAATTCCAGTTCCCAAAAGGCTTTATTACTGCTATTTTCTGTATGTACGCTTTCTGCTCATGCCCAAAGAGGTAAAAAACAAAGGAAAAAAGAGATCTATTTTTCATGGGGATATAATAAGGAATGGTACACTAATAGTACTGTAAAAATTAATCAACCCTCCCTGGGTAATCATTATAGCCTGATCAATGTTAAAGGGCACGATCATCCCGGCTGGGATGAAGGGCTCTTTAGTAAAGCAATTTCCATCCCTCAATATAATTACAGGCTTGGCCTTTTTATTAACAGGAAAAAAGGGTTGGCAGTTGAAATAAATTTCGATCACACCAAATTCATTATTGCTGATGACCAATTAGTACATGTCAAAGGAACGGTTAAAGGAATGGAATATGAAGATAAAGTGCTGTTTAAAAAAAATGATGATGTTAATGCAGACAGTAGCTCCTATTATTACTTAAATAATGGCGCCAATTTTTTATTGTTCAATATTGTAAAAAGATGGCATCTGCTCAATAATAAAAAAAGCACCATTCAAATAGATGGCCTTACAAAAGCAGGCATAGGTCCCGTGATCCCACATGTTGAAAATAAATTTTTTGATCAACCAGGGAATGAACCTCATTTCCAGGTAGGGGGATGGAATATAGGTGTTGAGGCTGCATTAAGAGCAACTTTCTTTAATTATGTCTACCTGGAATATGCTAACAAATTCGACTATGCCCGTTATTCAGGACTGAAAATATATGAAGGAACAGCCAAGCATGCTTTTGGCACTTATGAAATGATATTGAGCTTAGGTGTTACAGTTCCAGTCGGTAAAAAGCTACCTTAATTGACATACCTATTTTGCAGGAGAGCCTACCAAACTAATGAACGGGGCCAAACGTCTGCCAGCTATTTTAATGAACAGGTTTGCTATTTTTAATATTGATGCTTTAAATACTCCATAGTATTCATTATAAAACCCATTATACACTTTTAGGTTAAATCCTGCAGCAGTATAGATCTGTTGATATTCGTCAATGGTCAATATTCTTTCTGTCCAACTACCTGAAATGGGATCACAGGTATTAGTAGGATGAGTTAAAGCAACTGGCAATATCTTATGATCAATAAATTGCCGGGCTGCACTGAGAATATCTTTTTCAATTAATCCTCTTGTTGATCCTGCTAATTGCAAAACCACTTTATCTTCAAGTGAAGGGAAATTATTCCTGATGATCTTTTCTCTTGTCTTTATAAAAGGGGCTACAACTGTCTCGCCGAATAAAGCATAATCTTCAGGGCTGCCTCCTTTGAATTCATCTTTGATCTGCAATGCCTTTAATTTTCGCAGTTTGAATTTATTGTCCGGATTTGATGCAGTAGTAAAAACAGTGACCATTCGGGGATTTATATTTCTTATCGAAGTAAAAAAAACATCCAGGTCATAAATATGTTCTATCACATCTGTTCCAATGATAGCAGTTGGTTTTCCTGATCTGAAATATTCTGCAACATTTGTTATATCTCCCGTAATTACCCCGTCCACTGGTATTCCAAGAACAGTGGAAAGTTCTTCAGCAGCATCTGAAAAGCTTTTACTGATATCGTTTATATATACTTTTTGAAACCCGCAAAATTTTGCGAATAACCCAAGTAATCCATTTCCCGCCCCGTAATCAATCAACACGATCTCTTCTTTTGGCTGAACAGCATGATTCATTGCAAGTTCAAGAACAGCAGCATAAATCTCCAGGTAATATCTTTTATATTCTAACAGGTGGTCAAGATATTTTTTACAAAAAAGGTCTGCAGAGAGTTGCCCGACAACTATTTCATTTAATTTTCTTTCAAATGCGGGGATGTATTCCTGAATTTTCTCGAAACTTTCCATTCAATGGTTTTAAATTGCAGGTAGCTAAAATAAGTAATAAAAAAACAACCATGCGTATCATATCATATAACGTCAACGGTATTCGCGCCGCTTTAAAAAAAGGCCTGGTAGATTGGCTGAAAACAAACCCCGCTGATATCATTTGTCTCCAGGAGACCAAGGCAACAAAAGATGATGTGGATGTTAAGCTATTAGAGGACCTGGGATTTGATCATCATTGGTTCAGCGCACAAAAAAAAGGATATAGCGGCGTAGCGGTATTCACAAAAATAAAACCCGCTAATGTATGTATTGGTTGCGGGCTTGAATCCAGCGATAATGAAGGAAGGGTTATACAACTTGATTTCGGTGATATACGACTGATCAATGCCTATTTTCCTTCAGGTACTTCCGGTGACGAAAGACAAAGTTTTAAATATGTATGGTTGGATGAATTTTATGAATACCTGGATAAATTAAGAAAGCAATATCCCAAGATCATTCTATGTGGCGATTATAATATCGCTCATAAAGAAATCGACATCCATGATCCAAAAGGAAATAAGAACAGCAGTGGTTTTTTACCACAGGAACGGGCATGGATGGACAAATTCCTGGGCAGTGGATGGATAGACACTTTTCGTGAATTCCATACTGAACCGCATCGCTACAGCTGGTGGAGCCAACGTTTTCCTACTGTGAGGCTGAATAACAAAGGATGGCGTATCGACTATATCACCGTAACAGAACCATTAAAAAAACAACTGGTCAGCGCTGATATTTACCCGGATGTAAAACAAAGTGACCATTGTCCTATCTATGTTGAATTAAAGAGGTGATCCTGGTAATAGTTTATCAGTAGTTGTTTTAACATAAAATTTATTTCCGCTATTACGCATAGTTGTATCTTTCTTCGTAATAATCATACCAACTGCTATGGAAGTAATTCTTTTTATAGGATTGATCATTATTATAGTGCTCATATCTAATGCAAAGTCATCAAATAAAGAAAATACTGCCGACCTGAAACGAGATATCAATTCGCTCAACAAAAAACTAGCAGATATCCAGGAAAAAATACAGCAATTAACCAGCATGCCTTTAGCCAATGAAGAAAAAACACTTCAAGAACAAAAGATGGCCAAAGCAGAGGCGGATGCCCTGCAAGAACAACGTCAACGCATAGCACAGCTGGAAGTGCTGCGCCGTGAAAGAGAGGAAAGAAAAAATGAAAAAAATATATCATCGCTTCATGAAAACAGTGATCCCGTCAAACCATCACTAATCCCCCTTCAATCTCAGGCTAAGGTAACCACCGAAAGTTGGTGGGACAAATGGCTTCTCAATAATCCAGACCTGGAGAAATTCATTGGGGAAAACCTGCTGAATAAAATTGGAATCTCGGTTTTAGTATTAGGGATCGCTTTTTTTGTAAAGTATGCCATCGACAAGAACTGGATCAGGGAATGGGGACGGGTTGCTATTGGTATTGGCTGCGGTACATTACTAATAGGTATTGCACACCGTTTAAAGAACAACTATCGTTCTTTTAGCAGTGTATTAGTAGGTGGTGGACTGGCTGTTTTTTATTTTACCATTGCTTTTGCTTTTCACCAGTATAAATTGATAGGTCAAACGCCAGCCTTTATTATCATGATCATCATTACAGCTTTTGCTGTGCTGTTGTCTTTATTATATGATAAACTTGAAGTAGCGGTACTGGCCGCTATTGGTGGTTTTATTACTCCTTTTTTAGTAAGTAACGGGTCCGGTAATTATGTGATCTTATTTACCTACCTGGTCACCTTAAATATAGGGCTTCTTGCTCTTTCTTATTTTAAAAAATGGCCTCTGATCAATATTCTTTCCTTATTCTTTACGGTGATCATTTATGGAACATGGATGTTACAGACATTTGAATTTTCCGGCAACACTCCTCCTTACGCAAGTGCCCTATTGTTTGCAACTATTTTCTTCCTGTTATTTTTAGTGATGAATATGATCCATAATATTCGTTATCAAAAACCATTCAGGGCATTTGACTTTTTTATCCTGTTACTAATCAATTTATGTTATTATAGCGCAGGTATGGCTATTTTATCCCAATGGTATAATGGCGATTACAAAGGACTATTCACAATTGGTATGAGTGCCGTGAATTTTACATTAGCATTTTATTTCTTTAAAACCAAGAAAGCTGATAATAACTTATTGTATCTCCTGATCGGCCTTACACTAACTTTTATATCATTGGCCGCTCCGGTTCAATTACATGGCCATGCTATTACCTTGTTCTGGAGTGCAGAAACAGTACTCCTGTACTGGTTATATCAACAATCGGGTATTCGCATTTTTAAATATTCTTCGGCACTTGTCATGGTATTGATGCTGGGCAGTCTTTTCATTGACTGGAACAAGGCATACATTCTTGAAGGCTACCACCTACCTTTGATCTTTACAGGCATGCAGGGTTTCATAACCAACCTCACAGTAACGGTATCGTTTGTTTGCTATTATTTTTTATTGAGAAAGGAAAAAGAGCAGAGGGTTTATTTGACAGGTATCCCGCTAAACACGATGCAGACAGCAATGCTTACCAGTGCTGTTGTACTATTATATATTACCTGTATTTTTTCAGTCAACCTCTATTTTAGCGATCAACCCGATTATGCAAGGGTAAATCCTTATCATCTTTTGATCACCAATTTACTGACCATTGTGATCATACAACTATTGCAAAAATTCAATCCAAAGTCAGTATTGTTTCAGCTTGCAATGATCTTTTTTTGTTATGTTGCCTTTATACACAGTATAGGCTGGGTATACGAATTAAGGGACCTTACCCTTAAAGGACAATATCCTTATACTCATTATATCCTGCATTGGGTGGCGGATATCGGCATGTTGTTCCTGTTCTGGAAAGCCATCGGACTATTCAGGACCAATGGCTCCCTACAACCAAAGATTAAGGGAGCAACATGGGTCATATGTATATCCCTGATGCTTTTCCTTAGCCTGGAATGCCAGCATTTATATGTAAGTGTCGGCTATCATAATAACAATATCAGTTATATACAACAACAATTTCAAAAAGCAGGGCTTACTATTCTCTGGGGTATTTGTTCCTTTATGATGATGTGGCTTGGTATGAAGTATAAATACAAAACATTGCGGATCATATCACTCTCGCTGTTTAGCATGGCCTTGTTAAAATTATTTTTATTTGATATCAGGAATATTTCAGAAGGAGGAAAGATCGCTGCATTTATTATGTTAGGTATTCTGTTGCTGACAATTTCATTCATGTATCAAAAACTCAAAAAAATAATTATTGACGATGGGATTGAATAAAATAATCTTGCTAACAGGTGTTTATATCATTTCCTGTCAATGGCTGATAGCCCAGTCATACAAATACAGTTGTACAACCGATACCATACCTGAAAGCGGTTTTTATAAAATCCCTGTCACACCGGAATTATCCGCCCGGTGCAAAACAGACTTTTCCGATATCAGGATCACTGATATAAAAAATCAACAGGTTCCTTACGTCATAAGAAACAGTTACCCTTACCTGAAAAATACTTCCTTTGTAGACTATCCGGTAATAAAAAATGAGCTAATAGATAGCGGTCGGTCATTGATAATCATTGAAAATAAGATGCAGGAAAAATTATACCAGTTATTCCTTGTACTAAAGAATACCGCTGTAAATCGTTTTGCTACATTAAGTGGCAGTAACGACAAGAATAATTGGTTTATTATTGATGAAAAAATACTTATCCGTGAATCACATGAATTAACAACAGACCACTATGTTCAGTCGATACAATTCCCGCTTAGTGATTATAGATTTTTTAAGCTTGTAGTAAATAATGCTGGTACTGACCCCCTGCATATTGAAAAAACCGGTGTATATATTGAGACGGGACTTCCTTACAATAAAAATCATGCTACCTCTTATACTCAAAATCCACAACCCATTATTACACAGAAAGATAGCCTGAATGGTAAATCCTATATAAAGATTAACCAATCAAATAAATTCCAGTTTGATAATGTAGATATTAGTATTACAGGCCCGGTATTTTTCGCAAGAAAGGCCGAGCTCTATATGTCCCTGAACGACAATAATGATAACAAGCTTGAGTCCTCCCCGTTTGCTTCATTTTTATTACAGGCAAATGCCAGTCATCTTTTTAATGTGCCGCGACAAAAAGCAACCAGTTTTTACCTGGTAATAACAAACAATAACAATCCCCCGTTACAGGTGGAGAATATTGATACCCGGCAATTCGCAAATGAGATCGTAGCCTATTTCGAAAAAGGGAAACAATATCATTTATTACTTGATGATCCGTCTGCAATAAAAGCCAATTATGATTTAGAGAAATTCAGGGACAGTATCCCTGCCAATATTGCTGCAATCCATATTGGCATCATAACAGAAAATAAAAATACAAGCTCTGATGAACCCCAATCTAACAGTAAAAAATGGATATGGGTCAGTATCATAATAGCAGGTATGGTACTTGCCTTTTTTACCTATCGCTTAAGCAGTGATATAAAAAAATCCGGAAGCTGATCATATTAAAGATACCATATGATAATATATAATGTAACTACAAAAGTTAATAACCAGATCAATGACGATTGGCTTGACTGGCTGAAAAAAGAACATATCCCCGATATTATCAATACCGGTTGCTTTACGCATGCTGTTATATTACATTTATTGGATACAGAAGAGGAAGATGAAAGTGCAACTTATGCAGTTCAATATCATGCCATAGACAGATCCCGGTATGACGCTTTTATCAATACCTATGCACTGGGCATGCGGAAAAAAGCACTTGATAAATGGGGCGACCAGTTCATCGCCTTTCGTTCAATTATGGAGGTTGTTAACTAATTGTGCAAAAACAAATAAATTTCATTTCGGTAAATAAATAACCTTTCTATATTCCTGCCAAAACCGCATGGGCAAAGGATTTAATGCTATATCTTCTGAAACCCTTTACCATACTACGTTTCGTTGCATACGCAAATCATAAACCAGAAAACAGGGAAACCAAAAATCAAACAAATGCCTTATTCCTTGCGGATTACAGCGATTTTTTAAATTATAAATTTTTGAGAAAAAAATTTTGTTGCAATTAAAAACCCTCTATATTTGTTCCACTTAAAAAAATTCAAAAATTTTATTATGAACAAAGCTGAATTAATTGCAAAACTTGCTGATGACGCAGGTATTACAAAAACACAGGCAAATGCTTCTTTAGATTCATTTGTTGAAGCAGTTACAAAAACTTTAAAAGGTGGTGGTAAAGTTACTTTAGTTGGTTTTGGTACTTTTTCTGTATCAAAAAGAGCTGCCCGTAATGGCCGTAACCCACAAACTGGTGCTGTAATTAAAATCAAAGCTAAAAAAGTAGCTAAATTTAAAGCCGGTAAAGAATTATCTGCTAAATTGTAATGCTGTGCCAAAACACATTAAAAAGCAAGACGTTTACATGTCTTGCTTTTTTAATCTTATTACTATCTATCAACTATAAAATAAATTAAAATGGGACGTGGAGATATTAAAACAAAAAAAGGAAAGATTGCCAAAGGTTCTTTTGGGAAAACAAGGCCTGCTAAACCTGCTGCTAAAAAAACAGCAAAGAAAAAAGCATAATGAATGCTGAATGATACCAGGCATATGTGAAATGCTGAAACTATGCCTGGTATTATCTATAGCTCAGGGGGCCAGTCTTTGTATCTGCCAACTGCCGCCAGGTTGTAAAGAATATTGGATACGATCATGCAGCCGGCTTTTTCTTCCCTGCCAAAATTCGATCATTTGCGGCTCAAGCCTATACCCTCCCCAGTAAGACGGGCGTGGAATCTCCTTTCCGGCAAACTTTTGCTGGTAACTGGTTACATTATTTTCTATTATTTCCCTCTTGTCAATTACCCTGCTTTGAGGAGAAGCCCAGGCTCCTATACGGCTACCTTCCGGCCTGGACATAAAATAGGTGTCGCTTTCCTGGTTGCTTATTTTATTTGTTAATCCTTCGATCCTTACCTGCCGTTCGAGTTCTTTCCAGAAAAAAACAAGAGTTGCCTGCGGATTTGCCAGCAGTTCATTTCCTTTATGGCTTTCATAGTTTGTAAAAAAAACAAATCCTTTCTCATCATACCCTTTCAATAAAACGATCCTTGCGGATGGTTTACCCAATGGAGTTGCAGTTGCTAAGGTCATTGCATTTACTTCATCAATGGCGCTTTTGATCGCTTCATCCCACCATTTATCAAACTGTTTTATTGGATCAGCATCTACTTCTTTCTCCGATAGTGTTTGAAGGCTATATTCTTTTCGTATTGCAGCTATTGTATCCATAAATATTAAATTCAGTAGTAAAATTCTATTAAATAGCGCAATTGATCATTGCTTATTCTGTTCTGCTTCGCTTGCCTTCTCTATCCATTCATCACGCTCTCTTATTGCATTTTCGAGTAGACTTTCCAATTCAGCAATATGGCCTGCCTGTTGTTGCAATAACAAATTCCTGTTACTTAATTCCTGTATTTGCGTTTGCAGGTCGGTGAGCTGTGCCTGCAGGTAGGTATATTTTTGTTTCAGATCCGCTAATTGGTGCTCAATACTTATTGAAGAACTAACTTGTTGCTCCAGGTCCATTTCACGTTCAAATGCTCCCTCTGCCTGCTGTTGCAGGTTACCAATATAATTTTGCAGGTACTGCAATTCTTCCAGTTGATTGTCGAAACTGCTTTGTAACTGGCTGGCTGCAGCGATTTTAGATCTTTGAGCTTCCGCCTGTCTGTCACGGGTGTCCAATACAAACTTATATTCCTCAAGTTGCCCCTTCAGGCTTTCATTCTCAGCCATTAAGTGGTTTAATTGAAGCAAAATTTCTTTGTTTTCTATTTCAGACATGTATATCAATTATTTATAAATCGAGCCAGCTTACCCTTCAATTTAGGTTTTCTACCTGTAAAAGCAAAAAATATGCGATAATTTTCGTACCTTAAAAGCAATAAAAACATTCCGGGCAGCGTATAAACCACAGAAAGTATCTACACTACAATGCCCTGGGTAAAACGAACGGAAATTGACGGAAGATCAATTAATAAAAGCTTGCATTAGGGAAGATGCCGCCAGTCAAAAGGAGATATATGCCCGCTTTAGCGGCCGTATGCTAGGCGTCTGTCATCGCTATGCCCGTAATGGAGCTGATGCAGAAGATATCCTGCAGGATGCTTTTATTAAGGTTTTTGACAAGATCCACCAGTTTAAATTCGAAGGTTCGTTTGAAGGCTGGATTAGGAAAATAGTGATCAACACCGCTTTAAAAAAATATTCGGTCCGCCGGTATGAAAAAGAAGTGGTGGGTTACGAGATAAAGGACCGTGATGAAAGCGGAATGGAGCCATCGGCTTATTCTCATCTTACACAAAAAGAGATCATGGACCTTATCAATAATTTACCGGACGGATACCGGGTGATCTTCAATCTTTATGTGATCGAGGGTTACCAGCATGATGAAATTGCCGAGATGCTGGGAATACAACCCGGCACCAGCAGGAGTCAACTAGTAAAGGCAAGAAATATGTTACAAAAACAAATTCTGGAACTGCAAAAAATTGCTGTATGAGCGAAGCAGGAAATTTTGATGATTTTATAAAAAGGGAGTTCAACAAATATTCTCCGGAAGTGCCTACACACATCTGGGATAATATTGTTGCCGAAAGAGAACGAAAAAGGCCAAAGGGCCTTTGGCTGAATTTCTTAAACAGCAAAAATATTCTATTGCTGACAGGACTGTTGTTAGCTGGAGGCACCGCGACCTGGTTATTCAGTACTTATCGTACCCAGCCGTCAAAAAACATTATTACAATAGCTGCAACGAATGAAAAGACAAATACCCCTCTTATCAAACCAGAAAATAACAGTATTAATACCAACGACCAGTTAAGTGGTGGTGATTCAAAAAGATCTGAAAAAAACACTGGCACAACAACAGCGCCATCTTCTATAAAAACAGTTGAGCCTGCCGATCACCCCGTTGCTTCTATTGCCTCTATTACAGGTAAAAAAACAAACAGTACCCCATATACGAAAAGAGGCTGGAAAAATAAAAACAATTCGGGAATAGCGTACCAGGATAACAATGATTTTTTGATTTCACAGGAAGAAGCAGGTGTTAATGATACTGAAGCATTTACTCAGGGCTCAATATCAGGCAGGTTAGCATTAGACGCACAAAGAAAGTCAGAACAAAATGAAGCATTGACCGGAATAAAAACAAATAGCTTCCCCCATGTTGCTTTACCCGAGTGTCCAACCTTTGAAAAAGATGCTGCCGGAAATAAAAAGTATTTTGAATTTTATGCAGGTCCCGATTATGCGATCAAACACCTGACGGACACTGCAAACTCTGCTTATCTTCAAAAAAGAAAGGAAAGCACTTCATTTACCTCTGCCTTTAGTGCAGGCGCCCGTTATACCAGGGTATTTAAAAATTGTATGAGTGTTCGTGTTGGCCTTAACTATAGCCAGATCAACGAAAAATTCAGCTTTGTACAGGGAAATGTGATACAGGTTACTTATGTAATTGACCCATTATCAGGAGATACCACTGCTGCCTATACAGTAAGGGGTTCTCAACATAGAACTACTTACAATCATTACAAGAGTATTGATATCCCTCTTGCACTAGGTTATGAATTTGGATACGGCAGGCTTCACGCCAATATCAATGCCGGTGCTATTGTAAATGTATATGGCTGGCAAAAGGGAGAAGTACTGGACACTAATAATAACCCCGTCAGCATTACTACCGGCAAAGGTTCGCCTGATTATCAGTATAAAACCAACCTTGGCGTAAGCCTTTCGGGAGGCATTGCTGCCTACTACAAATTGAATGATGTATTACATCTCTTAGCTGAGCCTTATATACGATACAATCTTTCTTCAATGAGCAAAGAAGATGATTATATGACCTTACGCCAGAAGTTTACCACCATTGGTTGCAGGCTGGGCATACGTTTAGATATTAAATAACAGGCAGCAAAATCACTATACAAAGTATCTGAAATAGGTGTGAGAACAAAATAAAGTGAAATGAATAGAAATTTTATACTAATTACTTTAACAACAGGGTTATTATTTTTATTTTCCTGTCAAAAGGATACCAGCGTATTCGTTGCAGATAAAGGAGAGATCACAGGCCCTGATACAAGTTGGTATGCTGCTGTTACTGCTGATATGCCTATAGTTAAATTAAAAAACAGTTTAGCATTAGCATTAAATACAGACAGCTTTGAAGTGAATGATCATGATATGACCATTGCTGATCCTTCTGGGATAGAATTTATTTTTCCCCCTCAGAGTTCAGCAGATATAAATAATGATCCTGTAAGTGGTATGGTAGAAACCAGTTCCCTTCTTATAAAAAAGAAAGGCGACTTTATTCGGATGAATGTACCAACAGTTGTCAGTGGAAAATTATTGGTATCGGGAGCTGCATATTTCATCGCTTTACAAAAAGATGGCAATAGGGTTCGTTTATCCCCTGGCAAAACATTGACTGCCAGTTATACTGACACTAGTTTTTCAGCCCCCATACAAGTATTTAATGCCGATGCAGGGATCGATATTAACTGGATCAAAAATAATGATCCCGATAATAATTATGTGTCTGCCTTAAACCAATCATTGTATAAAATGGTGAGCAATAGATTAAGCTGGACAAGCTGTGGTTACTTTTATGATATGAACGCAGTTCAAACCACCAGCATTGCAACAGATATGCCGAGAAATTTTACAAATTTTACAACTGCTGTATACATAGTATTTAAAAATTTCCGTTCTGTAGTTAACCTTTCAGGAAATACTGCCGCTCATGCATTTACAAGTATTCCATTACCAGCAGGGCAAATAGCTACAGTTGTGGTCATTTCAAAACAGGGAGATTATTATTATATGGGACAGCAACAGATAATGACTGCAAAGCCAGCTCAGGGGACCCATCAAATAGTTTCTATTAACCCTGTAAGAGCTTCTCTTGATAACATTAAGGCTTACCTCGGCACCTTATAATGACTTGTGTTAATTCAGGTGTTCTTAAAAAATAAAAAACTTCGGCAGATCACTGTCCGAAGTTTTTTTATGCTGAATTAAATGATCAACCTTTTACTAAGGTTCCGACTTTTTCTCCTGTAACAACTTTTAATAAATTTCCGGGCTTATTCATGTCAAATACAATGATAGGCAACTCATTTTCCATACATAATGTAAAAGCTGTCATGTCCATTACCCTTAAATTCTTACTGATGCAATCAGCAAAGGTGATAGTATCAAACTTTGTTGCAGACTTATCTTTTTCCGGATCTGCAGTATAAATACCATCTACCCTTGTTCCTTTTAAGATCACATCAGCTTTTATTTCAATGGCCCTTAGAGAACCCGCTGTATCTGTAGTAAAATATGGATTACCGGTGCCTGCCCCAAAAATGACCACTCTTCCTTTTTCTACATGGCGCATCGCTCTCCTGCGAATATATGGTTCTGCGATCTGTTCCATTTTGATAGCACTTTGTAAGCGGGTATATACCCCTGCTTTCTCCAGGCCACTTTGCAAGGCCATTCCATTGATCACGGTCGCCAGCATTCCCATATAATCACCCTGTGCTCTTTCTATCCCTGTTTCAGCCTCATTCATTCCACGGTAAATATTTCCGCCTCCAATTACAATGGCTACCTGGACCCCCAATTCTGTAATTAATTTTATATCCTGTGCATACTGAGCGATAACATCCGAATCCAAACCAAAACTCTTATCGCCCATTAAAGATTCCCCTGAAAGTTTAAGCAATACCCTTTTATACTTAGGAAGCATGTAGTAACTATTTTAATATTAAGCGATTGAATATTTGGCGAAGATATATTTTTATAATTGTTTAAACGCTTTTATGGAATACATCATCGGAATTTTTTCATCCATTTCCCTTATACGCCACATTTTATCATCACCCTGTTCAAGATTATTAAAGCAATTATAAGGAGAATAGGGAAATTCATGGAATGATGATATTTGTAACCCATTTCGCAATAATGCAGAAAAAATATCGCTTAACGGGTGATTCCAGCTATATTCTTTTGATCTTATAGCAGCATCCCTGTCAGCATAAGTACCATTGCTTGCTTCAGAAATTACATTTTTATTAAAATAATTGTATTTGATGAACTGCAGATCATCATCCATCATCCATAGTACCGGATGAAAATCGATTATATAAAAAACCCCGCCGGGTCTTAAAAAATGGTTTACTACCTCAGCCCATTTGTTCAGATCGGGCAACCAGCCAATTGTTCCGTAGGAAGTAAAAACAATATCATATTTTTTATCATGCTGACTGGCAAGGTCATAAATATTACAACATGTAAATTCTGCGTTGAGTTGTAGCTCCTGGCTTATATTTTTTGCAAGACCTATCGCTTCGTCGCTTATATCCACTCCTGTCACCAATGCTCCTTCTCTTGCCCAACTCATTGTATCCATTCCGAAATGACATTGCAAATGCAATATGGTCTTTCCTTTCACATCACCTACTTCGTGCAGTTCAATTTGATTGAGTGAGGACTTACCTTGTTTAAATCCTTCGAGATCATAAAATGCAGAATCCTTATGTACCATGGTCCGCTCATTCCATAGTTCTTTATTCGCTTCAAAGTAATCCTCGTAATTTTCCTGCATAAATATTTTGATTAAAATGAGCCTTCCGTCAAAAAAAACAACCTTACGAAATTAATCATAAGGTTGCTTCCACAATTGTAAGAATATTTATTTACCCTAAGGCTACTCTTTTAAATTCAGTGATCTTCAGATCGGCATCTACCCCTTTCAGATAATCTGCTACAGATTTGTTCCCGTCTTTTACGAAAGCCTGTGCAAGTAAGGTATTCTCTTTAAAGAATTTGTTGATCTTGCCCACAGCAATTTTCTCAGCCATTTCAGCAGGCTTGCCTTCTGCTTTTATCTGTTCGATAGCAATATCCTTTTCCCTTGCAATAGTTTCAGGCGAAATAGAAGATTCATCAACAGCCAAAGGATTCATAGCAGCAATCTGCATAGCTACATCTTTTCCTGCTTCTTCAGCGGCCTTGTTAAATCCAACCAGGACTCCCATACGGTTCGCACCGTGAATGTAAGATGCCACATATGGAGCATCTACCCTTTCAAATTTGGAAACTGCGATCTTTTCGCCGATCGCAGCTAATTTATCATTGATCTGGTCAGATACTTTAGCTCCATTGACCTGTACTTCGTTTAATTCTTCAGCAGTTTTTACATTATTGCTGATAGCAGCATCAATGATGCTTTGTGCAAATGCAACAAACTCTACATTCTTACTAACAAAGTCTGTTTCACAACTGATACAAAGTACGATCCCTGATTTATTATCGGCAGTTGTTTTAGCTAAAACAACACCTTCTTTTGCTTCCCTGTCGCTACGCTTCGCTGCAACTTTCTGTCCTTGCTTGCGTAACCAGTCAATGGCTGCTTCAAAATCACCATTGCTTTCTGTTAATGCCTTACGGCAATCCAGCATACCTGCGCCAGTTGTTTGACGCAATTTGTTGATATCTGCTGCTGTTATTGTTGCACTCATAATAATATTTTTTACCTGGCGGGTCCGTTTAAAATAAACTGGATCTACCGGAGATTTTAAAATGGTTATTTAAAGAACTACATCAGTGAAGTACTATGTTAATTACAACATATGCACTGCACTTCCCGTTACCTCTCTATGCAGAGAGATAACGTAATTACCTTGGGCCTCCTGTGCCAGCTGGTTTTCTGCCACCTGCACCCGGACCTGGAACACGGCGTTTAGTAGGAACACTACCTCTTGCACGTTTACCCCTGTCATCACCTTCTCCAACTTTTTGTTCAAAGCGGGCAGCTTTAGCTTCTGCACTTTCTTCTGCATCAGCTGAACTATTGTCTTCTTCCACTCTTTCAGCCTGGCGTTCTGCCAAACCTTCTGCGATCGCTGCTGTAATATAATTTACAATAATGGCGATCGATTTTGTAGCATCATCATTTGCAGGAATAGCAAATTCAACTTTATTAGGATCACAGTTCGTATCCACGATACCGAAAGTTGTGATGTTAAGACGTTTTGCTTCTGCCAGTGCAATATGCTCATGGCCGATATCAATAAGGAACAAAGCTGCAGGAACGCGGCTGATCTGCGCAATACCTCCCAACACTTTTTCCATTTTATCTTTATCACGGGTGAGTGTTAAGCGCTCTTTTTTTGTAAGATTATCAATACTGCCGTCGTTCAGCATTTTTTCAATGCTCTGCATTTTCTTTACACTTTTACGGACAGTGTTAAAATTCGTCAACATTCCTCCTAACCAACGTTCAGTTACGAAAGGCATATTTACTCTTTTTGCACAATCAGAAACGATCTCTTTTGCTTGTTTTTTAGTCGCCACAAACATGATCTTCTTTCCGCTTTTTGCAATGGATTTCATTGCAGCAGCAGATTCCTGCAAACCTTCTACAGTTTTGTTCAGGTCAATGATGTGGATACCTTTTTTCTCAGCAAAAATGTAAGGCAACATTTTAGGATTCCATTTCTTTTTCAGGTGCCCGAAATGTACGCCTGCTTCAAGAAGTTGTTGCTGTAAGGAAGTGTTATTTTCCATTGTTTATTATTAAAGTAGTTTTTTAAATATTTGTTGATAGATCATGGTAAGTTGTTGCAATTGCAATGAACCATGAGCCACAGGCCATGAACCAATTAACGTTTACTGAACTGGAAGCTTCTTCTTGCTTTCTTACGTCCTGGTTTTTTACGCTCAACAGCACGTGGATCCCTTTTCAGTAACCCTGCTGCTTTCAGTACCGGGCGGTAATCAGCATTTACTTCAAGCAAAGCGCGGGCAATGCCTAATTTCGTTGCTTCAGCCTGTCCTTTAACACCACCACCTTGTGCGTTCACCACTACATCAAATTTATCGCTGGCTTCAATGCTTTTAAGAGGAGCTTCTACCTGGTTCTGCAGGTATACCAATGAAAAGTAGCTCTTATAATCTTTTCCGTTCACCGTTATCTTACCATCTCCCTTGCTTAAGAAAACACGGGTTACGGCTTCTTTACGACGGCCAACTGCGTTTTTTTGTTTTTCCATTATTTATAATTAGTAAGTGAATGTTTGAGGTTTTTGTGAAGCATGGGGATGTTCCGCACCAGCATACACAAATAATTTTTTGTACATCTTACGGCCAAGACGATTTTTAGGCAACATACCTTTTACCGCTCTTTCGATGATCACTTCAGGCCTACGCTTTTGAAGGTCTTTGGCAACTTCTTCTTTACGGCCACCAGGATATCCTGTATAGTTATCGTAAATTTTATCGTTTATTTTATTACCGGTAAATTTTACCTTTTCGCAATTGGTTACGATCACGAAATCGCCACAATCAACGTGTGGAGTGTAATAAGCTTTGTTCTTACCACGAAGAACAGCCGCAATTTTTGAACACAGGCGACCAACGGTTTGATTAGTACCGTCTACAACATACCAGTTGTGAGTAACGGTAGCCTCGTTCGCATGTTTGGTTGTGAAATGTAGTTTACTCATTGTCTTTCTTTTTTTAAATGATTACGTCGCTATCCCGGCGTTTTTTAAATGGACGGCGAAGGTAAGCCCCATTAAGCTTATCTTCCAAGAAAAAACAGAAGTATTTTTATCACGTCTTTATAATTTATTGATTATCAATAATAATTTTGACTCATTTTTTATCCCTTTCATTTTACCGGGCTCGTAGGAGCCACTTCCTCCATCTAAAATTACATTTACCTGTTATGTGTCTTTTTTTAAAAGATTTTCAACAGTTTCTGGGAAAATGTTAAAGAATTTTAAAGAGGGCGTACTATATTTGCCGTTCAAGCAAGGTTAGTATATCAAATATGTTCAATTTAATTCTCTTTGGCCCTCCCGGAAGTGGCAAAGGAACACAAAGTGAGAAGCTCATTGCCAAATATGGCCTGAAGCATCTTAGCACAGGAGACCTGTTACGTAGTGAAATAGCTAATCAAACTCCGCTTGGGCTTGAAGCAAAAAGTTTTATGGATAAGGGACAGTTGGTTCCGGATGAGGTCGTGATCGGTATGATCAGTTCTGCTTTGGATAATAACCCGGAAGCCAAAGGTTTTTTATTTGATGGTTTCCCACGCACTTCTGCACAGGCGCAGGCCCTGGATAATCTACTCGACCTCAAAAAAACAGGCATTGCTGTGATGCTTGCATTGGAAGTCACCGAAGAAGAACTGGTAAAACGCCTGTTGAAACGCGGTGAAACAAGTGGTAGAAGCGATGACAATAATGAAACAGTAATAAAAGCAAGGATCACAGAATATCACAACAAAACAGCTCCTGTTGCAGACTACTACAAAAATTTCGAAAAGGTAGCATTGGTGAAAGGGGAAGGAAGTATAGATGATATTTTTGGCAGGCTTTGCGAAGAGATCAATGCCAGGGCAATTGCTGTAAACTGAACAGGTTTTCATAAGACATAAAACGATAAACGAAAGAGCTCACGTTTCAAGATCGAAACAGGTCCCACAGCTTTCATTCCTCCATAATTTCGTAATTTACTCATTCAATAAAACGATTGCGTATGGCCAGCAGTAAAATTGGAGGCATAGGATTTTACGTACCCAGGAATGTTTATACTAACCATGATCTCACAAAGTATATGGATACCAGCGATGAGTGGATACAGGAACGAACGGGGATCAGGGAACGCCGGTATGCCGACAGGACAAATGAAACCACCACTACCATGGGTGTGGAAGCTGCAACAATAGCCATCGAAAGAGCAGGTATCACTCCACAGGATATTGATTTTATCATTTTTGCAACCCTGAGCCCGGATTATTATTTCCCGGGATGTGGCGTATTGGTGCAACGGGCATTAAAAATGAAAGAGATCGGCGCATTGGATATCCGTAATCAATGCAGTGGTTTCATTTATGCATTATCGGTAGCCGACCAGTTCATTAAGACCAGCATGTACAAAAACATATTGGTGATCGGCAGCGAAAAACATTCTTTCGGACTTGATTTTAGTACCAGGGGAAGAAATGTCTCCGTGATCTTTGGCGATGGAGCGGGAGCAGTTGTACTTCAACCTACCGAAAAAAAGGGGCAAGGTATCTTGAGCACACATTTACATAGCGATGGAGAAAGCGCCGAGATATTGGCTATGTACAATCCAGGCACGCATGCTAATCATTGGGCAAAAGAAAAACTTGCAAGTTTTAATGAGACTGAAATGGGCGATATGTTCATGAGTAAAGACATGATAGACCAGGCACAGAATTTTCCTTTTATGGATGGCCCCGCTGTATTTAAAAAAGCGGTTGTAAAATTTCCTGAAGTGATCATAGAAGCGCTTGCTGCCAATAATTTAACGAGCACTGATATCAATATGCTTATTCCACACCAGGCTAATTTGCGTATCAGCCAGTTCGTGCAACAAAAACTCGGCCTGAGGGATGACCAGGTATATAATAATATTCAGCAATACGGTAACACCACGGCTGCATCTGTCCCCATAGCATTATGTGAAGCTTGGGAACAAGGTAAAATAAAAGAAGGTGACCTTGTTTGCCTGGCTGCGTTCGGCAGTGGTTTTACCTGGGCCAGCGCATTGGTCCGTTGGTAATAACAGTTTCATAAGATTTTCCACACTTCAAGAGTAAAAAATAGTATCCTTGCATTGAAGCAATTATTTACATGAGTCGCAGGATCATTTATTTTATTAATCCCATTGCAGGTACAAAGGATAAAGGATCGTTGTTGAAGACGATCGAGGCAAGAACACAACATCAGAATATTCCTTACGAGATCCTGCATACCAATATCAAAGGCAATTACTTTTTTTTAAAAGAAAAAATAGACGCAGAAAACATTACTGATATAGTTATTTGCGGAGGTGATGGGACCATTAACCAGATCGTCAATGCGATCATAGATATAGATGTTAATATTGGGATCATTCCAATGGGTTCAGGCAATGGGCTGGCTTTTGCTGCAAAGATCCCCAAACAGGTTGATAAAGCACTTGATATCATATTCAATGGAAAAGCCTCCTACATCGATTCTTTTTTTATCAACGAGATATTTAGTTGCATGTTATGTGGCCTGGGTTTTGATGCACAGGTCGCACATGATTTCGCCAAGCAACCTAAAAGAGGATTAAAGACCTATATAAAACAAAGTATCAATAATTTCATTACCGCAACACCTTATCGGTTCGAGATCATTAATAAAGGCCTGGCATTTACTACTGACGCTTATTTTATCAGTATTGCAAACAGCAATCAATTCGGCAACCAGTTTACCATTGCACCTAAGGCAAGTTTAAATGACGGCCTGCTTGATATTGTAATAGTAAAAAAAATGAGTAAGCTACGGATGCTTTGGGCAATATTCAAACAAATACGCAGCGGTGAAGTGAAGCAGCACGAGGAAAAGACCTTTCATGAAAAGGATATTCTTTACTTTCAAACAAATAAACTCATTATCAATAACCTGATGAATGCACCACTCCATATAGACGGCGACCCTGTCAACACACACAAAAAATTCCTGGTCGAGATCATCCCGGGTGCTTTTAAATTGATCCAACCCTGAAGTATTGATCTTATAGTAAATCTTTAAAATTTTATCCTGTTAGTACGATTTTATTCGCATATATTTAAGACCTTTATCTCAATAAAACAAAATTCCATGCGTACAGTAGCAGATATTTTAGCAACTAAAGCCCCTTCTTTCAATATCATAGATCCGGATGCAAAAGTGATAACAGCATTACAAATGATGAATTCGGTCAACCTTAGCTACCTGATAGTTATGAAGGACGATGTGTTCCATGGTATTTTTTCTGAGAGAGATTATAGCAGGAACGTTATCCTGAAAGGCCTGCATAGCGATAGTTGTGCAGTAAGGGAAGTAATGAGCACCTCGCTGCCGTTAATAGAGCCGCATGATACTGTAGAAAAATGTATGCAATTGCTTAATGCACACAAAACAAGATATCTGCTGGTATTTTCTGACCAGGAATTCAAGGGAGTTGTCACTATCAATGATGTTCTAAGAGAAGCGATCGCCAATAAGGAAATGATATTTGATGAATTAGCAGTGAGAACAGCAACACAAATGCAGGACCAGATATTTTAAGCCAAAGCGGCTTGATCAAAAATCCCTGGATATTATTTCATTAATTGTAACAGCTCTTTCAGCATGACCTGGTTGTACGTTGTATTAAACGAGGCGATCACATCTTTTTTTTCTGCAGCCGTCAAATGGAAATTCAAGGCAGCACCCTGGTCTTCTTTTTCAGGTACATACATAAAAGTGATCCGGTGAGCCGTATTGTTACTGCTGTCTTTCAAATAACTGTACTGATCAGTTTGGAAATAATCCTGCAATTTATACCAGTTATGCTGTAGCATGGTAGCTGGTTTTACTATTATATCAGTAACAGCACCTGTTTCCAGGGGATGCTGCCAGTTATCCTTTATCCTATCGCGCAATTGAACAATAATGACCCCTCCTGTATTTTCGTCTATCCAATCTTTAAAATGATCGATGAACCTGAGTGTTGTTTCCTGCCCGAAATTATCCCGCAACCCCGCATCCATTACATCAACAACCGGATTACAAGGCAGCCATACATTAGGCAATATATAAGGGAAGGTCGCATTCATCCTTAATGCTGTGAGCAGGCGGATGTTCTGAGGTTCCTGTTTTGCAAAAAAAGCGCCGAAATCAATGGCATCCGGGCTAATGGTGCTATCTCCCGAAAAAGCTGCAGGCTTCATCATAAAACTGAGCGGCTGGGTACCAAGCATCATTTTACGACCATCCCTTGTGATGACTGAATTGAAGATCATCATTGGAATAACCGCATTCTTTTCATCAGCTGCATAATCTTTTATTTGCTTGTCAAGCACTCCGTTTGAATTTTCATTCAACTTTTGTTCAAATGCATACCCCCGGTCTTTTACATAACGGAATGGGCCAACTGAAAATTTTTGAGCAGGAGCAAAAATATCCCTGTCGATCATTGATGAAAATATAGGATTAAGGAGGTCCTGTGTAATATTATTGATGTACTGTTTATTGTGCAGGTCTATTTTTTCTCCCTTCAATTTTTCCCTATACAGTTCCCGGTAATAAGTTGCAGCCAGCATTCCTCCACTGGCACCACTGATCATAAAGGTATGTTGCATCAATTGTCCATTGGTAATACTATCCAACTGTTGTAGTGTGTTCATTACAAATGTGGCACTACGTAATCCTCCCCCGCTGACATTGACAAAGATCATTACCGGCTTATCGGTATTTTGTTTCTTTTTCCAGTTTTGCATTACCTGCAGCATCCTGGTTTTATCGCGTGCTATTTTGGAAGGGCTACACAGATCCTGCAACTGTTGTTTACCATAAACAGGCCGGTCGTTTTTATTATTATAATTAAGGCCGTAGGCCTTATTACGTGGGTCAATTATTTCATTCGTATATAATATATTCAGTAAGATTATAAGGCCGATCACAAATAATACGCTCCAGCTTTGCAGAAAATAAGTAAGGGCCCCCATTACGGACAACAATATTGCAAAAAGAACAATGATGCTTGCTGCAGCAGGCACCTGGAAGACTTTCAGGTCGAGAAAAAAACCAACCGTTATCAAAAATACAAATGCCATCACAATGCCGATCATCCCGGAAAAATGATGCCTCTTAAAAATAGTATCTATAAAATCCTGGCTATAATGCGATACAGTTCTTGCCTTTCTTAATTTAAACCGGGTAGTAAAATAATATCCCACTTGTAATCCAAATCCTTCCTGTTGACGATTTTTTGCCGGATCAAAATGATGTTTGAATTTTTCTGTATCTGCTACCACTGGTGCAATTACACGAAGTATCCTTCTGTCAGCTCCAAAGAAATATACAAATGAGAAGCCTATGAGTAGGATCAGCCCACCAAAAAAACCTGCAATTAACACCAATATCTCCCCAATGCTCATCAATTCCTTTGTAAGATCGAACCTGATCAGCTTAACAAGGTAAAAAATGAGGAAGATTAGTGGCAATACTGCATTATTGATGCAATACTTAAGGAAGGGTTTTGAACCGGTAGCCAGGAACTTAAATCGCTTGCTGTGTAAAATAAACGTGGTAATATTCCAACTCATGAAGAATACGCCCATGCCAATACCAACGATCGCTGCACCTATTGCATTTACATTCCCAAGATATTCCGGCACAAAAAATAGCGCATCTGCGCCAAAGTTTTTCATGAATCCGCTATCAATAGTACTTCCCAGCAAAAACCAAAAGATCAATATCACCTGGTATTTACGGAAATGTAAAATGAATAACTGAACAGGGAAGGAATAAAATATATCATTCAGCAATCGGCGCATGTAGGAAACAATTTCAAAATGTAAAGAAAAGACACATTAAACAACCTGTTTGCTGCATTCGACCTACAGCTATATTATGTAATCATTTTGCCTCTTTTGACCTGGTCTGCAGCAGGACCGCCATTACCTGTGTGATAGCACAACAAGCCAGTAATAAATGTACCGGCTGTGCCGCCGCAGGCATCCCCGCATAAAATAACGTGATACCTGTTATCATGCTCAGCAATATAATAACGGTCAAAACAAGGATCTTATTTCGTATACCGGGCATATTTATACAGTACCAGCTTATAAACAGCGCATATACGAACACCAGCCAGGAAAAACTTCTATGTATCAAAAAGCTCATGGGTACATCTGCGAGCCATGTTTGCCGCTGTTCATAGCGTACAATTTTCGACACATCGTCTACGTACATCCTTACCATCGTTCCCAATACAGATTGCATCAGAATGATCACCAAAAAAATAAAGATCACATTTCTTACTTTGCCATCAATATGGATATAAAACAATTTTGATTGGAATGAAAGCAACACCCCCAGTTGAACCTGCAATAGTACAATGGCTAAAAATAAATGAAGGGAGATACTTAAATGCGCCAGGTTCAGCTTAACAACAATGGCTCCTATCAGCCCTGTCACCAAAACAGTTAGCAGGAAGATCGCCGACAGGTTGAATGCTTTTTTTAAAAGATCTCTTTTAAAATAAAGCATCAAGACCTGAATAACCGCAAACAGCCCAAGTAAAGCTCCTAACAAGCGATTAGTATACTCTACCCATGTATGAAATGCATTAAAACTATGATCGATGTCTTGTTTGCGCAGGTACTTTTCAAAATCAGGGGGCAACTCTGAAGCATTCGTCGGAGGGATCCACTTTCCAAAACATTTGGGCCAATCAGGACAACCCATACCACTTTGCGTGGTACGTACTACCCCACCGGCTATGATCACCAGGAAGGTCAGGACAAAAGTGGCAATGATCCAGCGCTTTATTGAACCCATCAGGAATTAATTGCGGCAAAGTTAGTAAAGCATAAATTGTTATTATTCTCCCGGCAAATTATTTATCGATTTAGCAGATATTTGTACTAATACAATGTTATCTCCTTTTTTTCATAAAGAACTTACAGAAGCCGGTTTAGATGAAGCCGGACGTGGTTGTTATGCAGGGCCGGTATTTGCAGCCGCAGTTATTTTACCCAAAGATTTCTATCATCCCTTATTAAACGACAGTAAACAATTACAGGAGAAAGACCGCGACCTATTACGCCCCATTATTGAAAAAGAAAGTATTGCCTGGGCCGTTGCGAGTATCGATAACAATGAAATTGACAGTATTAATATCTTACAGGCCTCGTATAAAGCCATGCATGTTTCATTGGATAATTTGCAGTTAATGCCAGAATTATTATTGATCGATGGTAATCGTTTTAAACCCTATAAAACAATCAGGCATGAATGCATTGTTAAGGGTGACGGAATATATACTTCCATTGCTGCAGCCAGCATCCTGGCCAAAACCCACAGGGACGAATACATGCTTCAGTTACACAGGGAATTCCCTCTATATGGATGGGATACCAACAAGGGTTATGGTACAGAAATTCACCGCCAGGCAATTGGAATACACGGGCTTTGCAAATACCATCGCAAAAGTTTTAATATCCTTCCTTCACAAACTCCTGTTTCTTAATGTTCTGTTAAACGTACCGAGGGACCTGTTAGTTTGTCCCCGCCGATTAAACCTTTCTTAGCCTTCTCGGTCTCTGAACATGTGCACACGTTGTTTCGTATTTATTTTTAAAAAATTAAAAACTTAGTATCATGAGATCAATATTCATTTCAATGGCTATCATTCTGTTAAGCCTCTCTGACATTACCGCGTCAGCGCAATTCAAAAATAATGTGAGCTTACATAATGAACACTACCGTATCAATAACGGTATTATGAGCGGGCAATTAACAGCAAGAGAAGCTGCTCGTTTAAAAATACAGGCGGCAAATATCAGGAAGCAAGCTTTCCTGTATAAAATGAATAATGGCCGGATCGGGGCCCGCGAAAGGGCTCATCTTAGAAAAGAACAAAGAAGGTTGAATAGAAAGATTGCTTGTCAAAGACATCGCCGGCTGGCAAGGTTTTAAGCAGTCTTGGTATTTGTCATACAAGGTCCTGGTATAGTAAATGCCAGGACTTTTATTCGTCCCATTCTCCTGCACCTTGTCTTAATACGACCCAGTCTTCGCTGGTGCAATCCACTACTGTAGAAGGAACCATTCCTCCAACACCACCATCGATCACGAGGTCTGCTATACTTTCAAATTTTTCGTAAATGATCTCAGGATCTGTGTATTCTTCTACCATTTCTCCCGGCAAAGAAGCACTTAAAATAGGATTATCCAGTTCAGTAAGTATCTCCCGGCAAATATTATTATCCGGCACCCTTAATCCTATTGTAGATTTCTTGCTCTGCAGGATTTTTGGCACTTGTTTACTGGCAGGCAAAATAAAAGTATAAGGGCCAGGTAAATGATTTTTCAGCATACGATACAAAGGAGTATCAATACTTTTTGTATAATCACTCAAATGGCTGAGATCACGGCAAATAAATGACAGTTGCGCTTTCAGCGGATCTACATTCTTTATTTTACAAATGCGTTCTATGGCCTTATGCTGGTTAATATCGCACCCAAGGCCATAGATCGTATCTGTCGGGTAAATGATGACCCCTCCATCTTTAAGGCATTCCACGATCTGCTTGATCAAACGCGGAGGCGGGTTATCGGGGTGTAGTTGTAAAAGCAAAAAGAAAGTTTAGCCGGTAAACAATTAAATTGATGATTATAAAAACCTTTCGCAACTTAGCCAAAACTCTTTGTAAACTACTACTTTTGCGTAGTTTTTATCATTTCAATACAGAATCTAAAATTTAAAACTCTTTTATGTCGGTAATAACAGTAGGAACAATGGCTTTTGATGCTATTGAAACTCCATTTGGAAAAGTAGACAAAATTATAGGCGGGTCTGCTACTTATGTAGCATATGCTGCAAGCAATTTTGTTACCCCGGTACAACAGATCTCTATAGTTGGATACGATTTCCCGAAAGAAGAAATGGACAGCCTGAAGAAGCGTGGTATCGAAATGGATGGTGTTGAAGTAGTTCCTGATAAAAAATCTTTTTTCTGGAGTGGTAAATATCATATTGATATGAACACCCGTGATACTTTGGTGACCGACCTGAACGTATTAGCAGATTTCAACCCTGTGGTTCCTGACAGTTACCAGGGCGCCGATTTTTTGATGCTGGGTAACCTATCCCCTAATATCCAGTTGAGCGTGATCGATCAATTGAAGAAAAGGCCAAAGCTAATCGTAATGGATACCATGAATTTCTGGATGGATATTGCGATGGATGACCTGAAAGCAGTAATAAAGAAAGTAGATGTTCTATTAGTGAATGATGGTGAGGCAAGGCAATTAAGCGGAGAAGTATCATTGGTAAAAGCCGCCAAGGCAATCCTGGATATGGGGCCTAAATTCCTGATCATAAAAAAAGGTGAACATGGGGCTTTGTTGTTCCATGAAAACCATGTTTTCTTTGCACCGGCTTTACCACTCGAAGAAGTATTTGATCCAACCGGGGCCGGGGATACTTTTGCAGGTGGCTTTATCGGTTACCTGGCCAAAACAAAGGACATCAGTTTTGACAATATGAAAACTGCGATCATTGTAGGAAGTGCTATGGCCAGTTTTTGTGTAGAAAAATTCGGTCCGAATCGTTTAAAAGAGATCAGCAAATCGGACATAGATGCCCGTTTGGAAGAGTTTGTAGAACTGGTAAATTTTGATATTGACCTGGTATAATAAAATGATCAGCCAATAAAAGAATAAAAAACTATGATAGAAATTATTGTCCTCATCATTCTTTGCAGGAAGATCGGGAACCTGGCAGTTCAAAAAGGGTTAAAATCCCTTCCCTGGCGATTCTATACTGTAATAGCATGGATAATTGCTGAATTTGCCGGAATGCTCTTAGCAATTGGTTTATTTGGCAAGGACAATCTTGTTGGCATATTATCATTAGGAGTGATGGGTGGTTTTGGAGGGTACCTGATCATTAGAGCAACTTTAGAAAAACTGCCTGACAGTCTTGATAAAGATATTAACCGGATCGGAATAGAAGATCTTGGGCCTAAAAAAAAGTAAATTGTTTAAAGTTTGATCAAAGAAGGCTGTCCTTAAACGGGCAGCCTTTCTTTATTGCAGATTGTTAATACTTTTGTCAATGAAATTACTATCAATGATAAAGTATATATTTTCCAAGATCTGTTTGCCTTCTCTTTTTTTGTTTGTTGCAAATAATTTTATTTATGCACAGCGTTTTGATTCCCTGTTGAATGAGGCGGCAGAAAAATACGCACAGGAAAAGATCTATCTTCATTTTGACCGGTCCTGTTATAACCCCGGTGAAACTATCTGGTTCAAAGGCTATCTCACTTCAAACAATCTACCTTCCCGTATAAGCAGCACCGTTTATGCAGAACTGATAGATGAAAAAGCGACCGTGTTACAAAGAAAAATAATTCCGGTAATTGAGTCTGGCGCCGCTGCCAGTTTTGATCTTCCTGACACGATCCGCTCCCCGCTTTTATATATCCGTGCTTTTACTACCTGGATGCTGAATTTTGATTCTTCGTTATTTTATATAAAGCCCGTATACATTGTTAATAGCATGGCCGTTACAAAAAAAAGCCCGGCCCCTGTCGCATATAGTTTGAATTTTTTTCCAGAAGGAGGCGATCTTGTCCTGGGTGTTAACTCACGTGTTGCATTCAAAGCCAATGACCAGGAAGGTAAGCCGATCGCTATTGCAGGAAGTATAACAGATAGCAAAGGAAAAAAAATAATTGATTTTTCATCCATACATGATGGAATGGGATATTTTTCACTAACACCATTACCTGGAGAAAAATATAAAGCCAACTGGAAAGATAAAAAAGGAGTACTCCATGAAACCATACTGCCGACTGCAAAAAAACAGGGTGTTGTATTAAATACAAGTACGAATAGTGGTAACATCATTTATACCCTGTCCAGGCCTGATAGTGTTGAAACCGCATTTACCTCTTTTACTGTAGTTGCACAGATGCATCAGCAATTGATGTATAGCGCTATGATCAATATGAGCAGGAAGACAACCATAAGCGCTCCTATCTCTATAGATAGCTTCCCGGATGGAATATTGCAACTAACTGTTTTTAATGCGGCTCAAATGCCAGTTGCAGAAAGGTTACTGTTCATCAATCATAACAATTACTATTTTATCACTGACCTGCATGCAATAGAAAAAAACATCAAAAAACGTGGGCATAATACATTACAGGTAGATGTAGGAGGTAGCTTATTGAGCAACTTATCTATTGCTGTAACAGACGAAAGCGTTAACCCCGCCTCAACTGATAAGGAAAATATTTTTTCTCAACTATTACTTACAAGTGATTTAAAAGGCTATGTACATAACCCGGCTTACTATTTTTCGAGTGATGAAGATTCTGTAAAACAACAGTTAGACCTTGTAATGATGACAAATGGCTGGAGAAGATTTAAATGGGAGCCTTTACTGAACGGCCAATGGCCGGCGTTAAAAAGACTACCTGAAAATTTTCTTTCGGTCAAAGGAAAGATATATGGACTATCGCAAAGCCTCCTAACGGATAAAGAATTAACCTGCATATTAAAAACAAAGAACAATGTTTCCCAGCTGCTTATCGCTCCTGTTAATAAAGAAGGCCAATTTGTATTGAAGAATATATACTTTTTTGATACTGCCCGTTTATATTACCAATTAAATAATGATAAAGACAAAAAGCTTACCAGCATTGCCAGCTTCTCATTTGAAAATACTTTTCCAAAGCTGCTTCCCCCATCAACAACTTTATTGACCTCCCTTTATCCCTATATTCCCGATACATCTGTTATTAATAAAAACAAAGCCGTCAATAATTTATTGCGTGAACAATTCTTTGAAGGAAATAAAATAAAATCCCTTGATGCAGTAACGGTAAAAAGCCGGAAAAAGACTCCACAGGAAAAAATGGATGAAGAATATACCAGTGGCTTTTTTAGCGGGGGTGATGCAATGACATTTTCAACCGAGAATGATCCTTTTGCAAGTTCTTCATTTACGGTATTGAATTATCTGCAAGGCAAAGTTGCGGGGCTCCAAATATCTACTACTGGTGAAGGATCGGTATCATGGCGTGGTGAAACACCCAGCCTTTTTTTGAATGAAACCAGTACTCAACTCAACTCCGTGCAATCCATTTCCATGAATGATGTAGCAATGATCAAAGTATTCCGCCCGCCATTTTTTGGTGCAATGGGTGGTGGTTCGGGAGGAGCTATCGCTATCTATACCAAAAAAGGTGTATCCCCAAATAATGCAATGATCAAGGGATTGGATTTTGCAAATATTAACGGGTATTCTGCGATCAAAGAATTTTACTCGCCGGATTATGAGAATAATACTATGCCCGGGCTTAATGATTATCGCACTACTCTTTATTGGAATCCTTATCTATTGATGGATAAGAACAAACGTCGCATCAAGATCCCTTTTTATAATAATGATAATTGTAAAAAAATAAGAGTGGTAATTGAAGGAATAAATGAGGCCGGGCAGCTAACAAGAGAAGAAAAGATCTTTGAATAAATTCATTCCCCATCCTGCGACGGGGAATGAATAAAGCCAGGCATTAATATTTCCGTGCCAATACAATTACATTTTTAAATGTTTTTTTCTTTCCCTGTAAATTAAATATCTCGGTAAAAAAGATATAAGTTCCTATTGCCAGTTTTTGGCTTTTTTCTCCTAATCCATCCCAGCGATAAAACCCTGTCACCCCACACAACGCGTTCTTTTGTAAGTAACGTACAGGCCTGCCCGAAGCGTCAAAGATGGTGATATTGGCAACATACCCTCCTTCCGGGAAACGATAGTTCAATGTAGCATAGTCATCCAGTCCATCGTTATCAGGAGAAACTATATCCGGAGTGATGGTGATCTCCCCCTCTACCTGTTGGGTCACCAGGTATTGAGAATTTTTGTAAGTAGGAGTACCATATCCTACGCTGGAGGCAGCAGAATGCCAGTTCCTGGCCTGTTCATTCTCTGAGGTTGCGGGATCATCCACCGTAAAGTCATTATAATCTATTCTTTCCAATGCTACATTTTCAGGGTTGTCGATCAATGGGAAATGCCATTTCTCAGAATAATCTATCTCATCTATGATCGTACCATCTGCCTTAGCTATTATAACAGCCCCCTTATCATCACTGTATGAGGGCATACCGGGAAGGGTAACAAATGCTGCAGGATCTTCAGCATGAAAATCTCTTCTTACGATCGTTGGATCCCTAGTGACCACCATAAATGATCCGGGGAATAAAAGATTAGTACTTGTGCTGATCTGTTCCAGGTCTCCCAACTGCCCGGTTGTACTGCTGCGATTGGTTATATAAACAGTTTTCAGGTCGATCACTTTATTACTGCGGTTATATATTTCCACGTAATCAACTCCCGGCAACTCTGCATTAATAGTTGGTATCGGGTCAAATAATATTTCATTTACAACAATATCATGAAGTTCAGGAAGAGAAACTTCTACATATTTGAATGTACCTGTAAGTGCTGCTCCGGAAGCATTTCCTATGCAATCTGTTAATCCCGTTGCTGTTATTGTATATACCTTATCAGTGACCAGCGGCGTACTGAATTGCAGATCAACTTTGTCAAATGTCGGTGCAAGCGTTACCGCCGCCTGGGGAGATCCAAATCCATCGCTAACGGTATAGTTACTTATAGTGGCGCCTTTCAAACTATCAATACTCTCGTCAAAGCTCAAAGTAATATGCATATTATCATTGACCGTAACTTTTATCAATTGCGGACCGCTGACATCAGGAGTGCCCCCATCAACAGAGTTCTTTTCACCAGGGGTGCCTCCTTTTACATCAAGGCTTGCTTTCCAATTAGTGGACCCTATTATACAGGGAGATGCTGTATTGATCATTTCCAATGTCCAGCCACCATTCTTTTTAATATCATCCCTGTACCAGGTAGAGGAGTATTTAACTGCATTTATGATCGTTCCGTCGGCAGAACTTAATACCAGTTGTCCTTCATCGTTAGTAGGAGAAGGGAAACTGGTTACTGCGATAGTTGTTCCAAATGCAGATAATGCAGATTCTACTCCTGTCCCTGTTCCACAAACAATAAGAAAACTATCAGGTTTTAAAGTTATTCCTGGCATTGCTCCGCTAAAACTTGTACCATTCCCTACTCTCCATCCCTGCAAATTGATAGAAAAAGATGAAGTATTTCTAAGCTCGATCCATTCTGCGTCTGGCAAACCAACCAGCGGTGTAGGGTCGGCCATGATCTCATCTATTACTACATCATATTGCCGCGGCGTATAGAGGCTGAAGCTGGCTGTTCCATTTGCCGTGATATTTCCAAGGCAATCTGTTACCCCTGTAGCCGTAACCGTATATATTTTATTAGAAATAATTGCCGTTCCCAATTGCAGTTTTACTGTATCAAAAACAGGCGATACTGAGGTCGCCGCTATTGGAACGCCTATTCCATCACTGATAGAATACTTTGTTATAGTAGCGCCGTTCAAGCTATCCAGGCTTTCATCAAAAACCAGGGCTATGTGTGTATTATCGATCACTAAAGCACTCAATAATTTGGGGCCAGTATTATCAGCAGTGCCCCCATCTACAGAATTTTTCGCTCCCGGTGTTCCCCCTTTTACATCATTGCTTGCCTTCCAGTTTGCAGCGCTTGTACAGGGAGCTTTGGTATTGATCATTTCTAATGACCAGCCGCCATTCTTTTTAATATCATCTTTGTACCAGGCAGAAGAATATTTGACCGCATGGATCACTTTGCCAAGATCTGTTTTAAGCGACAGCTGATCACCGTCATCATTCAAAGAAGGGAAACTCGTTACAGATATAGTTGTTCCAAATGCTGACATAGCAGCTACAGAAGCGCTGGCACAAACGATCACAAAGCTATCCGGCTTCAAAAGAAAATTTGGCATCGGTCCGCTCTGTCCTGTAGCATCGCTTATCCTCCATCCTGATAAGTTAATTGCAGATGTAGTGGTATTTCTGAGTTCGATCCATTCGTTGCCTGGCAAACCTACAGCCGGCGCTACATCGGCCATTATTTCATCTATCACAATATCATATTGTTCTGCCACATAAGGAGCGAAATAAATAAAGGACACTGTACCTCCTGCAATAGCATTACCTGCAAGATCTTTTACCCCATTAACTGTAAGCTGTACATTGACTCCATTAGGAAATGTGTTTGCAAAATTCAAATGAACAAGTGAGCTATTCGAACCATCCTGAACGGCTGTTAAGGGAGAACCTAATCCATTATTGGCAACATAATTAGTTACCAGCTGGCTGCTTACCCCATCGAGGGGCTCATTGAATAGCACATCCACCAAAGTTGATCCGATTGCGGTGGCTGACTGAATCGTTGGTGCTGTAATATCAGGTGTATACGCCTGAACAACAATGTCATCAAAAAAATGCTTGGAAAAAAAGGAAGCCGTACTTTGTTTTACCAGGAATCCAAAAAATGCAGAGGTTGTATATGTTGGATCAACAACCGTTCCTTCAACAGTATAATTCGTTCCTCCGGCCAGATCCCTGTACAATGTGAAATTGTTTGAAGCGTCCCGGATTACTTTAATTCTTATTGTATTATTACTCTTATTGGTCGATAAATCGACTCCGTCAATTATCAATACCGCTGAAGGGTTATTTTTTTTGTATAAACAAATTTCGTCATTAGTGCCTCCAATTCTTACAAAATAGCCTGTTGTTGTTGTTGCACTTAAATCACTTGCTGATGCAACTAGGTAAACATCTACATAATTAGCTGAAGATGTGTTAAAACCAAGATTTATAAAAAATTCCCATTGTGCAGTAATTGCCAGTGTACTTGGCGTACTTAGATAAAAAGTACTATTTGTCACAGTATTATTACTTTGCAGTTGTCCATTATTAACTACCCAGTCAGCGCTACTCCCTCCCCATACAGGATTAGCAGTAAAATCACCATCACTAAAATTCTCGGTAAACTGTGCCCGGGAAAGCATTGTCAATAAAAGCAAGGCTGGCAGGCAAAAAATTAGTCTTTTATTCATAATCAGGGACACTTTGTCTTAAAGGTAATCACTTTATTGATTATAGATATAATTACAATGATCTAAATTATAGGGTATGAGGCAGTTAAGAAGATGCCAATAAATCTGTAGTACGATTTGGATGATATTTATTTTGTTATTACTTTTGCGGCATGATTTTAATAAGTAAACAAATAAAGACGACTACAAAGCGTTCCGGGCAACTGGAGGGTTAACAGTGTTTTGTTTGTTCAACAATATTTCACAGGCCTTCCAGTAAAACGGGAGGCTTATTTTTTAATACTCAAACTAAAAAAACAAAAATGAAAGTAGCTGTAGTTGGCGCCACTGGCCTGGTTGGTAGCAAAATGTTGCAGGTTTTAGCCGAAAGAAACTTCCCCGTTGATGAATTAATTCCTGTTGCCTCAGAAAAATCAATTGGCAAAGAAGTTGAATTTAAGGGAAAGAAGTATAAGGTGGTAAGCTGGGCTGATGCTATAGCCGCACAGCCGAACCTGGCCATATTTTCTGCGGGTGGTGGTACTTCACTTGAACTGGCCCCCAAATTTGCTGAGGCTGGTATCACAGTAATTGATAATTCTTCCGCATGGCGCATGGACCCAACAAAAAAATTAGTGGTACCTGAAGTGAATGCCAATGTGTTGACCAAAGATGATAAGATCATCGCTAATCCTAACTGCTCTACTATTCAAATGGTAGTGGTGTTAAAACCATTGCATGAAAAATATAAAATAAAAAGAGTGGTGGTATCTACTTACCAAAGTGTTACCGGTACAGGTGTAAAAGCTGTTGACCAGCTAATGAATGAAAGGAACGGTGTAGAAGGTGAAATGGCCTATAAATACCCGATCGACCTGAATGCCATCCCACAGATCGATGTATTCCTTGAAAATGGTTACACCAAGGAAGAAATGAAAATGACCAAAGAGACTGTGAAGATCATTGGTGATGAAGCTATAAAAGTAACAGCCACCACAGTACGTATCCCTGTAATGGGTGGTCACAGTGAAAGTGTGAATATTGAGTTTGAGAATGATTTCGACCTTGATGAAGTAAGAGCACTCTTAAGCAAAGCTCCGGGTGTTGTTGTACAGGATGATATTGCTAATTTCATTTACCCGATGCCATTGACTGCACATGAAAAAGATGAAACATTTGTAGGAAGGATCAGGAGGGATGAATCACAGCCTAACACCTTGAATTGCTGGATCGTTAGTGATAACCTACGTAAAGGTGCCGCTACCAACGCAGTACAGATCGCCGAATACTTGTTGAAACAAGGTCTTTTAACTAATAAGATCCCGGCGGAGGCAGCCTTATAATTGCCTTACCAGGTCAAATAACTACAAAAGCCACCAAAAAATGGTGGCTTTGTAATTTGTAGTCTTTCATTTCCCTTGGGAGAAACCAGAGAACCAACGATGGCAGAACCTTAACTAATTGTCCAGGTTTCGCTGCCTCTTAATAATTTATCAAGGTCGCCTTTTCCTTTTTTGGCGATCACTTCTTCTATCTGCATAGACATTACATCTTCATAACATGCCCTGTCTGATTCAAAGAATACTCCGAACGGACGAGGTAGATGGCCAGCTACTCTCGGGTCATCAAACATACGCACCAATATCTGTGCCTTATAAAAATCTCTTTCGTCATGTACCCACAGGTCATCAACACTTGCATCTTTTCCTATTTCAACAATAACAGGATGAAATCCATCCAGTTTGATTCCTTTGTTCTGCTGTGCACCAAAGATCAATGGTTTACCTTGTTCAAGGAATAATACTTCATCAGCCTTGGTGGCTTTCTCAGTGAAGGTTTCGAATGCTCCATCATTAAAGATGTTACAGTTCTGGTATATCTCCAGTAAAGAAGCTCCTTTATGTCCCTGCGCTCTCAATAACATTGATTGAAGATGTTTAGGATCTCTATCCATACTTCTTGCAATAAAACTTCCATCTGCACCCAATGCTAATGCGAGGGGATTGAATGGATGGTCGATACTTCCGAAAGGAGTACTCTTGGTTATTTTGTTTTCTTCTGAAGTAGGAGAATACTGTCCTTTGGTCAAACCATATATCTGGTTGTTGAAGATCAGCATATTGATATCGAAGTTCCTGCGTAGAAAATGGATGGTATGGTTACCACCAATACTCAGGCTATCACCATCACCACTTACTACCCACACACTGAGTTCAGGCCTTGCAGCTTTTAATCCGCTTGCAATGGCAGCAGCTCTTCCATGAATACTATGCATACCATAAGTATTCATATAATAAGGAAAACGACTGCTACAACCGATCCCTGAAACGATCACAATATTTTCCCTTGGGATGCCAAGAGTAGGCATTACTTTTTGTACCTGTGCGAGAATAGAATAATCTCCACAACCAGGGCACCAACGTACTTCCTGGTCGGTTACAAAATCCTTTGATGTTAACGGCTGCGCTGCTAACTTTTCTACTGGTACTGCAGTTTCTGTTACGCTCATATGGCTCATTATTAAAGAGATTGCAAGTTACATACAGAAAAGTAGATTTTAAAGAACTTTGGCCATTATATCATGTTAATTCGGAGAATTTTAGCTATGCAATCGTTCCCGGTATAGTTTAGAGCAGTGGCCTCATTTATTTAGCTCCCCGGCCGCTAAAAAATCCTTTATTCCGAGTACTATTTTATCAACTACCTGTTGCTGGTATTTTTCGTCCAGGATCTTCATTTCTTCCTCCGGGTTGCTTAAAAAAAGTATCTCTACCAGGGCATTGGGATATTCAGTCGGACTATTTAGCATAAAATTGAAAGAGCCGGTATTGGCATATTCCTTCAGCCCAAGTTCAAGCATCCGTTTATAAATCGCCAGGCTGAGCGGACGAAATCCGGGGTATCTATAATAAGTACTGACTCCCCCGACATTAATAGGGTCTTCGGAAGAATTCAGGTGAAGGCTTAACAACAGGTCTGGTAAACTATCCCGGTAAAAAAGTATCCTTTCTTTATTATCAAAGAACATTTCTTTGGTACGGGTCATGATGACCTTAGCTCCTTCTTTTTCCAAAGCCGACTGTAGTTTTAAAGAAACAGGCAGTGTTAATTCTTTTTCATACACACCTGTTGGACCAACAGCCCCCATATTGGTTCCGCCATGACCAGCATCTATTGCAATGGTTAAATTTTTTAAGGCTAAATTGTCCGGTTGCTGTTTTATTTTAATGACGAGTGTATTGCCACTATAATAAACCTGGTGTCCCCAATGTTGCGGATGTTTTAATTCTATTGTTATCCTGAACAGGTCATCTTCTGTTTGTTCATAATAAACATCTTTTATTTCTTTTGCGTTTTGAAACTGTTTGATCCAGTTGGTATTATTGGTAGCACCAAAAATGTCCACTACGATCTTTGAAGGATTGATCAACTGAAAGGACTGATAGGGCAGCCTTGCAAACAATCCAATTTTTACAAAATCATATTTATCATCGCCTGTTATATTCCAATTTGTAGTCAATGATTGAGGAGTAAATGTTCCTTTTGGAAGGAACTCAACAAGCTCATCAGGGATATACGCAGTACGGGTTTTGGTTAACTGTACTTTATAATGCGTACCAACCTTGCCGATGATCTTTAACAATACCATGCTATCGAGATAGCCAATTTTTGCCCCGCCCAGCCTGTCCTCACCTAATCCATATTCTAAGTGTGCCAATCGCCCTTTTGTAATTACAATATCAGGTTCGGAAGAAGAAAGAACAGAAAAGCTATTGCTGGTTTCTTTTATATCTATATTCCCAGCTGTATCCGTAACCGTAACAGGAATTTTTATTACTGAGAAAGTATCTGTTTCTTTTACAGTGTATTCGCCCTGGTAAATTCCGGGCATTCCTTTTGTTTGTATCAATGGCATTTCGAACAAAGGAATATTCCCCCATACTGTGACCCTGCAATTTTGCAGGGCTTTTACTCGAAAATTTATTTTATCTCCCGGTTTCAATAAAAGATCTCCTTGCGGAAATGTTTCGATACTTTCTATCCCTAATGTTCGTACCGGCATACTAGGAGGCGGTAGGGCAAAAGTATAATTAACCTTTTTTGTGGCCATTTTTCCATCTGCATTGGCTGCAACCAATGCAAAGCTTGTATCTCCTAAAAAAAGATTTAATTCATAAGCAAAAGCTCCTGTCGGGAATACTTTTACCGGCTTTTCATTAATTGTCAACTGGCAGGTCTTACAAGTGCTGCCTACTATATATTGCCGAAAAGATTTCACAGTGGTCTTTTCTGTAAAAGGTTGTACGAGCCGGATAAAAGGAAGAGCCGTATCCTGCGCATAAGCATTAAAGCAAAATAAAAAACTAAAAAATAATACTATCGTTCGCATGATCATAAAAATAATCCTTTAAATGATAATACAATCTTAAACATTTCATCTTCTCAAAAACATAGGAAGGGAATGATAGCCAGGCAATAAAAAAAGCCATCCGGCTTAGGACCGGATGGCTTTTTAATATTCATTCTTTTAAAACATATATTTATTGGCTGCTATTAATTTGTCGGCTATCCTTCTGCGGGCATCCTTACTGTTGAAAGGTTCTGTTTTTGTAAATCGTTTTAAACCCAGCAACATCATTCTCTGCTCATCCCCTTCTGCAAATGCATTGATCGCTTCCTTGCCTGATTTATTTACTTTATCTACTGCATCATTCAGGTAACAGCGCATTGCATCGATCTGTGTCTGCACATTCGCTTCCCCTTGCTTATCTGCCAGTTTTATTACCCGCAATAAAGTACTTTCCGAAACGAATGTTTCAATGGCCATATCAGCAATATTCATCAGTATTTCCTGCTCGTCCTGTATCTTCATCATAAGTTTTTGGACCGCTGCACCAGCAACCATCAGGATCGCTTTTTTCATATTCACAATGGCCTTTCTTTCTTTTGCGAAACTGCCCTCATCTTCATTTCCGAATTCGGGTATGCTCATTAATTCTTTTGAAACTGCCATGGCCGGCCCCATGAGGTCTATCTTTCCCTTCATGGCCCTTTTCAATATCATATCCACCGTTAACAAACGATTGATCTCATTTGTTCCTTCATAGATACGATTGATACGGCTATCGCGGTAAGCCCTGCTTATACCATATTCAGCACTAAAGCCATTACCACCATGCACCTGCACTCCTTCATCGACAACATAGTCCAATACTTCACTGCCATGCACTTTTAATATGGCACATTCAACTGCATATTCTTCTGCAGCACCCAGTAATGCTTCATTGAATGGTTTGCCTGCAGCAGCAAGTTGCACTTCTTTGTCTTCTATCCATTTACTGGTCCTGTACAAAGCGCTTTCTGCTGCGAATATCCTTATCGCTGCTTCTGCCAGCTTATATTTGATAGCACCAAAATTGGCTATCGCTGTTTTGAATTGTTCTCTCGTTTTTGCATATTCAATGGTGATATTCAATGCCAGTTTGGACCCTCCCATTGCAGCAGCACATAATTTTAAGCGCCCGATATTTAAAATATTAAAAGCAATGATGTGTCCCTTACCTACCTCTCCCAACAGGTTTTCAACCGGCACTTTACAATCCTGGAAATACAGTTGTACGGTGGATGACCCTTTGATGCCCATCTTATGTTCTTCAGGCCCTTGTGTGAAACCTTCAAAGCCACGTTCAATAATAAATGCAGAAAATTTATCGCCATCAATCTTTGCAAAGACGGTATACACATCTGCAAATCCCCCATTGGTTATCCAACATTTCTGCCCGTTCAATATATAGTGTTTACCATCAGCAGAAAGTGTTGCAGTCGTTTTTGCTCCCAATGCATCGCTGCCACTATTCGGTTCCGTTAGTCCATAAGCTCCTTTCCATTCTCCTGTAGCTAATTTGGGAATATACTTTGCTTTTTGAGCGTCTGTTCCAAAATATAAAATGGGAAGTGTCCCTATTCCCGTATGTGCAGCTACAGCAACACTAAAAGAATATCCCCCACCCAGTCCTTCATTCACCAGGGTGGAAGTGATAAAATCTTTTCCCAGGCCACCAAGGTCTTCCGGTATGGAGGCACCCAGTAAGCCCTGCTCACCGGCTTTTACTACCAGCGAAGGCATCAGTCCCGGCTCAAGCTCATCGATCCTGCCAACGATCGGCAATACCTCTGCACTTAAGAACTGTAAGCACATATCTTTTACCATCAATTGCTCTTCATTGAAATCCTCTGGTGCAAAAGTTTCGAATGGATTGCTTTCTTTGATTAACCATTCGCCTCCGTTAAGGGATGTTGTGGCTGAAGTGGGGGTGCTCATATAGTTTGGGGTTTACTGATTTATAAAAAGAAGAACGCCAGGCCAATCAAAATATTTTATGCGCCGTTAGAAGAACCTGGCGATTGTAAGTTATCATATACTTTCTGTAAGACCTCTTTTGCAATTTCAATTTGTGCCGGGGTTACACTTTCAAGCGCTTCATTTAATGTCTGGCCAGCCATTTCCATTGTTCTTTCCTGCAATACATGTGCCTCTTTTGTAAGATAAATAAGATTGATGCGCCTGTCATCTTTAGAGGCCACTCTTTTGACCAGTTTTAATTTTTCCAGGTTATCTACCAATCTTGTGATACTGGGCTTATCCCTGAACGTTGCATCGCAGAGTTGTTGCTGGCTCTGGCCATCTTCTTTCCACAAATGGTATAATACACTCCATTGTTCTATAGTAATGTCAACCCCCGACTGTTTAAAATTCTTTTGTAACCGGCGGGCAATAGCAGTGCTTGCCTTGCCGGTGATAAAGCTGTACAATTCTCCTCTTTTAAATTGGTTGTTGGGCATACAGTTGTTTAAGCAACTATCCAAAGATAATAATTTGTTTGACTTACAAAAAATTATTTTTGTGCCTGAGGCCAGGAAACTGGAAAATATTTTTAGTTTAAACTATGATTGTTTTATACGGCATTAGTATTGCGTTTTTAATAGCTTATTCGGCTTTGATCTTCTTTTACCGTCAAAGCTGGCTGGCTATTCCGGAGATCGATCCGGCTCCAAATGGAATACTTCACCGTACCAAAATATCGGTGATCATTCCTGCCAGGAATGAGGAACAAAATATAAGCGCCTGTCTTCATTCCATTTATAAACAAAATTACCCGGCACATTTATTTGAAGTGATCGTGGTGGATGATCATTCTACAGATAAAACAATAGAGCAGGTAAATTCCTTTGCATCAAAAGGAACAAAGCTGATCGAATTAAAACATTTCAGCGGAAATGAAAAATTGAATTCCTATAAGAAAAAGGCGATCGAGGTAGCCATACAACAATCATCCGGAACACTGATAGTAACTACGGATGCAGACTGCATTGTTCCGGCAACCTGGTTGCAGGTAATTGCTTCTGCATATGAACAACAAAAACCTGCATTTATCGCGGCACCGGTAGCTTATCACAGCGAGAATAGTTTTTTAAAGAAATTCCAGTCACTGGATTTTATGACATTGCAGGGGATAACAGGAGCATCTGTATACAAGAAATTTCACAGTATGTGTAATGGCGCCAATCTTGCTTATGAGAAAGAAGCATTTCATGAAGTAAATGGTTTTAAGGGTATTGATAATATTGCCAGTGGAGATGATATGTTATTGATGCATAAGATCTATCAACGATATCCCGGGAGAGTGATCTTTTTAAAATCAAAGGAAGCGATCGTGCAGACCGAAGCCATGCAAACAATCGCAGATTTTTTCCAGCAACGTATCCGTTGGGCTAGCAAATCAGGCAAGTACGAGGATAAAAGAATGTTTGCAGTGCTGGTACTGGTTTATTTTTTCAATGTATGGATCTTTTTGCTCGGTATCATTGCGCTGATCGATTGTATCATCCATCAACAGATCAGTACATCACTATTATTTTTTATTGGCCTGGGGATAGCTAAAACTATAACAGACCTGTTTTTTTCTTATCCAGTTGCCAAATTCTTCTCTAAACAAAATTTATTATGGTGGTTCCCGGTAGCGCAACCTTTCCATATTGCATATACGATCATTGCGGGATGGTTAGGAAAGTTTGGCACGTATAAATGGAAAGAAAGGACACTTCGCTAAGCAATTCAATTTGTAAATTACGTTATGCCTGAACGATCATTTTCTTTTGCTGCACAAACCTGGAAAAGGCTTAAAAAAAACAAAAGCGCCATCGTTGGTCTCGTGATCATACTATTTGCTGTATTCATTGCTGTATTCGGATACTTTATTGCACCCGACAATTCACCTAATGCCGACCTGCAAACTGTAGAGATACAAGCTAAAAAGCCCGGCTACACACAACTATTTTTAAAAATTCCTGACAAAAAAAATGATGACAGAAGTTGGGTAAAAAAAATGGTCAGCGGTAAACCAACTGATCACCGGTATATCCCCATCAGTAAATATGCTGTAAAAGGAGATTCTTTGTTGGTCAACAAATATGTTGATGAAGATACTTCTGTTTTACAATCATATGCCATCTCCCACCTTACCGGTAACCAGCCTGGTCAATTGTTATCGTCAAACATCATCACTAAAAAATATTGGCTTGGGACAGACAAATTTGGCAGGGATATTTTAAGCCGGCTAATTATAGGTACAAGAGTAAGTTTAACTGTTGGATTGATCGCTGTTATTATTTCATTAACGCTTGGCATCCTGCTGGGTGCATTGGCGGGATATTACAAGGGCAGGACAGACGAAATAATAATGTGGCTGGTAAATGTTACCTGGAGTATTCCAACCTTATTACTGGTATTTGCTTTTACAATGGCATTGGGGAAAGGGTTTTGGCAGATATTCATTGCCGTTGGTCTAACGATGTGGGTTAGTGTTGCCCGGTTGATCCGTGGGCAGGTGATGGCCATAAAAGAACTGGAATTTGTACAGGCAGCTAAGGCATTGGGATTAAAAGACAGCAGGATAATATTGCGACATATCTTACCAAACATACTTGGACCGGTAATGGTGATCGCAGCAAGTAATTTCGCCACTGCAATTATTATAGAAGCAGGATTAAGCTTTTTAGGGATCGGGGTACAACCACCGCAACCCAGTTGGGGATTGATGATAAAGGAGAATTATAATTTTATCATCACCCATAACCCAATGCTTGCATTGATACCCGGTTTTGCCATTATGTTACTCGTGTTATCTTTTAATTTATTAGGAAACGGGTTGAGGGATGCGTTGGATGTTAAAAGCTGATCTTAAAATTATTGTTTCAGGTATAATTTTTGTCTTGATATATAAATTATACATTTCTACTCAACCTTCATTTTTTTCAAGCAAAATTTAATATAAGCTATAGGGATGCTATAGGGACCTTATAGGGACTCTACAGGGATACTATAGGGACCAATCCCCCAGGTAACCTGTGAGTAACCTTATAGTTACTTCATACTTCCCTCTTTCCTTTACTATTGTACTTGTCTTTGATATTTAAAATGTGTCTCACCAAAACGACAAACGTGAGACGTAAGACTTATTTCGTCTGTCGCCTCACGTTTCACGTCTCACGAAAAAATTATTCTTCTGCCGCCGGTGCTACCTGCACATTCCTGTTAAAACCTTCTTCCAGTGATATAAATGTTTCTGTACGTTCGATCCCCTTGATCTTTTGCAGTGCATCGTGTAGTACATACCGTAACTCACTGATATCCTTACACACTATTTCGATGAACATGCTGTAGTTTCCGGTTATATAATTCAACCTCACTATTTGCGGAATATTGGTAAGATCCTTTGCAACCGCATCGTATAAAGAACTCTTTTCCAGGTAAATACCCACGAAAGCAGTAATATCGTAGCCTAATTGTTTCAGATCTACATTCAATTTTGTACCTTTGACAATTCCGAACTCCTGGAGTTTTTTGATACGAACGTGAATCGTTCCGCCGCTGACGAATAATTTCTTTCCTAATTCGGCGTATGATATCTCGGCAGTCTCCATCATTTCATGGATGATCTGCAGATCCAGTTTGTCAAGATTTAATTTTGTTGCCATTTTAATATTTTGTTTTCGTTATCATTCAACAATATATGCAAATATTTGAAATATTTCTATATTTACAAAATATTTAATGAATTATTTTTAAGTTTTAGGCATTTTATATAGATTTGCACTATCAAGTTCTTTTAGATAAAGTGACTCAAAATTGTGGGGTGATGAAATTTTTGGCAGACATGCCCTCTTGTCTCGAGGGTGGAGATCACAGGATAAACGTAGCATAGAGCCGCTTTGGTAGCAATATCAAGGCGACCAGGGTCGACCACTCAGTTTTGTGCTATGGCTAACTGCTCCGTGGAGGTTCGACCCCTCCCCCTACAGCTTAAAAATACCGTTAACATGTTGTTTATCAGCATGTTAACGGTATTTTAGTTTTATTTAGTTCCGCTAAAAGTTTCACTATATAAGAGAATAGGACTCGTTCCTGGCATATTAAATTGGTAGTGGCGCAAAAGATGAGGCCATTAGCTTTTCTTGGAGTTCGGCAATTTGTGAGGGTAAATCTGCTGAAGTAAATAAAAAATCTTTCACATCAATTACGTCTGTGGCTAAAAAAATGTTTTGCAATTCCGGACAACAACCTTCCGGGACACATTTTACCGTAAACACAAAATTGTAAACATTTTCATGTTCGTGCCGATTTGCTGGATTAATTCTATTGCAAAAATACCGAATCCGGTCAATCAGTCTATTATTACCTTTTAACCACTGTAGAATAATCTGAGGGATGATATATTCAACTTTAAAATTTGGCCAACCACCATTTAGTTCATAATGAATTTTAGTATGGCATGCAGAAATTAACGGCAATAAAATACCGTAGTCATAAAATGAAGATTTAAATTTATCATCATTAGTTGCTAAATTCAATGTAGTCTTACCATCTAATTTTCCGACTCGAGAAGCGCTCAAAATTCTCCTCATCATCTTGTTCAAAAATTACATTTATCCAATCTACATTAACCCTAAATTTATATATATACCCCATAAGTAATAATTTTGCTGGAAAGAGCAATTCTTCTCCCTTATACAATACAGGTAAATCAAAAATTTCCTCCATGCAGGCGGCTATTTTATATTTTCAATTTGTCCTCTTTTTATGGACTCGCAAAATCCTATATTTCGTCGTTTTTTTTCAACAGGTAGTTCCTGAAATTATATTCATTTAGGATTAAATTAATTAATCCTTTACACAACGAACAGAATACCCGAACGTCTTAGAGTAGTAAAGCCTGGACACTCTGGCATTGTTCCAACTCACGGAGTAGATCCAGGCGATCTCTGCATCGGACTCCGTCGAACTCCACCAGTTACCGGATCTGCCAATGGAGGTGTAAGACACCTCCGCATTAACGGCACGGCCGCCGCCCGGAAGGCCTGTAAAGCCACTACTATTTGTTGCTCCGCCGTTAGGAGGCTCCCACAAAGTAGTTGCTTTCATAGCGCCACCTGCTACTAATTCTCCTCCTAAAAAAGTCGTTAGGGTAATCCATTCTGCATCTGATGGAAGATGCCAACCCGGAGGAGCAACTGTTAATGCAGTATTCCAATCATATAAACGACCGTAAATGTCACAGTTTCCAGCAATTTCCTTATAACACCAAGAACCACTTGGGGAAGCATAATTAAGGTTTTTAGTCATCCAAACTTGTGTCCCAATTTGTTTACATGGATATACCTGCCCGTCCCTTGGATCAGTAAATGTACAACCTGCAGTAGCAGTAAAAATACAAGGTGCGTCCTTTATTAAAGTACCATCAGCTTTTTTTGCAATTACAGTTAATTTTTGATCACCTCCATCTTCTGGCCCCAACTTCCAGTCCGTATCAGCAATTCCATCCATATCGGTCAAAACTTTTTCATTGGAAACAGAACCTCCGCCATTTGTAACTGTAAAATATACAGGTACGTCTTTTACTGGGTCACCGCGATCATCAAATATCTCTACTTTGATAGGTTTAGGCAGGTATTCATTAAAATCCCCTTTTTGATTATCGCCATCTTCACCAAGGAACTTCCTGATTTTATATGGGGCTTCGTATATTGTTTCTTTCTGCGTAGTAACAGCAAAATTAAAGGCGGGTGCACCGAAAATGCCTGCATCCAGCTCTAAAGAGGTTTTCGCCAGCGCACTAACTCCTTGATTCCAGTCATCTCCAATAATAGCTTTTGCGACTTCTCCTTCTGCGATTACTTTTTTGGAGAAAACTGGACCAACTATTCCATAGAGCTTGAAACTCAGTTCAGGACCAATTGATGCTGAGATATTAGCTTTTGCAAATAAGGAAAGGGGATCTGCTTTTGCAGTAGAGCTAAAATCAACATGCTTATAAATAGGTTTCCATCCCGAAAGGGTATATCTGGCTCCAAGGTCAAAGGTGTTTGTAGAGGTGAACAGAATTCCTGTCGTAATTGCTGCATCAACAGAACCCTCTAATTGTAGGACAAGCTCGAGGTTCATGACAATATTGACCGGTAAAGGAATAACAAATGGAGGAAATGGAACCCTGATAGGGATAACAGTATAAAATGACTTTTTGAAGAGCCCCAAACTTCGTCGTGCAAGTTCGAATTTCAGAGGTGCGCTCCCGGATAATTTTAGTTTAAAGCTCGTGGTCATTTTTACCTGCTTAGATATGATTTCGTAAAAATTTAGGGTAGAATTCAAAATACTGCAGTCCAATCGCCATTTAGGGTTAAGGGCGATATTGATGTCACTTAAAGTTACAATTACCGGGCCCTGGGTGTAACTGATCTCGGGGATATCAACGCTCAGTAGATCACCAATTTTTCCTTGCATGGAATTATCGACAGGCAGGTCGACAGAGAAACTCCCCGTCTTTAATACATCGGTCAATTTTGCTTTTATAGTCTTCAAGAGCACACTAAAAAGATCGAGGTTGCGTGAACCTCCTGGCCTCGCTTGTTCAACCGCTATTACCTTACATATATATCCTTCACCTGTACCCCCAACAATATAATCACCGACTGCAAACGCAGGAATCGGATTGTCTGATAAAAATTGATAGTTTCCTTGGCTTAGCATTTGGGAATCTGAAACTAGTCTCAATAGAGTACTATCTATTACATGAACATTGCTGTTTAATTCATTTTCAATTGATAATAAAGCAGACATACTAAACTTCTTACCAGTTTGAATTTCCAGCTGATTAGATTGGGATATAATTTGCTGAACATCTAATACACATTCCCCAGAACTAATTGGGTCAATACTTATTTTGTCTGATTTAGGTAACAAAGTAGGCGGCACTGAATGATTTAACCAATTGGCGGTATCACTCCAATTTCCATTTCCAACAAATGTATATGTGGCTTGAGTAAATGCTGGAATTGCTAAGAATACGATTATAGCAGACAATAAAATTGTTTTCATTAAAGTACTTATTTTCATTAAATATATTAAAATAATGTAATAAATATCAGTGAGTAGCTATTTTAAAGTTTTCGGTAAGAAACTTCAGTAGTACACTTGTGCATAAAAAATTATATTTTAGCGGTAGGTGACTATGTTTTGGGGTTTACGGCGTTTTTCTTACTAAAACGTAACATCATTTATTCGTAGTAGATATTACCCGGAAAGAATTCCATTTTGAAATAGCAATAATTCTTTCTACCTTATACATCCTTCCCATTTTTTTCAAACTGCTTTTCATTTTTTCATTACCAAAATTTTACGCTCATGAGAAAGTTATTGCTATTGCTGCTGCTGTCTCCTCTACTAAGCATCAGCCAAACAAAAACAGTTTTAAGTGCCAGCCGTTATTTCTGTAAGCCTGATAAAGTGCAGGCATTTGAAAAAGCCCTGGCTGCCCATGCACAAAAATTCCATAAAGGCGATTGGCACTGGCGGGTTTGGAGTATTGAATCCGGCCCGGATGCCGGCGGATATATGGTCTCAGAAGGGCCGAGTGATTGGGCAACCATGGATGGCAGGGGCGATATAAACCCTGCACATATGACAGACTGGACTGTGAATGTATCTCCATTGCTCACCAGCCAGTATTCCAGCGGTTATTATGAATTTGAAGGCGATGTAAGCACCGTACAGATGACCGACTATGCAGATAAGATCGTGATCAATCATATGGATGCTAAACCAGGCAAAATAATGGCTGTAAAAGAACTGGCACAAAAGATGAAAAAAGTATGGGAGGCAGGCCAGGAATCTGTAGCAGTTTATTCATTGACTGCTTCCGGGCAGCCGGGCTTTATCACCGTTACCCGGCTGAAAAATGGATTAAAAGAATTGGCTAAGGGTTACCGTAAACCGCTGCCGGAAAGATATAATGAAGTGTATGGTGCCGGTGCATGGGATGCTTATTTAAAAGATTATGCTGATGCAGTTGAAAAACGCTGGTCAGAACTACTGGTCTATAAACCGAAATTAAGTTCGAAATGATCAGTTGTTTTTTTTTAACTGCTGAGATACGCAATAAAAAGCCCTCAATAAGATGAGGGCGTTTTGTTTTACAGGTTGATCTTTCAATAGGCTTTAATTACTTAAGCCCCGTTCCCCAATTCTTATTTGGTTTAGCCGACATTTTTAATTCAAGTGTACCACCATTTTCCAATTGCTGGTGTGTAAAGAAGGGAGTATCCAAAACTTTTCCATTTATTTTAGCAGATTGAACATACTTGTTTATCTCAGAAGCATCCTTAGCAATGACCTTAAAGGTTTTGCCATTTGGTAAACTGATAGTGGAATTTGTAAATACCGGGCTCCCTATAGCATATATTGGGTTCCCAGGCGTAACAGGGTAGAATCCCATAGAAGAAAAAACAATAAATGCAGACATACCGCCGCCATCTTCATCACCGGGTATTCCAAAAATATTATCATCAAACCAGGTCCTTAACAGCAGGCGTACACGCTGTTGTGTTTTCCATGGGGCATCTGTATAATTGTATAAATAAGGGATAAAAAAACTTGGCTCATTTCCCATTGAAAATTCGCCTACCAGGCCACTGGCATCAGGGAATTTTGCCCAGAATTCATAACGGCTACGTCCCAGGTCTTCCCTGAACAATTGATCCAGGCGTTGTTCAAATGATCTTTTGCCGCCCATCAGGTTTATAAGTGCCGGAATATCCTGTTGTACCTGCCACATATATGTCCAGCCATTATTTTCATCATAGTAATCCCTTCCCCCCATACCACCGTCAAACTTAGGATTGATGTTTATCCAATTACCATCTGCATCCTTTGGCATAAAAAATTGACGCTCACTGTTCCATAGATTTTTGTAATACTCTCCTCTTTTGGAAAAAATATTATGATCATCCTGCTTGCCCAGGTCCTTTGCCATTTGTGCTACTGCCCAGTCATCATAGCTGGTTCCCAACGTAACGGCAACGGATTGACGCTTTTCAAATGGATGCACCTGTTTTACAGTTTCAGGCTCTCCTTGTTTAAGCGCAGGGAAATAACCTTTCTGGTAATAAAAACTATCCAGTGATGTCGCAGGGCCATTTCGCCAGGGGATCATTGTTGCAGATGTTGAATTTTTTCTCATTCCTTCATAGGCTTTGTTCACATCAAAATTCTTTAGCCCTTTCCTGTATGCATCTAAAAACATAACTGAAGAATGAAACCCATTCATACAGGCATGATCACCAAACATAACAGGAAATGTAGGCATCCACCCGGATTGCTCATACATGCGTACGTAAGATTGAAGCATATCCTGCTCTTGTGCAGGATTCAGGATCGTCCTTAATGGATGATGTGCCAGGTAAGTATCCCAGGTCCAGTCGTCTACAAAAAAGGGCCTGTTATCTGTGTGTACCTTATTATCATAACCGCTATAATATTTCCCATCTTCTGTAATGTTTACCATCCGTTCATAACAACGGTATAACGCAGTATAAAAACTTCTTTTTTCAGCTTCAGATCCTCCTTCTACCTTTATTTGACCTAAACTCTTTGCCCATAATTCTTTTGCGGTTGATGCCAGCTGTTCAAATGTTCTATTGGCAGGCAATTCTGATTCAAAATTCTTCTTTGCCTGCTCTTCGCTGATATATGATACTGCATAACGAAACTCGATTATATTGCCATCACCCGCAAAACTGCTAAATGCTTTTGCTGATTCCCCTTCAATATTTTTTTCTGTAACCAGGGTGCCATTTTTAATAGTACCATTCTTTGCAGCACGGTTATATTTTCCATACATATATACCGGGATAGCCTGGTGCCCGTTGTTCACACCTGCGGTATACAACTGCATTCCGGCAATAGTGCTATCATTAATAAAATGCCAATTGTTTATACCACCGCTATATACATTGAATAATAAGTTCAATGTTCCTTTAGCTGGAAAAGTAAAACGGAATATGCCTGCCTTTTTTCCCGGCGCATATTCCACCGTAACATCATCATCCAGTAAATAAGTAGAATAATGCCATGGAACTCGTTGTTCACTTCCCTGGTCATACGCTACTTTTTTATTCCAACTGTTTTCGGTGACCTGCTGATCTGTATTTGGTAAAAGAGAGAACACTTGTCCTATCCGATGAGAAACCAACAATAAAGGAAAGCTGCTCACCTGGTCGTCAAGAAAATCTTTACGGATAGGTGTCATGCGCATCATTTCATTTGGCAATTGCATGGAAGGACGGGTAGGCTCCAGCATTTGTCCAACTCCTCCTATTTCCGGGTGCAGGTAAGATAATACAGGATTTTCCTGTGCATGTAGAAACATGACCGGTGCAAATAATAAAATGGTCGTTTTTACCAGGATGTTTTGAAAAACAAGACGCATACGGGTAGTTTAAAGTAATAAAAAAATATGCTACTAAAGCTAATTAAGTTTTTAGTCTTTACAGAAAACTGGGCACCATATTAACGATGCCCAGGTAAAATGAAACGACTGGTACAAAATTATGGTTTAGGTATTGTTGGACGTAAAGCTGTTACCGGAATGATCCCCTTAAACATTTTACCTCCATCCTGGGTTAACCGCAGGTAATAATCAGACGAACAGGCAGTACCATCTTCATCTAATGAAAGAAATCCTGATCCAGCAGGCACAAAATCCTGGCTTTCGGCTGTTTTAGCAATTTGATTGCCTTCATTGTATTCATCAAACATAGAAATATAAATACCCTGGGCTCCTACCCGCTTCATATTATAAAACTGTCTCCACATAAAATCGCCATGAGCACGTTGTTTTTCCTGGAGGTTACCAGGCATTACACAAGGTTGATAATCTATATTATTTGCTTTACAATAAGCAACGTCCTGCGTATTAACGGTAACATAAAAATTATCCGATTCTATTGCTTTACTGAAACGCCCGACCATCCATGGGGATAACATATTAAATGCTTTGTATACACTAATAAAGCCCGGTTTGGAATCACTATTCTGGTTGCGCCAGTGTGTGGGTACACCGCCAATCACATAACAGCCTTGTTGCTTGAACCAATCGATCACATCCAGGCAGGCTGTAGTGGAGAACGGATGATTATTATCATTGAATCCAAAGCCCCAGATACATATTACCGGCTTCCCGTTTTGTACAGCATAAGCAGGAGATGCGGTATAGGCTTTCATCTTGTTGGTCCAGTCTGTTTTAATTTCTGACTGCATATTGTTCCATCCACTCACATCATACATAATATAAAACTTGCGGCCATATTTTTCTGAAGCTACTTTAACCTTTTCTGTAACGGCATCCCTGATAGGGCCTTCAATACCATTGGGGTTAAACCGTTGCAGGGCGGCAACATCCAGGTCGTAATCTTGCATCCATTTAAACTGGACGTCTACTGTCTGGTCATTAAAAGAAGAGAATACCGTTGCAGGATCTCCATTGTTAAGGTTATTAAAAGCGGTTGGATAGGTTTGTGTGTACTCCCTCATATCCGGCCACGATATCATGCCTTTATTAGAGGGTGATGGAGGATTTGACCAATTCTGCGTCCAATGCCACCAGTTATCAATAGGAGATCCGTCATTTTTACATGCAAACCAACCCTGGTAACCTACGGTGACCTTCCCTACAATATCCCCGGGAGGTGAAGGCCAGGTAGCTGGGGGAGAAGTAACATTGCCACCAGTATCGTTACTTTTCTTACAGTTCATTAAAACGGTGATACTTAATAGCAAGTATATGGATGATCGAAAGATCTTTTTCATAATAAAGTGTTTGTTATATTCAGTTTCTCTTAATTTCCTTCTGTCTGTATTATAGGTTTAATATTGCCTGTAGATGGATAATAATACAGGGTATCCACGCAAATGGAACGTTGCCAGTCATGCCCGCTTGATAAAGCAGAATTATGATAAAATGCGTACCACTGCCCTTTATACTGCGCAATAGAGCCATGATTGGTTGAACTGCCGGTCCCGAGGATATATATTCCTTTATATGTCCATGGCCCCAGGGGGTTGTTACTGGTTGCATACCGCATTTGGTTGCCGCCTGTGCCATGATTATCCGCATAAGAAAGATAATATACATTATTTCGTTTATGCACCCACGTTGCTTCATGAAAATCAACAAGCCCTGTCATGGATTTCATTGTACCGTCGATCTCCATCATATTTTCTTTTAGTTTTCCTCCTTTGCAGGTACCTCCGCCGCCATAATAGAAATATGCCTGCCCGTCATCGTCAATAAATACACATGGGTCGATCATAGATTCAAGCCCATCCATATATTTTTGAAACACGAAATCGCTTGCGGGTTTGGTGCTGGTAGCTATGCCAATTCTCCAGTTATTGTTCCAGGGCGCTTTGTCCGGGTGAGGAAAATAAAAATAATAAGTGCCGTTTTTATAAGCGCAATCCGGTGCCCACATGAATGTCGCTTCAGGTGAGCCACCCAATGATTCACCGGGCACCTGGCTTGCACGAAGTATCTCTCCGTGATCTGTCCAGTTCACCATATCATCTGTTGAAAAAACATGATATTGGTCCATCAGGTCGCAACCTCGTGCAGGGGCTATATCGTGAGAGGGATATACATATAAGCGTCCATCTGCCCATACATGCGCTGATGGATCAGCAGTATACATAGTTGTGATAAAAGGATTTATATGGTTCAGGTCGAAATATGACGGACCAGTTGGTGTTGGTTGTTCTTCATCCTTTTTTGAACAAGAAAGAAACATCAGCAGAGCAAACGCTACAAGGATATTTTTTTTATGGCGCATAGGTTTTTACAATTTATTTATCGGAGGTAGCAACAGTGCCGGTATTTTTTTGCAAGCCGGAAGTTTGAACAACTACCTTGATGGTCCCATCTTCATTATAATACAATTTATCTACACATACAGACCTCAGCCAATCATGATTGGAAAGTGCGCTGTTATGATAAAAGGAATACCATTGCCCTTTGAACTTAACAATGGACCCATGGTTGGTATAACTGTCAGTAGGTTCCATGTAGATCCCTTTATATTCCCATGGACCAAGCGGACTTTTACTGGTCGCATAACACATCCTGTTATGTTTACCATCTTTATCATGATTATCCGAATAAGAAAGATAATACAGCCCGTTCTTTTTGTGTATCCAGGTTGCCTCATGAAAATCCACCAATCCTTCCATGGTTTTCATCTCTCCATCGATCTCCATCATATTATCCTTTAATTTACCTCCTTTACAGGTTCCTCCTCCACCATGGTAAAAATAAGGTTGTCCATCATCATCGATAAATACACAAGGGTCGATCATTGGATCCAATCCTTTGATATATCCCTGCACTTTAAATCCGCTGGCAGGCTTCTTACTGGTTGCAACACCAATTTTCCAGGTACTGTTCCAGTTTGAATCACTGGGATGCGGAAAATAGAAATAATAAGTGCCATTTTTGTAAGCACAATCGGGCGCCCACATAAAACCACCTTCTTTTCTTCCCCAGGGGACCTGGTTTGCACGCAGTATCTCACCGTGATCCTTCCAATGGACCATATCGCTGGTAGAAAATACATGATATTGGTCCATCAGGTCGCAACCTCGCGGAGGCGCAATATCATGCGAAGCATAAACATATAATCGGCCATCAGCCCATACACGTGCAGAGGGGTCTGCCGTATACATATGACGTATAAAGGGATTCCCCTTTGCGACACTATCAGATTTCTGCTGTGCCACGCAGGATGAGATCATCAAAAAAAGAAGCAGGCACATATTCATTCCCATGAATATCATTGGCCTTCTTTTTTCTGCTGTTGTATTTGAAAGACTGTCGCTGCACATCATAATCCATCTTGTTATATGATGGAAGAAATAGAATTTTAGTTCTATTTCTTCCATTCAATTTTTTAAAAATTATATTACTGAATTATTTCTCTTGTATCCTGACATCATCTATCCCAAATTTGACGGTAGGGTGAACAGCTGAATTTGACCAGAAATAAATACGGAATAAATTCAATCCATTAGGGTCTGGAGCTGTTGGAGTCTTATATGATTTGCTGAATTCAAGCTTTACTTCATTCCACCCATTATGTAAAGTAGCGATCACTGAATCCGTATTCCAGCTATATTCATTAAAATCTGATATTCCTGAACTGGTGATCTCGATCTGTCCCGGATCAACCCCTGGACCAGATAACCTCATTTGAGAAACATCCGTTACATAGAACCAGAATCTCAATTGGCCATTTTCTTCTGTTACGCCTGCATTCAATTTAGTTGGGCGCCTGTAAATGAAATGGAGGTAATCAACACCATCTACAAGATCAGCTTCCAGGTAAGCGGCTCCTTCTTTTTTACCAACTACCTGCGGGCCTTTGGGTTTATCACCGGAGATCTCCCAGTCAGTGAGATCATCAGCAGAGGTGAATTGTACATTGACCTTGGCAGACCCTCCTGTAGGAGTAATGCTAAATGTGCAGGAACCACCACCTGCCGTCACTGTATAATTAGTTGCTGTTGCTGCTACGGGTGTACCGGTTCCTGTTAAGGCAACTGTTTTCGTTCCGGTTGAAGTAAATGTACCCGAACCGCTGAATGAGATACCATTTGCCAATGTTGAACTTATTGAATAAGCACCAATGCTGGTCACGTTAACCTGTATACTAACAGTGTTGGATGCAGTAAGCGCTGTTCCAACTGTATAAGTACCGGCTGAGGCAGCTCCTGTACATGTTCCCCCTGCACCTGCCAACGTAAAGGCAGCTGAACCGCTTCCACCTACAGCAGTAACACTAAAGCTACAGCTACCGCCACCTGCCGTAACCGTGTGATTATTTGACCCGGCAGCTACTGGTGTGCCGGTTCCTTTCAATGCAACCGTTTGTGCTCCGGTTGAAGCAAATGACCCGGAACCGCTGAATGAAATACCATTTGCTGTCGATGTGGTTATCGAATAAGTACCGGCTGTAGTCACATTAACCTGTATACTAACGGTGTTGGATGAGGTAAGTGCTGTTCCCACTGTATAACTACCAGCGGTAGTAGCGCCTGTACAAGTTCCTCCTGCACCACCCAACGTAAAGACGGCCGAAACCGTGCCGGGATTTCTTGATGTATCATCACTTTTTTTACATCCGAAACCAATTAGGCTGATCAAGGCAACCAGTCCTGCTGCTGTTGATTTTAGTGAATTCATATTATTTACATTTAAGGTTGTTAATTAAATATGTTTATATACTATTGATGTTTAATTTAAAATTACCCTGGAACAATGATCTTGATGACCTCGGAAAGGTTATAATTCTTTTGAGAGTCATCAAATCTTACTCCTACCCTTACGAAGAAAGTCCGGCCGGGTATCAGGTTATTGATCGTAATTTCTCTTGACTTGTCAGATTCTGTAAACTCTGACCACTCCTTATTAACAACAACCCTGTACTCATTTGCTTTCCCCTCAGAAAATTCGCGAATAGATGCACCTGGGCCCACAATGCTTGTTGTATTTACGAATGGCTGGATCTCCGTTATTTTAGGAACTCCCAGTATAGGAACATCGAGATCAAATTTTAATTTTAATGACGTCCCGTTCAATTCAGTGGTGAAATTATTTATGAACATATAAGGCATCACTTCAAAATCGTAAGTGGAGTTTTCCCCTATATCTATTTCTTCAGGTGCCACTGGCCAGATAGCTCCGCCAAAAAGTGTAATGCGGTAATGACCGCTAAATAATTTCGAGTTTTTATAGGACCCATCAATTTTAATGGGAATATTTTGTGGCGTCGGTGTTTCACTCCAGCTTAATTGTTCAAGCCTGATACTGAAATTTCCCGTGCAGGTTTGTATTTTACTTCCTTTGGATGTTCCTTCTATGAATACATTCCCCTGTAAAGAGGCATCAGGACCATCATAGTTATCTTTCTTTGTGCAGGAACTTATTGCCAGCAAAGCCGACATCCCCAAAACAACTGAACTGATTTTCGATTTCATACATTGCATATGCTACAATAATTTTTCTTTTTATTAATAACCTGGGTTATTAGGATACAGGTTGGGATTCTTTCCCAGTTCCCCTCCTGGTATTTGTTCATAATAGAACTTTTTTTCAAAATTGTAATTCCTGTTGAATAATTCTGCCTCCTTGAGGAAGATATATTTGTTCTCAGTATAAACATAATAAGGCATCAATCCTTTAAAATGAGCATTGTTCAGTAATTGGTCAGCGATCCTCCATCTTTTAATATCCCACCAATAGTGATTCTCAAAAGCGAGCTCTTTGCATCTTTCATTCTGTATTACTTCAAGGTTCATATCCCCCAAGGTCAATAATGGTGCTCCCGCCCTTTCCCTGATATCATTTAAGCAGATCAAGGCATCATTCAGGTTGCCGGTCTCAATATCAGCTTCGGCACGATTTAAAAGTATCTCCGCATAGCGCAATTCGATCCATGGAGTAGTACTTGAAAAAAGTTTTACTTCTGAAATTGTTTTATTAGGGTTGATATACTTGCGCACATGGAAACCCGTACGTGTATTGTGGTCAGGGCTTCCTCCTACAGGTGGATACATTCCGGCCCTGCCCATTATCAATATATTTGTAACCGTATTTGTTACAGGATCCTTATATAAGGCATTATGATCTGCAGAAAATGTGATCTCTCTTGCAGCAAAAGGCTTGGCCACTTCCTCCGCCGCAGTACTGTTAAATGAATAGTAGATCCCTCCTTTAATATCAAATATCTTACCTCTTAAAGTATCCCCCGGGAAATATACCGTAGCCTTTAATCGTGGTTCGAGGCCCTGGCTTACTTCTGCAGGATTGGTATAACGGCGTGGCGTACCGTCTGGATTGGTTACGTTAATTTCCCCAAAACGTTCTACAAATTCCAACGTCGGATATGCCCTTGATAATCCTTCACTGGTCATATAGTTCATTCCGCTATTAGGAGCAAAAGTGGCATCCCAGCTATGGCATCTTTCCTGTTCATTTGGAAAAAAGTTCCTGACCAAAATATTTTCGGGACTTCTTGGATCCAGGAACACATTTACATAATTGTCGATCTTGTCGGCCTTCCCCCGGTATAAAGAATAATGTCCTTCTAGGATCTTTGCTGCATCGATCGCCCTATTATAAAAACCATCCGCACTTTCTAAAGGAATGCCAGCAAACCCTAATGCACGCGCATCTCCATCCACAAAGTTCTCTGAACCATGCTTTGCAATACTTCCGGCATATAACATAGCCCTTGACTTAAGTGCCATGGCCACATATTTATTAGCTCTTTCCGGTGCACTGGTTTCGGGCAACATTTCATACGCCTTATCCAAATCTTCCCCGATGAAATTCCACACTTCCTCTTCTGTATTACGTGGCACCTGCAATTCCTCAATAGATTGCTCCGGATAATTCTGAACTGTCCTTACAATAGGTATACCACCATATCTTTTTGCAAGACCGAAATAAAAAAATGCCCGAAGAAAATAAGCTTCACCTGTCAGCTGCGTAACCTTTTCATCCGTATAATAAGCAGCGTATTTGGGCAGTGTTTCCATAAAATAATTTACGGCACGGATATCCCTATAAGGCCAATAGCCAAAGCCATTACCAATATCCATTCCACCATAAGGCCCCACCATTTCACCACAGGCAGCACCGGCGTGATAGAAGTGTTCCCATTCATGGTGAATATTAAAACCTGACCCATCCCTGCCTGTTGGCCTGTAGGTAAAATCTTCGATCGGAAGTTTCCTGTAAACATTTGCGAGGTATGCAGTTATACCTGCCTCATTAGTGAATACCTGGTCATCAGACACTATATCAGGTGGTTTTACATCCAGTTTGTGGCATGACGTAAAAGCGGCCAATGCTATAACCAGGACAACTATATATTTATTCATATACTTAATATTCATTTTTTAGAAAGTAATGCTTCCTCCTATGTTAAAGGTCTTATTTAACGGATATTTATATCCCCCCATGCCATAGTCAAATCCTCCTCCTGGAGATGTTCCCGGGTGTTCCGGATCAACACCTTCCAGTTTGGTGATTGTAAAAAGGTTATAACTGTTTACATAAATTCTGCAATTTTTGATCCCTGCTTTTTTTAAGATATTGTGAGGAATTGCATAACCCAACTCAAGTGTTTTACATCTCAAGAAAGAAGCATCCTGCACTGAGTTGGTATTATCCTTATTTCCTCCATAATTATAACCCATTGAAGGATATTTTCCAGGTACCCATTGCGTATTCGGATCATAGACATTGTCATCGGGATTAACAGTGTGCCAACTGTCTAAAAATTTCTCTAATGCACTTCTTCCGTACATTAATGGTTCAGCCAATTGTTCTCCGTATTGTGTATACACACCAGATGCGCCTGCAAAAAGTGCGGTCAGGTCAAAGCCTTTATAATTTACAGCGATGTTAAACCCATAATTGATCAGGGGAAGGTCAAAAACAGCAATTGGGTGATAGTCATTCCCATCGACCACCCCATCCTCATTCCAGTCCTGCATATAATAGTCACCAGGCAAAACAGTATTGTTGCCGCCACCATAATTTACCGTTGAATTATATATTTGATCGTAGTTTGTAAATTGTCCTCCATAATCTGTGCCCCACCAGATACTTTCCAGCACAGTGGGATCCGAAGCTTGGAATTCACGTGACTTGAAGTCGCG
>JADMIO010787527.1_pt1 | contig 74582 bp, 33 predicted proteins | sample 8958161 | NCBI WGS metagenome assembly JADMIO01 (sample SAMN16585339, study PRJNA669376) | soil metagenome | isolation source: Crop rotation soil | place: USA: Cullars Rotation, Alabama | collected 2011 | reverse complement strand
CGCGACAACTTGTCCACGTGGAATTCTAAGCTTAGGATCCCAATGTGCTGGAAAGCGGCATGGCCGACGATCACTTGCACATGGCCGTCGCCGCCGACGGCACGCTGTACGCGGCCGTGAAGACCGGCTACGACACGATCGGACAAGTGTCGGTGGGGCTGCTTGTGAGACGCCCTAACGGCTCTTGGGATCCCCTCTACAACGTCGACACGTTAGGCACGCGCGGTATTGTGGTGCTCGACGAGGCGGCCGGCTGGCTGCGAGTCATTTATACCTCGGATACCGGCGGCGGCAGCATCGTCTACAAGCAGTCTCCCCTCGGGAGCATCAAGTTTGGCTCGAAGCAGACGCTGCTCTCCGGCGACTACAACGACGCTACGAGCACGAAGCAGAATGTCACCGATCAACTCGTCGTGCTGGCCGGGACCGGTTCGAGCGCCAAGGGGGTGCTGCTCACAGGCCTGGCGCCGACCGGCAATCAGCCGCCGCAAGTCAACGCCGGACCCGATCTGACGACTTCGATTGACGTCGCGGCCAGTCTCGACGGCACTGTGAATGACGACGGCTTGCCCGGCTCCGGAGTGACCCAAACCTGGACCAAGATCAGCGGGCCCGGCGACGTGACGTTCACCAACGCGCAGGCAATCGACACCACGGCCCGCTTCAGCCAGACAGGGACCTACGTGTTGCAACTCGCGGCGAGCGACGGAGCGCTCTCGGCCGGCGACCAGGTGACGGTCGTCGTCAATACCACGTCGCCACCACCACCTCCCCCGCCACCACCTCCTCCTCCACCACCACCTCCTCCTCCCCCGCCGCCACCACCAGTTCCCACAAACGTCACGGCCCAATTTCAAGATGGGGTGTGGCCCAACAGTTCCTACGCCGGCACGCGCGACACGATGATTCGCGGCGACAGCATTCTGGCCACGGCCGGTTCGAGCAGCACGCTCTCGGTCAATGGCTCGCCCGACAACAGCGCGCTGCTGAAGTGGGACATCGCGACCATTCCTGCCGGCAGTGTGGTGCAGTCCGTCAGCATCCAGCTGCAAGTGACCAATGGCAGCACCCAGTCGTACGAACTGTACGAAATGAAGCGCAACTGGGTCGAAGCGAACGCGTCGTGGGTATATTACGCCAGCGGCAAAATCTGGACCGGACTCGGGGCTCAGGCGTCGGCCGACCGCGGCACGACGGCGCTCGGCTCGCTGACCAATACAGGCACAGGCGTGGTCACCGTCAATCTGAACTCGGCCGGAGTGGCGCTTGTACAGAAATGGGTCAACGATCCGAGCACGAATTTCGGCTTCGTCATGCAGGACTATGCGAGCTCGTCCGACAACGCCTCGTTCAACTCGCGCGAAGCCGGCGCCGCCGCCACCCGTCCGCTTTTCAGCATCAAGTACGCCACAGGCTCGGCGCTCGCTGCACTGGCCTCTGCTTCTGCGGCGCCACTCTCCACGCAGGCTGCATCGTCGGTTGCGACTTCGGCCGCGGCAGCCACCGGCTCGACCATTGTGCAAACGTCCACGGCGGCGATGATCCCCGGAACAAACATCGAAGCGGCACGGCTCGTCAACTCAATCGCTCTGAGTTCCAAGGCCAAACCGAACTCCGCGATCCCGGTTTCGGTGTACGACGTGATCTATCGCTCGCTGGGCCAATCTGCCGCTGAGCTCTGAGCGAATGGTTCGGCGGGGAGAAGTGCAACGACCTTAGGTGGAGTCGAAATAGACGTGGGCTGACGCGGAGCTGCTGTGTCGCCGGCCGGGAACTAGTGCCATGAACCGATTGCCTCGTTTGTTCTTGATGTTCGCATGCTTGACGGCGGCTGCCACCGCCCCGGCTCAGGAGGTCACGCCGCAGGATCTGGAAGAACAGGCCAGGCAGTTCCAGAAGACCACGGCCATGGTACCGGTGCGCGACGGCGTGCTGCTGCACACGACCATTTACGAGCCGAAGGACAAGAAAGAGCCGCTGCCTTTCATCCTGATGCGAACGCCGTACGGGATCGACGCACGCGGACCGAAAGCGCTCAAGGAATACTTCAAGGATCTCGTGGACGAAGGCTACATCTTCGTGTTCCAGGATATCCGCGGCCGGCACAAGTCGGAGGGGCAATTCGTGATGTCGCGTCCGCCGCGCGACCCCGGCAACGCCGGCGCCATTGATGAGGCCACCGACACCAACGATACCATCGATTGGTTGCTCCGGCACGTTTCGAATCACAATGGCCGCGTCGGCATGCTGGGCATTAGTTACCCCGGTTGGCTGACGGTGATGGCGCTCATCGATCCGCATCCGGCGTTGAAGGCGGCGTCGCCGCAAGCGCCGCCGGCCGACATGTTTCTCGGCGACGACTTTCATCACAACGGCGCGTTTCGCCTCAGCTACGGCTTCGAGTATGTCGCCATGCTGGAGACCGACAAAAGTAACGCCCGCTTTGCGTTCGATCGGTACGATACCTTTGAGTGGTATCTCCGACTCGGCGCCCTGTCGAACGTCAATCGGAAGTATTTCCAGAACAAAATGCCGACGTGGAACGATTTCGTCGCGCATCCCAACTACGACGACTTTTGGAAGAAGCAGGCGTCGGCGACCTACTTGAAGCGTGTTTCGGTGCCGACGCTGCACGTTGCCGGCTGGTTCGATCAAGAAGATTTTTACGGTCCGCTCAAAACCTACGAACTGCTCGAAGCGTACGACGAAAACCGGCAGAATCATCTGGTCGTCGGCCCTTGGAATCACGGCGGTTGGCAATCGACTCCGGGGGAGAAACTCGGCAAGCTCACCTTCGACGGCGACACGGGCAAGCACTTCCGCGCCACAGTGCAGGCCGCATTCTTTGCGCGGCATCTGAAGGACCGGGGTGAGGATCAACCGGAAGCTCTCCTGTTTCAGACCGGCAGCAACAAGTGGGTCGCCCACGAGCGCTGGCCCCCCAACTCAGCCGTGACGCGCAAACTTTACTTCCGCTCGAACGGCAAACTCGCGTTCCGGGAGCCGACAGAGACGGACAGCGCGCTGGACGAGTACGTCTCCGATCCCGCCAAACCGGTGCCGTATCGTCCGCGCCCCGTTACACCGACGTACCCCGGTCCGGAATGGCAGGTGTGGATGGTGGAGGATCAGCGGTTCACGCAGGATCGCCCCGATGTGCTGACCTACGAAACCGAACCGCTGGAGGAAGACGTCACGATGGCCGGCTCATTGACGGCCCATCTCTTCGGCGCCACGAGCGGGACCGACTGCGACTGGATCGTGCGCCTCATCGACGTCTATCCGGAGAAAGTCGAAACGAACCCGACCATGGGCGGGTTTCAATTGCTCATCAGCGGCGAACCCATGCGTGCCCGCTTCCGCAAGAGTTTTGAGAAGCCCGAGCCGGTGGCGCCGGGCGAGGTCAATGAATACGTCATCGACTTGCACTGGAGCCATCATTGTTTCCGCAAGGGACACAAGATCATGGTCCAGGTCCAGAGCACCTGGTTTCCTCTGATCGACCGCAACCCGCAGAAATACGTGCCGAACATCTTTGCAGCCCAGGACGGTGATTTTCAAATCGCGCGCCAGCAGGTGCATCGTTCGCTCCAATTCCCTTCGGCGATTAGCATGCAGGTGTTGGGGGATTAACGAACAGCCGTGGCTTTCTGCGGGGAGATACGGGGAGCATTCTGCCGGCATCGCACCTGCCAGTGCGCCCTGAAAGACGTGCAAGCGACCTCCACGGCAGCTATGATGCAAAGCCGCATCCCACCGGTCGCCCGAGGCGGCCACTTTTCCTCCCGATTCACTGGAGACTCACTCGCTATGAAACTTCATCACTTGGTCCTTGTGACGCTGCTTGCGTTCGGCCTGACTGCGAATTTCGCCGCCGCTCAAACGGCCGCCCCCGCGAAGCCCGTCGCGAAGCCGGAAGCCAAGCCAGCCGCCAAGCCGCAAATAACAGTTCCGACGACCGAACCGGTTAATCGTGACGGAGCCCGGCATCAACTCATCAACAGTCGCGCCGTTCCAGGCCAGGTTGATTTGCTGTTCATCGGCGATTCGATCACGCAGGGCTGGGAAGGCGCCGGCAAAGAGGCTTGGGAAAAACACTTCGGCAAGCGCAAGCCCATGAATGCCGGCATTGGCGGAGATCGAACGCAGCATGTGTTGTGGCGGTTGGAGAACGGCAACATCAAGGGCATCACCCCCAAGGCCGCCATCCTGATGATCGGCACGAACAACTCCGGGGTGAACACCTCGGAAGAAATCGCGGCCGGGATCACGGCCATCGTCGCCAAGCTCCGCAAGGAGCTGCCCGAGACCAAGATTTTGCTACTGGCGATCTTCCCGCGCGGGGCCGACAAGTCGGACGCGAAGCGGAAGGTGAACGAAGGGGCCAACGCCATCATCGCGAAATTGGCCGACGGCAATCACGTTTACTTTGTGGACCTCGCCCCGAAGTTCCTGGCCGAAGACGGTACGCTGAGCAAGGACATCATGCCCGACCTGCTCCACCTCAGCCCGAAGGGGTATGAGATTTGGGCCTCGAGCATCGACGGCAAGGTCGCTGAGCTCCTCGGCGAGAAGCAGTAGTGCCCGATCGCGTTGCCCTCGAGGCGACGATGGAGGAACATCGCAGGTTGGCGCAAGGCGGCGGGCGAGACGCAGCGTTTCGTCCGCCGCCGCGCACCTCGAGCGGTGATGCGTGCCCACTCGCTAAGCATTGAAATTCCAGGCCCGGAGATGCACTGCCATGAACGCTCGTTACTTGTTCTCCATCGTTCTATCGGGCATCACGCTCGCGGGCACAACCCTCTTCGCGGCTGAGGCTCGCAAACCGAATATCATCCTCATGCTGGCCGACGACTACGGAACTCCCGGGGTCGGTTGTTACGGCGGGGTCTATAAGACGCCGAATCTCGACGCGCTCGCGGCGAGCGGCTTGCGTTTCACGCATGGTTACTCCATGCCGCTGTGTGCGCCGACGCGCGGCGTGCTCATGTCGGGCCGCTATCCATTTCGCAACGGAGTCCGCGACAACAGCAGCGGCGGCAGCTACAAGCCGACCGACTCTCCGAGCATCGCCAAGACGCTCAAGTCGGCCGGTTATGCGACTGCGGTCGCCGGCAAGTGGCGACAATTGAGCTATTTCAAATCGATGGAGGATGCGCAGGCCTGGGGCTTCGACGAATTCATGATTTGGGGAGTCGGCGACAGATCGAAGGGGGAGCGGTATTGGGATCCCGCCTACAATCACAACGGCAAGCCGGTTAACGCAGGAAGCAAATACGGACCCGATCTGCTGCACGGCTTCGTCGTGGACTTTATGGAGCGGCATCGCGAGGAGCCGTTCTTCGTCTATTACCCGACACCGCTGGTGCACAGCCCCATCTTGCGGACGCCCGATAGCAAGAGTGACCAGGGGGGCAATCACTATGCGGACAACGTCGAGTATCTCGACAAGCTGGTCGGCAAGCTCGTCGCCGAGTTGGATCGGTTGAAGCTTCGCGAGAACACGCTCATCGCCTTTGTCGGCGACAATGGCAGCACCGGCGGCAGCTCCTCCAAGGTCGACGACAAAAGCGTTGACGGCCGCAAAGGATCGCTCCTCGAAGGGGGGAGCAACGTGCCGCTCATTATCCATTGGAAAGGGACGACGCCGACTGGCAAGGTCATTGACGATCCCGTCGATGTCAGCGATTTCTACGTTTCCTTTGCGGAGGCGGCCGGCGCCAAATTGCCTGCCGACGTGAAGCTCGACGGCCAGAGCTTCGTGCCGCAACTTCGCGGCGAAAAAGGCGCGCCGCGGAAATGGGCCTTCATCCAACTCGGCAACCAATGGTTCGCCCGCAGCAAGGATTGGAAGCTTGATCAGTCGGGCACGCTCTATTCAATGGCGAAGGCGCCGTACGAGCAGATCGCCATTGCCCGCGATTCGACCGATCCCGCGGCTGCAGCAGCCCGCCAGGAATTGCAAGCCGCACTGGACGAACTGAACCCCTCCGCCGAAAAAGGGGCGGCTGGTGGCAAGAAGCTGCAGAAGAAAGCGCTCCGAAAGGCCGCGAAGCCGTCGCCGAACTAGTCGTCGACTGGAGGAAGAGCACTCGTCGCCAGACTACGCCATCTCAAAACCTGGGATGGTCCCATTGCTCGATCCGAACGCATTCACGTCGGCCCCCAGACGCTGCAGAAACTGCACGTAAAGATTGCAGAGCGGCGGATTCTTCTGCGGATCGAAGGCGACGTGCCGGCCATGCTTGAAGCCTCCTCCTGCAACGAGGATCGGCATGTTCTTGTTGTCGTGGCTGCTCGCGTTGCCAAGGTTGCTGCCGAACATCACGATGGTGCGATCGAGCAGCGATTCCCCTTCCTCACGCGTATTCTTTAGCTTCGCCAGCAACTCGCCGAAGAGCTTCATCTGCTGGAGCTCCACAACCTTCAGCTCGGCGAGCTTGGCCGGATCCTGGCCGTGATGCGAGAGGTTGTGCCAGTCGCTAACAACGCCGGGAATCACGGGGACTGCATTGAGGCCATTCAAGGCGAAGGTGATGAACCGCGTCGAATCGGTCTGAAGCGCAAGCTGCATCAGGTCGATCATCAGCCGCACGCGCGCGGGGACTTCCACAGCGCTGGCAACGTCCACCGGCAACTTCGCATCCACCTTGGGTTTCGGACGCCGCGCCCAGTCCTGGGCGTTGATCATGCGCAATTCAACCTCGCGAACCGAGGTGAAATACTCATCGAGCTTATCGCGATCGGTCTTTCCCAAGCCGCGTTGGAAGTTCTTCGCCTCCTCGTTCACCGTGTCCATGATGCTCTGGCCTTGCCGCAGGCGCTGCACCTGAGCGCTGACCTCATTGGCCGTACCGTCGACGAACATACTCTTGAACACGCGTGAAGGCCGCTCTTCCGGCGGAATCGGCACACCGCCGCGCGTGAAGGACAGCCCACGGTTCGACGTGGACGACAGCGCGAGCGACGCAAACCGTGTGTCCGGGACCAGCTTTTCGATCGCGAATTGGTCCAGCGAAATGGTGTTCTTGAAATTGTCCGCGCGCGGATGCAGGGCGCCGGTCAGGTAGCAGCGTTCCGTCGGATGTCCGCCATCGACCTCGGGATGCGAAAGCCCAGAGAAGATCGTGAATTCGTCGCGAAATTCCTGAATGGCCTCCAGATAAGGAGTCAGCCTGTAGTCTTTGCCGCTCTCCTGCGGGAACAGATTTGGCGTATGCAAACCGAGCGTCGTGTTGATGCAGATCATCCGCCGCGGCGTCTGCGCGGCAGTCTGCGCGCGCACCGGATTCATCGCCCCCAGGAGCGGCAGCGCGAGTGTGACGCCGGCGCCGCGCAGGAATTTACGACGCGAGATAGTGCGGTGAATGCTCATCGGGATTCACTTCTGTTGAAAGAGGTCACTGGCGACGATTGCGTGAATGAGCGAGCGCAACCCATAGTCGGTCGGCTTTGCCTCGACCAGGATGCGATTTACGGCAGCGTGATCGCCGAGGCCGACCGGCTGACCGGTGGCGTAGGTAACCAGCTTTTCAGTCAAGCAGCGCGCGAGCTGTTCGGGATGGGCGAGCAGCAATTGCTTGAACTCGCCGATGTCCGCAAACTTGCGTCCGTCCGGCAAAGTATCTCCCGCATCCACTGGTAACCCCAGACCGTATCTGAGCCCGACGAGATATTTTGCGAGTGCGCCGGTACGGTTGTTCACGCGGTCTTTCTGTTCGGCCACGAAGCGATAACGATCGCGCCAACCGCCGATGACGTCGTAGTTCTCCAGCGCGAAACCTGGCGGGTCGATGCGCGAATGGCACCCGGCACAGTTTTCGGTCGCACGATGTTTGGCAAGTTGGTCGCGGATAGTTTTCGCTCCGCGGATGTCCGGCTCAATGGCCGGAACGTTTGCCGGCGGCGGAGCCGGCTGACCCAAAATGCGGTCCAGCACCCATACGCCGCGCACGACGGGCGACGTCGTCGTGCCGTTTGCCGTGACCTTCAGCACACTCGCCTGGGTCAGCACGCCGCCGCGGTGATACTCGGGCTTCAGCATGACCTTGCGGAATGCCACGCCTTCCACCCCCGGAATGCCGTAGTGCATCGCCAAGCGCCCGTTCAGCATCGCGAAGTCCGAGTCGACGAAGTTCTTCACGCTGAGGTCGTGCTTCAGCAGTTCCTCGAAGAACAAATGCGTCTCACGCACGGCGGACCACTGCAGATTCTCTTCGAACTCGGGATAGAGCACATTGTCTGGCGTGTTCGCGGCGATGTCGCGCAGGCCCAGCCACTGGCCCGTGAAATTCTCGATGAACGCCTGGCCCTTGGGGTGATTCAGCATCCGTTCGACCTGCCCGCGCAGCACGTCCGGCTTGTGCAGATCCTCATTGGCCGCGACGGCGAGCAGTGTCTCGTCCGGCATCGTGCTCCAGAGAAAATAAGAGAGTCGCGATGCGAGCGCGTAGTCGTCGAGCGGTCCAGCCGGCTCACGAAGATAGAGGAACTTCGGCGACGACAGCACGGCCTTGTAGCCCGCGCGGAGTGCTGCCTCAAAGGGGAACCCCATCTCCAGCGATTTCGCGACGAGTGCGACAAACTGCCTTTCTTCACCTTCACGCACCGGGCGGCGGAACGCGCGCGGCAGCAAGGCGCGAATCAGTTTCTCTGCGTCCGCCAGCGTGCCGGTCTTCGGATCGGCTTCGCCAAACACGCGGCGATAGCTCTCCGTCGGCCACGACTCAGGCTTTGGCCCTTCGATTTCGATCCAGTGAATCTTGAGCCCTGGTCCGGGGTACTCCGGCATCTTCTCCTTGTTCAAATAGACGGACGGCAGCCCGGTGGGCGTTACTTCGATGGTGTCGTTTTTCGCCGCCAGGCGCTCCTCGAATTCGAGGAGCGTCGGTTTTCCCGGCGGCACATCGAAGTAGCCATAAAACCGATTGACGCTGACCGCTTTGACGACGAAATTGCCAAGCAGCACAGCCATCGTCAGCGGCTTCTCGGAGTTATACGCCGAAACGGAGACGCGAAAACGGTAACGCCCTGGAGCCGGCGCCTTGTACGCCCGCAAATCGTGGGCGCCACCGTTTTCCTTATTTCGGTAAACAACGATGCCGTCGTCCTGCTTCCAAGACGTGATATAGGCTGGCATCTCGTAGTTGAACCGCTGCGTCGTGCTTTCGAGTTGATGCACCGGCGCCTGCGCGGCCGTTACCACAGCGTCGGCCGCTTCGAGATAGCGCTCCATCTGCACCGGAGAAATATTCAACGCCGCGCCCACATTATCGAACCCGTGCGAGATAGCATCCTCGGGGAGCGTCTCCTTCACGTCCACCTTCACCGCAAACAGATCGTTCACGGTGTTCTCGTATTCCACCCGATTCAGCCGCCGCAGCACCACCCGCCCATTCGTTCGCTCTTTCGCTGCCGCGGCATCCAATTGCGCGGACAACCTCGCAACAAATTCGTCCACCTGTGGCTGCGGCGGACGCGGCTCCTTTTTCGGCGGCATCTCCCCCGACTTCACGCGAGCCAGAATCTCCCGCCACTGCTCAAAGCTGTCAGGCTTGGAAAAATCAGATTCCAATCGGTCGAGTCGCAAATCCCCCTTCGCCTTCTCGGGACCGTGGCAGCGCAGGCAATGCTGTTTAACAAACGCGATCGACTGCGGCGCCGTTTCCGGCGGCGCTCCGGGCAAATTGCCCGCGGCGCCCAACAGAACAAGGAGCGCACTCGCAAGAATACGACGCCCGCTCCGCGACTTTCTATCGGTCGACGAAATCTCGGCGGGCGATGTGGAATGCGACATCAAAGACTCGCAGCGATTTAAGGCGATTCCAGTCGAAAGCTTGTCGTGCCGTAGATGGGAAGCCCCTCGTGCGACGATTCAGCCTTGATCTCGATGGTCGCCCGTGAGGGGAGCGCAACCTTGGGAGCGAATCGCAGAGTCAGCACCACTCGATCCTGATCGATGCTCGCCTCGACCGGTTCGCACTCGATTCCGACGACGCCGGCGGGAGGGGCAAGCCGCAGCGTAATTGGCTGCATTGCCCCCCGCCGCATCAACTGCACCTCGACGCGCTGCGTCTCGCCGGGACGCCCGATGACGATCGCGGGCTCGGCGGCCAGCGTCAGCATGCTCGGCTGGCAGCCAATCGACATCGCGCCAGGGGCAACGTGAAACACGGCGTATGTCTTGCCGTCGTTGCCGAGCACGTCGGCGACGCCCATCACGCGGCAGCGGTGAGTGGTTCCTTCGGTTACTTGATGTTGGAGCACGAGCGGAATCGAACCGACGTCGTGGTCGGCCGCAATTTCTCCGGCGAGCGGAATCAAGGTGCCGCGACGATCCGGCTCGACGCCTACGAGACGAATCGCCCCCGTAAATCCTGCTTTTCTCTCCACTTTCACAGGGAACGGAAATGCCGCCAGGCGAGGCCCATCGAGAATCGGCCCCGTAATCTTAAGCGTGAAGGGAATCTCCGGACTCACGGCCAGCCATAGCAGACCGCTCGGCGAGTCGGCGATGGCGACGCTGCGCTCGCTCGCTGCTTCCGCCTTGGGATTGCGGACCACGATCCGCACCAGTCCCGCGCTGGGCGCTGTGTTGTCGGCCACCGTAAATGGCAGTTGGACGGTCGCCGGCGTCTTGGCGGGCACGATCTGCGGCTTCACTGCGACTCCCGCCGGCAAATCGACCGCGGTCAGCTCCAACTCGTCGGCCAGACCGTCGACGCGCTCAATCGACACCGGCAGGTTTGTCGTTTGCCCGCTAGGTAGCATCAGCGACGACGTATTGACGCGCGCCGTCAGCCCTGGCCGGATCACAGACAAGTGCAGGCGATACAAGTAATCCTCGCCGCCGCCGCTGCTACGATCGCGAATCGACACGAAGTATTTGCCATCGGCCGGGGCCGTGAATCGCAAGCTCGGGTCGCGCGAAGTCTTGGTGTCGTCGATCTCAATGAGTGTCTTTCCGTTCTCGGCGACGACCGCCAACACCGGATCCACGGGGAATTGCATTTCGGACGCAGCGACGTCGAGCGCAAATCGCTCTCCTTTCTTGGCCGTGAAAGCGAAGAAATCGACGTCCCCCGGCTCGCTCAGCCGCCCGTTCGCCGTCGCCGGAAAGGGGAGCGACACGGCCTGCTCGGCGACGTTGTTCGGCTCTGCTTCAAGCAGTTCCGGATTTTCGCCGACGGGCAACCGCAGTCGATTCACGCAGCCGGGCAGTTTGAGCTCATAGCGGCCCGGCGGTTGCGGCGCGGCCTGCATCACGAGCGAATTGCCCAGCGGCGACGGGAGGTTCCAACCATACACGGTCACCGCTGTTTCCGTATCGCGCGCGAGGCCCGCGGGAAACGCATAACCGAGCCAGGGACCATCGGTAACCGTCAGGCGATAGGCGTACTTGGCCCCGCCGGCCATTTGAAAGTCGAAGACTTGGATCGTGTAGCGACCGGCCTTGCTCGCTCGAAATACTAAGAGTGCGTCGGCGGTGCGGTGCGGAAAGCTCACGGCAACGGTCTTGCCCTCCGCATCGAGCAGCCGGATCATTGGATCGAGCGGCGAACGGATCGCGCGGGTTGCCGCGGCGCACACGACCTGTGTCCCAGCCGCGAGCGTGACGGCATACTCATCGATGTGGCTGGCGGAATCGAGCCGTCCATTGGCCGTCACCGGCAGCTTCAGCTCCAGCGGCTCGCGCCGGTCGCCATGCACCACCTCCGGCAATTCGCCTACCAGAAACGGAAACGGCGATGAAGCACCTTGGACAGATGAAAGCCGAATCTCCTGGGGGCCCGCCGCCGCGTCGGCCGCGACTGAGAACCGGTATCGATTCGCCACAGAGGTGGGCGTGAGCGTCAGCGCCTGCCCCGCCGATGTCAGGCGGCAAGCATCGGGCATGTACTCGCCGCCAAATTGAACCTCGACTTCTGTCCCCCGCTGAGCTCCCGGTGGAAACAGGAACTCGATCTTCGGCGTCGTCTGAGCGCAGGCGATCGAACCGCTCGCGAAGGACAGCGCGAGGCCGATCCCACCGACGACCCAGCGAACTCGTTGGCGATTGCTCGGCATGAAACAAGAATCTCTCGGCGGGGCTCGCCTCAGAACAACTCGGCGATCGGCCGACCACCATTGACGATGGCCACCGGACGTCCCTCGGGCGTCAGCAATTCTTTGTGCGGATTGATCCCGAGCTTGGTATAGACGGAACAGAAGAAGTCTTCGACCTTGAGCGGCCGCTCGCCCGGGGCTGAGCCTTGCCGATTCGTTGCGCCGATCACGCTGCCCCGCGGCACGCCGGCCCCGGCGACGACGATCGACATCGCTCCCGGCCAGTGATCGCGACCGGCGTCCTTGTTGATTTTCGGCGTGCGCCCGAATTCACCGAGAGCCAGCACGAGCGTATCTTCCAGCAGCCCACGCTCGTCCAAGTCACGCAGCAGCGCCGCAAAGGCAACATCGAACGTCGGCAGCCAGCGGTCCTTGAGATACTTGAAGATGTTGGTGTGATGGTCCCAGCCGGCATGCTGCACGGTGACGAACGGAACGCCCGCTTCAACGAGTCGCCGCGCCAGCAGGCACTGTTGACCGACCATCGTCCGACCGTAAGCGTCGCGCGTCGCGTCCGACTCGCCGCGAATGTCAAATGCCTGCTTGGCCAGTGACGAGGTCACGAGGCGATGCGCCTGCTCGTGAAAACTATCGAGGCCGCGGGCGGGATCCGCAGCGGCGTCATCCCGCATCCGCTCCAGGTTGTCGAGCGACTTGCGGAGCGCTTCGCGCGAACGGGCTCGCCCTTCGGCAATGCCCGGCGGCAGAGTGACGTCGGGGAGTTGAAAGTCGGGATTGTTCGGGTTGTTCGCAATCAGGAACGGCGCAAACTTGCTGCCGAGAAAGTTCGGCCCGCCCGAACGCAGGGGCGTGGGGAGCGCGAACTGCACATAAGCAGGCAAACCTGGCGCCGCCCCGCGCTCCTTGGCGATGAACGAGCCGATGCTGGGATGAAAACTGGCGGAGTCGCCGCAGCCGATCGGCACCGGCGTCGGGCTGCCAGTGGTCAGGTAGTGGTTGCCGCCGCCATGTCCTGGATCGCGGTGCGCGACGGAGCGAATCACCGTCACGAGGTTCATCACCTGCGACGTCTTCGGCAAGTGCTCGCAGACCTGAATGCCGGGGACATTCGTCGCCATTGGCGCGAATTGGCCGCGCAGCTCGACGGGCGCATCGGGTTTGGGATCGAACGACTCGTAATGGCTCGGCCCGCCGTCCATCCAAATCATGATGCAGCGTTTGGCCCGCGCAGCGACCGGCTTTGGGCCATTTTCGCCGGCCGTCGCCCGCAGCAGCGGAGCCAGCCCCAAGCCGGCCACGCCGCCGAGCCCGACCTGCAAAAAGTTCCGCCGCGTTCGCCCGTCGCAGTAGCGGTGCATGACTTGATCTCGCGATTCGCGTTCTGGGAACGCTGCGTCTAATGATTGAGCACAAACTCGGCCGAGTTCAGGAGCGCCCACAGCACGTCTTCAGCAGCGCTGCGACGCGTGGCGCCGGGCGCTGTAAACGCGGCGTGGGCCGCGTTCGATTCTTCGCCGCGCGGCGGCCGGCCGAACGCGGCCAGGTACAATTCGACGACGATTTCATCCGGCGAGAGATCGCTCGCGGCCAGCCGCGCAGCACGGCCTGTCGGGGAACTGATCTTGTCGTTCACTGGCGGTGCGTTCATCAAATGCAGCACCTGCCCCAGAGTGGTGTCCGCCAGTCGTTCGCATTGGCACACGGTCTTGCGCTGCGGGCGGCCGAACGTATCAAGGAACGCCGAAGGCAATCGCTGATCCCACAATTGAACGGCCCGTGTCCCCGGAGGCATGCCGGCGAATGACTCGGGTTCGCCCGTGGCATCGCTCACGGCGTCGAGCAGAACTTCGGCACTAAGCCGTTTGCGATAGGCCCGCGAGTAGTTCTGCGTGTCGCGGACATTATCTCCATTCGGCTGCGAACTGAGCCCATAGACCCGCGCCGTGGCGATGGTGCGAATCAGTCCGCGGACGTCGTAGCGGTGGGCGACGAAGTCCTGGGCAAGGGCTTCGAGCAGCGGCTCGTTCGTGGCCGGGTTCGTATCACGCATGTCGTCCATCGGCTCGACGAGCCCGCGCCCCATGAGCTGCGCCCAGACTCGATTCACGAAGGCCCGGGCGACGAACGGATTCTGAGGTGCGGCGAGCCAATCGGCGAGACGTCGCCGCGGATCGATTTCTTGAGCGGCGTCAAACGGCTCACCGAGCAACACTCGCGGACTGACGATTTCTTTCGTTTGCGGGTGCTTCACGTCCCCTTTGTCGGCGATGAAAAAGCTCTGGTCGGTTCCATTGCCTTTCTTCTTCTGCAATCGGGGAAAAAAGGCTGCGAGTCCGTAGAAGTCGTCCTGTCCCCATTTCTCGTAGGGATGATGGTGACACTTGGCACACTCGAGACGGATTCCCAGGAACACCTGGCTGACGGCGACCGAGAGATCATTAGGCGTGTCGAATGCACGGAAGAAGTTCACCGCGCCGTTCGACTCGCCGCTCCCTTGGGCTGTTACCAGTTCGCGCAGAAGCTCGTCGTACGGCTGATTGCGCTCGAGTGATTCCCGGAGCCATTGGTGGTAACGGTAGGCTGGCTTGGCCCCGAGGTCGTCGCGGTTGATTCGGAGTAAATCGGCCCACTTGAGCGCCCAGTAATCGGCGTATTCCGACCGCGCGAGCAGGGTCTCGATGAGTCGAGTCCGCTTGTCGGTGGTGGCATCTGCCAGAAACGCCGTCACTTCGGCCGGCGCCGGCAGCTTGCCGATCAAATCAAGATGGGCTCGACGATGAAACGTCGCGTCGTCCGCCGAGGGCGAAGGAGAAAGATGCAACCGTTCCCATTTCTCAGCCACTAGGCGATCGATGAAGTGCGAGCGATCCCAACCGGCTAGTTGTGCACTTCCCTCCGCTCGGCGATTGAGGGGCACTGAAACGAAGCTCGACGCAACGTGCTCTTGATAACGGACCACGATAGCTGATTCACCGGCCATCATCGTCGTCGCGATGCGCCCGTGCGGATCCACCGTCGCCAGAGTTTCGTCGTTGGAGCTATAGACGGCTTCGCTGGTGACGTCGCGAAGCGTGCCATCCGAGAGCCGCGCCGTGACCAGAAGTCGCTGCTGCGAGCGCTCGCGCATCACGCGCTGTTTGGGGAACACATCAATGGCGACGACGCGCGGAGCCTGATCGTCTCCTCGTGGCATTCCGCTGACGATCCAGCGCAGCAACCGTTGATACTCGGGCGAGTCCTCTTCCAAACGCCGACCGCCGCCATGCGGCACGCGATTGGACGCTTTGGTCAACAACAACGACTCGCGCGCGGCCGCGGGAAACAAGCGCCGCCCCCGCCCTTCGTAGACCAGTGCCTGGTAGTCAGCCTTGATGTCGTGTCCGAATACGGAGAGCTTGAAACCGTTCTGCCCGCTCTGCTTACCGTGGCAACCGCCGGAGTTACATCCCGCCTTGGTCAACAGGGGAATCACATCGCGGCCAAAATGAAGTGGTGGCAGATGCCCAGCGTTCACAACCTTGACTTCGATCGATTCCGTGCGCCCAGCGTGCGCGGCGGTAATCGTGGCGACGCCGTTGGCCACCGGCAGAAGCAGACCATCGGGGCCGACGGTCGCGACCGACGGCGCAGACGAGTTGAATAGCGCATCGTCCGTCGCGTCGAATTCCTCGCCGTCGCGCACGGCAGTCACCAGCAGTTGCTGGCGTCCATCGGCTCCGCTGAGCACCGGGGCCGCCGGCTCCAGGCGCAACGCCGCCGCCTCCCCGCTCGATGAGACGGGCGCGGTCAACACGAGCGCAATGAGAACGGAGCAAACCATGGGCCAGTTTTCGAACAACCCAGGCGATTCGCGGCAGGCAGGAATACGAGGCAGGCTGATACCAATTTAAGTGGATGGGTAGCAGGATACAAGACAAGCTGCCAATTGGTCGGGGCAGGATCGTGAGAACCGTCAGTCGTCGAGTATTGAGCTAGTGTTGCGGGCGCTCAAAAACGCTGTAAGGCGGCCGCATTGTTCTCGCAGCGACAGGATCTGAGGAGACTTCATTCCTTCGATTCAATTTGGAAATCGGGATCGCCGAATTGCCAGAGAAAGAACGACCAGATATCGGCCTTCTCGGCCTGGCGCTGCGTGCGCGTCGAACCGATTCCGTGCCCCGCATGGTAGTCGACTCGAAACAGCACCGGGCGTCGACTGCCGGTCGCGGCCTGAAAACGGGCCGTTGTCTTGGCCGACAGCCACGGCTCAACCCGCGGATCGTTGATGCCATGAGTCAGAATGATCGCTGGATACTTCACGCCGTCTTGAATGTGCGCGAGCGTGCTCATCGCCAATAGCCCGCGAAACGACTCCTCCTTCGTGACCGTGCCGAACTCCGGCACATTTGGCGGGCCGTTCTGGGTGGTTTCGAACCGCAGCATGTCGGTGCATCCGACGGCAATATTGGCCGCGGCGAACAGCTCCGGACGTTCGGTGATCGCGCGGCCGATGAGAATCCCGCCCGCGCTGCCGCCTAGACCGGCCAAACGTTCGGAACGAGTGAACCCCGCTTGAATCAGGTACTCGGCACAGGCGATGAAGTCTTTCCAGGTGTTCGGCTTCGTCGCTTTGCGCCCCGCGTGATGCCACTCCTTGCCGAAAGCGCCGCCGCCGCGCACATGGGCGAAGGCCAGCACGCCGCCCCGTTCGAGCCAACCCAGGCTCTTCGGGTCGAAACCCATCGACATCGTGTGTCCGTAGGCGCCATAGCCGGTCAGCAGGGTTGGATTGGAACCGTCGAGTTTTATTTTTTCGGCGTAGACGATCGAGAGCGGCACTAGGACGCCGTCGTGGCTCTTGACCAGCACCTCTTGGGAAGTGATGCCGGCGGGCAAATCGAACTTGCCGCGCGGCAACAGGTCCGTGTCGTGGAATTCGCCAGCGTTCGGGTCGTAGCGATACACCCGGCCGGCGCGCGTCCAAGATTGAGTGCGCACCAAGATCCCGGGCAAATTCGTGCTCACGGCTTCCAGGTTGCCCGAAGGTTCATCATCGGGGAGCGCGAGCGGCTGCGGCCCACTTTCGGCGTCGTAACGCACGCGGAGAATTTTGCGGGGAACACCTTCCAGACAGCCGACGTACAGTGCGTCGCTTGCGGCTGCGAGGGAATTAACGACGCGCGTGCCGCTGGGAACAATCGTCTTGGCCTCGCTCAAATTGGGAGTCGCCAGGGAAGTTCGTACCACTTTGAATCGCGGCGCCTGGTAAGCCGTCAGCAAGAAGATATCGTCGCCGTGCACGGCGAAATCAGTTACCAAGTCGTCTTGGCCACAGACCTTGGTCCAGGTACACGAAGCGGATCCGAGCGAAGCGAGCGAGGCGACATACAAGCTGATGTCGGTTTCGTCGCCATGCTTGATTTGCCCGACGGCCCACTGCGATCCCGCGGTAACTACGACCGCTGGAAAATCCATGGGGCCCAGCGACGGCGATCCCGGCGCTCCCTCGGCGAATAACAGCGCGTCCTTCTCGGGGGCATCTCCGACAACATGTCGAAATGCTTGGGTGTACTTGTAACCGTCGGCCGGTGGCGCGTCGGGCGGAAGTTGTCGCCGTCGCGAATAGGTAAACGACTTGCCGTCCGGAATCCAAGTCGGCAGGGCATATTCGGCCTCCAGCCGGTCGATCGCGTCCGGAAGGTCGGCGTTCTGCGAAAGATCGAAGATTCGCAGCGTGGTTTGCTCTGAACCCGACGCGGCAAAGCCGTACAACAACTGGGACCCATCCGGCGACACGCGAAAGAAACTGACCGTGAAGTGATCGCCAGCATCCTTCTTGGGAAACGCTTCCGGATCGATGAGCAACCGTTCGCGCCCCGAGGCGCCCTCACGCACGTAAACCTTTGCTACGTTCTCTGCCGCGAGCTGTTTGAAGTAAAACAGGTCGCCGCTGGCTCGCCGCGTGATGCCGAAAATCGTGTAGGGAGCACCGGCGTCCAATTCGGCGATCCGTTTCCGCAAGGCCTCGCGCCCCGGCAAAGCCGCCAGCACGCCGTCCGCGTACTCCGCCTGCCCTTTCACCCACGCTTGCACGCGCGGATCGGTGAACCGCTCCATGTACCGGTAGGGATCGGTGACCTCGACGCCGAAAAAAGTTTCGACGACGTTTTCAACCGGAGCGACGGGGGGAGATTGAGCCATGATGTTGCTCGCCGAGCCGAGAAGTACCAAATACAACCCAGCGAGGGTTGAAAAGCTTGAATGCGGTTTCATGGTAAAGCTGCCGGAAGAACGCGGACGCTGCGGCCTAATCGGCCAACTGATGAATCGTATTGTGTATCACGCCGCGGACGGGCACACCCTGCTCGGCGCCGAATTCGAATCTTATTTCCATGCCCCAGGTAGGTTGAATCTCGGGAACCTCCAGGCGCACCGTCTTGCGGTCGCTGGAAAGCGCGGCGTTACGAACCTCGAGCGACTTTTCGTCGTAGTGCTTCGATCCGTAGCCCGCCGTGCGCTTGAGCGACCAGGTTTTGATTTGCACGTTTTGCGCGGCGACGGTCTGCGGATCGAGCGGGTTGGTGAAGGTCAGCACGATTCCCGTTTTCGTCGCCTGCAAACCGCTGGGCAAATACATCGGTCGCCCCGTCGCTCGCAGACGATACAGCCCGCCGGGATACGTGGCGCTGCCGGCCCAGGCGAACATGCCGCACAAGTAAAGCTGGCCGTCGTGGGGATGAAAGCGGCCGCGCATCACGCCGGTCGGAAACGGCGGCAGCGGCAATTCGATCATGCCTCCCTGCACCACGCCCTGCACGCGCTCGTGCGGCACGAGAAACACCTTGCCGGCGCCGTACGAGAGATTGAGCAGTGCCCCGTTGAGCGGCCCCCAGCGGTCGCTTTCGACCCATAAGAGTTCGGCCGGTGAGCGGTCGAACACGTTCGTGATCCAACAGAGCGGCGGCTCCATCGCCGCGTCGGGCGAATCGGTCACGTCGGTGTAGCCGAACATGTTCCCGTAGAACTTCGGCTTGCCGTTCGGCGCGAGCGTGACCCAGTTGATACGATTCTTCGGGTTCCAGAAGCCTTCTTGATCGGTGACGACGAAGGAGCCGTCCGGGTTCAAACAGACGCCGTTCGCCGCGCGAAAGCCCGTCGCCAATACTTCGGTCTTCGATCCATCGCGGTCGATGCGGAGAAGCGTGCCGTGATGCGGCACCACGGCGGGCAAACCATGCCTGCCCGATTTGGCGTAGTAAAAATTCCCCGCGGCGTCGGTCTGCAAGCCCATCGCGAATTCGTGGAAGTGCTCTGTCACCTGGTGGTCATTATTCAGGCACTCGTAAAAATCGATCTCTCCGTCGCCGTTGAGATCGTGGAGCACGGCCAGTTGATCGCGGCAGATCACGTGAATCTTGCCGTCGACGATCTTGAGGCCGAGCGGCTGAAATAGTCCCGTGGCGATTCGCTGCCAAAGGAGTTTGCCGCGCGCTTGAGTCTCGACGATCCAGACGTCGCCGTCCCACGAACAAACGGCGATGCGGCCGTCGGTGAAGAAATCGAGACCGGTGAACCGCATTTGCGCCAGCCACGGATTCGTCTCGGGAGCGGTCAGCACGTCGGCGGCAAACGGCCCGGCATCAGAACCCAGCGCGGTTTGTGTTTCCAACTTCTGCGGCCAACGGGGCGGTCCGCCATGCGTGAGCATCGACAGGTCATCAGCGGCATCGAGGATGGGAAGATCCGAAAGCTCCGCGGGACTGGCTCCCTCGGCGGAATCGGACGGCTGCCAAACGGTGAACCGTAGCGGTTCTTGCCCGGCGGGAATTCGCAACCTCAAGCGTCCTTCGACGACCGACCACTCGGCCGCGATGCCGCGCGGCGCGAAACCGGCCACGAGCGCCGCGGACGGCTGCTGCACAGGCGCCATGCCGCGGCGAACGTTTGCGTCCGGTCGCCGGCCCGTCGCATCGGCGACGCGCGATCCGGAAGCCTTTTCCAACAACCATTGGCCGACGAGCGTCGGATCCTGTTTGTCGACCTCGGCCGCAAGTTGGGTCAGCCGGTCGGTAAGTCGCCGCTGGTAAAATCGAACCTGCGAAATCTCCCCTTGGAAAAACGTCGCCGGACGCGGGAAGTCGGGGGCGGTGAATCCGATCCGTACCACGCCGCCGGAGAGCGCTGCTTTCGCGCCGAGCGAACCTTCACCGTCCAAATTGCCGTCGACGTACAGCCGCACGCGCCGCTCGGAGTGCTGCCAGGTCATGGCGACGTCGTGCCACCGACCGTCGGCCACCTTCGTCTTGGCGACCACGGCCCCCACCCAACCGATATCGAAGCCGAGCCGGCCACCGCGCACGAAAAACGTCTGGCCATTCGGAATCCATTTCGGCCCGGGCTGAGTCAGCGACCAAATCGTGCCGTCCGCACCCGTCTTGATGCGGGCCACGATCGAAAAGTCCTTCGTCGTCAGGTCGAATGCGCCGTCGTTGGGGATTTCCAAGTAGGTGTTGCCGTCAAAGACGAGCCGCTGAGCGTCGGTCGCGGTCGGTTTGGGCCGAGACGGCGCGACTTGCGCGATCGATGAATCGGCGCGTCGGACGAAAGCCAGTTGCGCATCCCGGGCCGGATGCTCTGCTACTTGCAGCAAGAGATCGCGCTCGCGGGGACCGATGTTGAAAGTTCGCAAAAAGAGCGGCCGCGCCGACGGCGCCTCGCGCGTTTGCAAACGTGGTGATTCGAGAATCTCCGTCGTGCCGACGGTGTACTTGAAGATCACCTGCCGGCCGTGGTGATACAGCCCTTTGTACTTCGCCCAATCGCGCGGCAGCGGGCCGTATCGCCGGCCGTCGCGGCCCAACACGCGCCGGTTGTCGTGGAACTCGCCGCTCGACGAATCGGCCCAGCCTGGTCCGGTCGAATTGGCAAAGGCCGTTTGCCCGACGAGGCGCGGATGGACGCCGTGAGCGCCGTTGAACTGGATTCCCTGCCAGTCGATGAAGTTGTCGGCCGCGCCGCCGGTTCCGTTCCAGGCCGCGGCGGCGCGGAGCGTGTCGGTATCGAAAACCATCCAATGCCGACCGCGCGAGACGCCCCCCGCCCCGGGATCGAGCCGCACCGCGATTCCCTTATAGGCCAGGTTTTGCTCGAGGCCGGGAACTTCGAACGTGTGCGTCAAGCTCGGTCCATAGTCCATCGCCGACCACGGCACGATCTTGCTCGGCTCCGGTCCGCGCGTGTCTCCCTTCGGCAGTCGCGCAAGATACTCCGGGGCCAGCTTTACAAACTGCGTCGGGTTGTGAGGCTTGAGGTAGACCTCGCGAACATAGTGGATGACGTCGTATTTCTGGGACGGCACCATCCAGGTCTGCGGCGCCATCAGGCCGAAGCCGTGAGTCAGCGTGCGATACATCGAGAGCGGGTCGCTGCCGTTCTTGAACTTCCCTTCGGCGAAACGGAGCGATGTCGGCAGCGAGCCGAGCTTGTCCTTCGTCCCGTGGCAGTTCGCGCAGACTCGCTGATAGGTCGCCTCGCCGCGCCGCAGGGAATCGTCGTTCCAAGTGCCGATCAGCCCCGCGTGGTCGATCCGCTTTTCGTATTCGGGAACGGTGAAAGTGAGCAGCGAAGCCGGCGGCTGCAACTGCGCAGCTCGCGTAGCGCCGCCGTCGCGAATCTCGATCAAGTAGCGAATCAAATCGAGAAACTGCTGCCGGCTCGTGAGCTGATTCATCTGGCCGGCGGGCATGATCGACGTCGCGTTGGGCCGCAGCTGTTCAATGTCGGCAGAGGCGAGCGTCGTCACTTCGCCGTTGCGCGTGACGTCGCGCAGTACGACGTTGTCTTTCGTCCGTTCCACGAGCAGCGCCGTGATGATCCGTCCTTCGCCGGTGACGACCGTGACCGATTCGAACCCCTTCCGAATGACCTTCGACGGCAACAACACCGCCTCGACCAGCGCTTCGTCCGTCGCGTCTTTGCCGAGCGTCGTCAGGTCGGGCCCCAAGCCGTTCTGGCGTGCGGCTCCGACCGTGTGGCATTTTGAGCATGCCATGTAGGGTTGAAAGAAGACGACCGCGCCGCGTGCCGCATCGCCGGAATCACGGGCAGCCGCCGCCAGTTCCTTCGCAGGCAACAGCCGCAGTTCCTCGTCAAGCAGCTGCGCTTGTGCGGCGTTCGTCGCCAGGCATAGCCCCCAGGCGATCCACAAACAGGGTTTCCAGAATGCGGTCATTGATGCGAATGTATTGGTTCTTGAGTTGTCAGCCTGAGAATCTCGTCGAGCGTCAGTTCGCCCCCGCCCAGTGCTTCCACCAGTCTTTGAATTGCCGCCACTGGCTTTCGAGAAAATCGCGTTGGCTGGGGCTGAGCCGGTCGGTCTCGTTGAGATGGAATCGGTAGGCCTCGTGCCCTTCGAGAACCATGAGCTGCTTGTAGTAGAGGACGAGATCCGGCCCTTCGTCGAAGGTGGAAAGCACCTGCAGCGCGTCGTCGAGCTCCGCGGCCAAGCGCCGGGCGGCGGCATCCCCTCGCGCCGCGTGTTGGCACAGCTCGATCAACCGCAACACCGGTTTCGGCAGCGCGTTACCGACACCGGTGATTGCCCCGACCGCTCCGCAGCGCACGAAGCCATGAAAGACTTGCGTATCGACGCCGACCATCAGCGACAGCGAGGGATCGCCGCTGGTGATGTGCTCGGCGGCGTAAGTCAGCGACTTCGCGCCGCCGAATTCTTTGAAGCCGACCAGGTTGGAGTGCTCGCGCCGCAGGTCGAAGAAGAGATCGGCCTTCGTTTCGAATCCATAGTAGGGACTGTTATAGATGACGGCCGGTACGTCACCGCCGGCTTTCAGCACGCCGGCGAAGTGAGCCCGCTGCGCGGCCGGAGAAGTGCCGCGTGACATCAACCGCGGAATCACCATCAAGCCTGCCGCGCCGACCTGTCTGGCATGAGCGGCGTGTGCGGCGGCGCGCTGCGGACTTTGGGCCCCCGTTCCAACGACGACCGGCACGCCGGCCGTGACGAGTCGGCGGACGCCCTCCTGGCGTTGCTCGTCGGTTAGCAGCGGCCAGTCCCCCATCGAACCGCAATACACGACGGCTCGCATCCCCGCGGCGATCAAAGAATGCGCAGTGGCGACGAGTGCGTCGAAGTCGGGGACGCCAGCGTGCGAGCACGGCGTCATCAGCGCCGGAATGCAGCCCCGAAAAATGCTATCGTCAGTCAACTTCGTCTCCATGGCATAGATGTCATAGGGCGCCGAGAAGTGCGGAATCGATCACGGGCAGTCGCACAATGGCTTGTCACTTCTTCGGCTGCGAACCTCGCTTTTCAGCCGCCGCCCGAATGAGTTTCTTGACCTCTGCGAGCCGCGGCGGAAACTCAAACTTCGGAGACTTGCCGGGGTCGTAGCCGGCGAGATGCCCCGTGAGCCGCGTGACCGGCTTCGTATAGCGGAACTTGGTCTCGCCGAAGACTTCGCGGCAGAGATCGGCCAGTCGCGGGTCGTATTCGATCAGCTCGTTACGAGTGTTGACGTGGTTGTGGTCGTGATCGTTCTCACGGTTGTCGTCAAACCACGACTGTACTCCTTCGGCGAAGTATTCGTGATGATTCACGGAAGCATACTTCCCGTGCCACAGTCCCGCAGTCATTGCGGCATTGTAGGCCGCCTTGACCCGCGCGTCGAACGTGGGGTCAACGTTCGTCATACCGCGCAGGTGGATATTGTGGGCAAGTTCATGAATCAGAATGTTCTCGGTGCTGTAAGGATCCCCCTCGAAGCCGAGCAGATTCTCTTCGGCACACGAGCAGTACGGATCAGTCTCGCTCCCTCCCATGCCGCGCGCCCGGGCATCGCGGTAGTCGCGCGCTGGAATCGTCTCGAAGCCCGGCACCGGCTCATTCGCCAACCAGGCCCACTCCGGTAGGTCGGTCGTGAACTCATTGTGAGCCATGATGCACAGCCGAGCGCCCGACTTGATCATCGCTGCGCGCACATCCGGTCGTTTCGCCAGTAGCTGAGTGACGATATAGACCGCTTCTCGCAAGGCAAACGGATTGACCTTGGCCGAAGCGACGATCGGTAAGCCCTCGGCATCGGCCCGCTGGGTATAAATCGCCGGCAATCCTCCGACGCGGTAGGCCTGCACCCGAACTTCACTCGTGACGATCGATTCCGAGCGATCCTTTCGATTCACGACCGCAAAGCGATGGCCGATCGTGGTGGTGATGACCGTGTTCTTTCCCGGTTCGATCGAGCCATTGGGGACGCGCTCCCCCGAGTCCTTCAGCCAAAACAGATCGACGGGACTTTGCGTGCCATTGAAGACCTGCAGCCGGGGCCGAATTCTCGGTTCTTCCGTAGCGCGAACCGCTGCCGACGGGCTCGCAAGACTCAACACGCACAGCAGACCAATCCAAACGCGCATCGCATCATCCTCTTCGATCAACGCCTCTGCGGCGACAGGTGGCCCAAGACCTTACGAGATATCCACCACGCGCGGGCCGATTACCTCACGGCGCAGCTCGACGCCTAATCCCGGCGCAGACGAAGCCTGCATGAAACCGTGATCGCGTTGCGGAGCGCCGGTCGCCGTGCTCACGGTCACGTAACTGTTGAAATCCGTACTCGTGAAGCGAAACTCCTCGGGCGTACTGTGCGCCAGGTGCGCGATCGCGGCCGTGGTCACGTCGCCTCCCCAACTGTCTTCCAGCGTCATCGCAATTCCCATCGAGACGCACAGGTCGCGCACCTGCTTCGTTTTGGTGAGGCCGCCGAGTTTGCTGATCTTTAGGTTCACCACGTCCATCGCCAGATCGGCCTTGGCCCGCAGCAGCATGTCGAGACCATCGACGTTTTCGTCCAGCACGAATGGATGGTCCGTGTGCCGCCGCACGGAAAGGCATTCCTCGTAGCTGAGGCAGGGCTGCTCGATGTAAACATCGACGTCGCGCACGGCGCGGACGACGCGCATCGCTTCATGCTGTGTCCATCCGGTGTTGGCATCGGCGACGAGCCGGTCGGTCGGCTGGAGGATTTCACGTACCTGGCGAATCCGCTCGATGTCTTGATCGGGATCACCGCCGACTTTCAATTGAAACCGCGTGTATCCTTGGGCCCGATAGCCGGCGACATTGCGAGCCATCTCCTCCGGCGGCAGTTGCGAGATGGCGCGATAGAGCCGGACGCTTTCGCCGAAGCGGCCTCCCAGCAGTTGGCACACCGGCAGTCCCGTCACTTTACCAAGCAGGTCCCAGCAGGCGACGTCGATACCTGACTTCACGTAAGGATGTCCTTTCAAGGCCGCGTCCATGCGGTGATTGAGCTTCGCAAGCTCGCGCGGATCGTAACCGAGCATGTGCGGCGCAAGTTCGCGCAGCCCGGCGCGCACCCCTTCGGCATAGGCCGGCAGATAGAAGGGACCGAGCGGGCAGACCTCGCCGTAACCGATGAGTCCCGTGTCGGTCTCCACGCCGACGATCGTACTATCGAACACGGAAACTGATTTGCCACCCGACCACTTATAGCTCCCTTCGTGCAGCGGCAATTCGACGCGGTGCGCAAAGATGCGGACAATTTTCATCGGTTCGGCCATCGGTACAGGAGTGGGAGCGGGTAATTCAGCACAGGCTACTATTGTGTCGCACAGCAGGCAGAAACGGATTGTCCGAGAATCTCGCGTACGCGGCAAATTGCGCACAAGGGGCTCGCCGGCGAAAGCTACAAGCGTTCAGTCGCGGCATGATTGGACAGCGGACCTGCTTCGATTAACCTGAGCAACGTTCCCGCCCGCCGTCGAATTCTCACCCAGATTGCGATCCTGTGACCTCCAAGGCCGTCCAAGCCGAAGCCCGCTTGTTGCGTTCGCCGCAGGTCGTCGACATCGCGATTCTAGAGCAGATGTTCGACTTCGTGCCGGATACGGCCTTCTTCGTCAAGGATTGCGAGGGGCGGTACCTGGCGGTCAACAAGTCGTTGATCGAACGGCATGGCTTGCAGCGGAAGGAGCAAGCGATTGGTCGTCGCCCGAGCGACATTTGCCCCGGCGATTTCGGCCGGTTGCCGTCGCAGCAGGACGCCGAAGTGCTGCGATCCGGCCGCTTGCTGATCGACCATTTGGAAATGCACTGGCAGTCGCCACATCAACCCTGCTGGTGCCTGACGACGAAACTGCCGCTGCGCGACGCCGAAGGAAACGTCGTCGGCCTGATCGGCATCTCGCGCGACCTGCGGGCGCCAATTAAATCGCAAGAGATGCCAGCCGCCGTTGCCTCGACGCTGCACCGCTTCGAGAAACATCTCAGTGAACCGATCACCCCCGCCGAATTGGCCGCGCGGTCGCAGCTGCCCCCCGCGCGATTTGCCCGGCTGATCAAGAAATTCTTCGGCCTGACGCCCAGCCAGTACATCACTCAAGCACGGATCGCGGCGGCCTTGAGCTTGTTGCGCGAGACCGACCGCTCGATCGCAGAAATCGCCGCCGCCAGCGGCTTTGCCGATCACAGCTCGTTTACCCGCGCGTTCCGAAAAATAGCGGGCATTTCGCCCATGGAATATCGCGAAACGTTGTGACGGCCCCGCCGAGCGCTGCGACGCGACGCTTGGGTGAGCACACGCGCGCTCGACTCTTGTTAGGGAGTGGACTAAACTGCCATGTCATGTCGGCGCCGCTGGAAACCGTCGTCAAGCAGTTGCAAGACTCGGGCATTGTCGCCGCGGGAAAGCTCGAGAATTTCGTCCCGCCGAAGGCGCATCCCAAGGACGTGAAAGAGCTCGTCGCTGACTTGGTCAAAGAGAAGCACCTGACCAGGTTCCAAGCGGTTCAAGTAGCGGCCGGTAAGGCCAAGTCGCTGCTCCTCGGCGGCTACACGATCCTCGACAAGATCGGCGCCGGCGGCATGGGCCAAGTCTTCAAGGCCTTGCATCGGCGGATGGACCGGACGGTGGCAATCAAGATGCTGCCGTCTGCGATGACGAAAGACGCGGCAGCGCTCGCACGCTTCGAGCGCGAAGTCCGGGCCGCGGCGAAGCTCACTCACACCAATATCGTGGCTGCCCATGATGCCGACGTAGCCAACGGCGTCCACTTCCTGGTGATGGAGTTTGTCGAAGGGCAAGATTTATCGGCGCTGGTGAAGACGAACGGCCCCATCCCTGTCGACAAAGCTGCAAACTACATTCTCCAGGCGGCACGAGGCCTGGAGTTTGCGCACGGCGAAGGAGTGATCCATCGCGACATCAAGCCCGCCAACTTGCTCGTCGACAAAAAAGGAACGGTCAAAATTCTCGACATGGGGCTGGCCCGCATCGAGACCGGCGACGTCGGCGCACAAGCCGATTTGACCGGTACCGGCGCGGTGATGGGCACGATCGATTACATGGCCCCCGAGCAAGCGCTCAGCACTAAACACGCCGACGCCCGCGCCGACATCTACAGCCTTGGCTGCACGTTGTACTACCTGCTGACCGGCCGCCCGCCATACACGGGCGAAACGCTGATGGGCCGGCTGCTGGCCCATCGCGAAGACCCGATCCCGTCGCTCTACGAAGTGAACGGCGACGTGCCCTCTGAGTTGGAAGCAATCTTCCACAAGCTGCTCGCCAAGCAAATCGACGAGCGGTATCAGTCGATGACAGAGCTGATCGTCGAACTGGAACGGATCACCGGCGCGGGCTCGTCGATATCGTCGAACACCACCGGTGCTCCGCAGGTGAGCAACCAGCTCGACAGCGGGCTGGTAACGTTTCTCAAGGATTCGCCGCATCAGTCGACGCGGAAGTCGACCGGCGCAGCGGCCGCGTCGGCAAAACCGACGACCGGTTCGGCCTCGCGCGTTTCGGTGGGCGCGGTTCGTGCCACCGACCAAGTTGCCAGGAAAGCACTACCGCAGCGAAACATGAAAATCGTGGCGATAGTCGGCGGTGGCATCGTCGTATGCGCCGCCCTCATCGTCGGGCTGATCGTTGCGTTGAAAAATCCGAGCGATGAATCAATCAGTGCGAGCCCGAGTCAGCAGTCTGGGAGCGTTGCGGCAAATAACCAGGGCGCCGCACTCCTGACAACCTGGACGCCGGGCCCGGAACGGGACCCGAAGGCGTTCGGCTTGGTTCCGCGGCCGGCCGTGCTCGCTGGTCTGAAGAGTTGGCAACTCGAAACCGTTCGTCCGCGGCTCACGATGGGCGCCGCCGCCTGGAACAAGCAGGGCACGCATTTCGCTTTCGTCGAACGAGGTTCCAATACCACGTCGATCCGTGTGTACGAATATGTTGCCGACCACCTTCAGTTGCGGCACATCTTGCCGGCTACGAATCAAGATGGGGATTGGCTTTCGTGGAGTCCCGATGGCAAGCGTCTGGTCGCGGGGCAAAGCGATCGCTTGATTGTTTGGCAACTCGAGAGGCGCACGGCCCGGATCGCCGCCGAGCAACCTCTCAAGGGAAAATACTTCGCCCAGTGGAGTCCGATCGGACCGTGGATCGCAATTTCGACATCGAACAATGTGCAACTATGGAATCCCGACACCCAGGCGTTCGGCGCCAAGTTTGATCTTCCCAAGACCACCTATTTAAGGCGTGTGGCTTGGCGACCCGATGGTGCTCGCCTGGCCGTCGAAGACGGCAAGCAAGCGATTCGCATTTGGGATCCCGCCTCAGGCGCGGTCGTCCGCGAATTGTCGATCGAAACACCGCTCGCCCCCCGCAAGGCGGCGTTCGCGTGGAGTCCCGACGGCGCGCTATTGGCCGTGTACCGAACCGCTACGGCAAGTGAGAAGAACTCTCAGGTCGACATCTGGGATGCAGACCAGGGAAAGAAAAAAGCCGCTCTCCAGGCCACACCCGGCGGTGGGAATTACGACATGGTCTTCGCGAGCGGCGGCCGGAGCATCATTCTTTCGGGCAATGGATTACCTGCCTGGAATGTGGCGGATGGCCAACCGCTGGGAGAGCAATTCAATGGGACCATTAACGCTTCGGCCATGGCCATAACGGGACCGCAACCCGATTTGATCACGACCGCCGAGACTCGTAGTAACGTTGATTTCAGAGTTCAAATCGGCAACGTCCCAGCGCGCACTGCCGCGACCGTGCTGGAAGGCCTGCCGGAAGCACAATCCATCGCTTGGAATCCCGACGGCCAAACCATCGCCATCGGAGCGCTCGATAAGACGCTCCGCTCGTTGAACGCAACCGACGGCGCTCCGCGGGCGCCGATCAGGAATCTCGTTCAGCCGATGGGTGCGATCGCCTGGAGCGCGGACGGTCGGCGTTTGGCCTGCGCCTCCGGCCAAATCAGCTACTTGTACGATCGATCGTCGGTGGGAAACGTACAAACCTGGGACATGCCGGCGGGAAGAAAATTGCAGGAGTTCGCAGTATCTAAGAATCAGGTGGACGCGATCAGTTGGAGTCGCGACGGCAAATACCTGGCGGTCGCCGGCAGCGAAAACGATCCCGTGCAAATTTATCTCGACGGCGAGACAACGGTGTTCCGTTCGCTGCCGAAACCGGGCGATGGAAAAGGAATCGTCACGGTCGTCTGGTCGCCCGACAATCGTCACCTGGCCGTCGCACTGATCCCCGGCGGTGTGACAATCTACGACGTCTTGACGGGAAAAGTTCAGACCGCCGTTTCAGAAACGGTCAATATCAGCGTGCGCCATGAGCGTCTGGCTTTCTCGCCTGCGGGAGATCGATTCGTGTTCAGCTCCGTCGGTCCGCTGGTAGGTCGCGTGCTCACGCTCGACGGCAAAACTGTGTACGAGATTCCCAATGCGGGACGATCGGTAATTTCCTGGAGTCCCGACGACCGCTGGATCGTCACGAGTCAAGAAAGCTTGGCGTTTTACGCCGCCGCTTCCGGCAATTCGGCGGGGCGCGTCTCGCTGCCGCAAACTTTCTTGGCGGCCGCGTTTCAATCTTGGTCGCCGGATGGGAAGTTCCTGGCCTATGCGCAACAGGCATGCATGGCCGGAATCGTCGACGTCGAGCGGCGCGAGATCGTCTGGAGCGCGATCTTGCTCCCCAACGGCGAGACGGCGGTCATCAATCCGGCCGGGCAATTGCACTCCACGCCGCCGTCGGCCGAAAGCGAGTTGTGCTACGTCTGCGAAACGAAGTCCGATGAATTTGAGCTGCTCAAGCCGAGCGAATTCCAGAGCCGCGCGATCTTGTCGGCGACGACGGAAGGGGCTCCCACGCTTACGAATGCTCCAATCGATGGCACCGGTCGAGCGGCAATTGGGGATAGGTAGGACTTCCGAAAGAGACAGCCCGGCTTGCAATTCGTTACATCCCTCCGCGGCCGGTAGTATGCCGGCGGGGCCTACTTCGTCCCATTCCAGAGATCGGGCACCGGCACGAAAGCCCCCCCCTTCGCTCGACTATCTTCGGCGGCCTGCATGACTCCGTAAATCTCCAAAGTTTCGCGCGGTTCGACCGGCAGCGGACCGCCCTTGAAGAACTTCGCGATCTCCAAGCCAATGCCTTTGTAACCCATATATTCGTCCTTCGACGGCACGACGCCCTGAGCTGGAACGCCGTGGCCGTAGATGCCGGCGGTCGATACTCCGGCGTCGCCGAAGACCGTGGCGCTCCACTTTTGTTTCCCTTCCTTAATGCCCCGATAGGTGCCGACGCGACCGTCTTTCCAAACCATTGTGAAGGACTCGGCCGTTGGCGTAGCAGTGCACGACACCCGTTCGACGCCGGGGCCCATGATCGTGTAGATCGTCTCCAGGCTGTGGAGCGGGCGAATGAACTCATCGGCCTGGGCATGTTTCAGATCGAAGCCGCCGTAGACGTCGCAGCCGAGCACCTTGCCGACTTCAGGATGGTTGCGCATGCCGATGAAGCCCGGGCTGAAGCGATGTTGCGAACTGCTGAAGCAGGGCGTCTTCGTTTCGGCCGCGAGTTTAAGAATAGCGACGGCGTCGGCCGCGTTCGCGGCGAGTGGACGGCAGATGTAGAGCCGCTTGCCGGCTTTCAACACGGGCGTCGCTTGCTTGAGGTGCAGGCGACCGTCGAGTCCGGCCATCAGCACGACGTCGCACTTGGCGAGCACGGCGTCGATCGACGACACGATTTCCGGTTGAGGGGCCGCTTGCTCCGGATTCTTCAGTCGCTTGTAAACCGCTTCGAGTTGCGAAGTCCAGCGGGCCGCGAGGGCCGCGCTTTCCGGGTAGTCGTCGCTGCCGACCGGATAGATCGCCGTAACTCGCATGCCCTCGAATGTCGGATCGGCCTTCACGTTGCTGAACATCATCACGTATTCGAGGCCTTGATAGTTATCGAACCCGATGACGCCGACTCGCACCGGATCGGCGGCACGGCTCGATGAAGAGGCGACGAAGAGTAGCGCTACGACCGTAAGCAAACGAGCGAAATGCATCACGAAGATCCTCTGAGACAAAGATGAGGAATGATGAACGATGAAAGCGGAAGACGACGGACGAAGTCACTCCTCGCCGATCGCCGCGAAACGGCGGGTTAACTTTAACATAGAGAATCTGAGAAGACCTCATTCGCTCCCGGGGCTGCCGTTGGCTTTCAGTGTCTCGGCGAACGGTAGCCAGAGTCTGAAGTGGTGGCTTGGTCACGTCGGCCGGAGCAAATTCGGCCGTCCTTTCCTTGTAAATGATCCACTTCCCGACTTTCGGCTTCCCTTAATCGCCAGCGCGCAAGGCAAGGCTAAATAGAGAGTTGCGTCAATTCTTCCTGAGAGCACAGAATTATCGATGCCGCTCGCGCATCGTTAATGATTAGTGGCCTGGCCAAGCCCTACTTGCCTCACCATTTGCGCCTCGCCGCGCTCCGCGCTCGGAAACGATGGTGGTAGACTCAACGCTTCCGCCCACAGCCGATGCCACCGACAGTCCGACTCGCACGCGACCGGCCTCCCTTTCGCCGAAGGATTCATGATGCTCAATCGTAGAGAGTTGCTGCAGGCAGCGGCGGTCGGTTCTGGCGCCGGGTTGGGCCTCTCCCTTGATGCCGAACGTCTCCTGGCAGCGCCGGCCGGCAGCGGGACGCTAAAGCGAATCGTGTTCTTTCTGCAGAACCAAGGCTTCGAGCCGGCAACCTGCATTCCGAAGGGAATTACCGGCAGCGGCTCGCTGGCGAAGGCCAAGCTGCCTGAGCCGATCGAGGCCCTCGAGCCCTACAAAGAACGGCTGCACATCATCAACGGCCTGCACGGCCTGCACACCAGTCCCTCGCACAGTGCCTTCTTCGGCGCTCTCGGCGGGTATCGCGGCGACGATGGTACGCCTCCCATCGCGTCGACCATCGACTATGAGCTGAGCAAGCTCCTGCCGCCGACGCTGCTCCCGCATTTGTGCATCGGCATGGATTCGATCGAAAACATGACGACCAAGCCGACCATCGCGACGTTGTCGGCCAGCGCCGCCGGGCAGCCGATCTTCATGTACTCGAATCCGAATCAGCTTTACCAGTTGTTGTACGGCGGCATCTCTTCGAGCGAAATTCGTCGGCAGCACGAAGCACGCTCGAACTTGATGAATCAGATCGAACAGCTCGCCGCCGCCAAAGGGCAATCGTTGCCCGCTGCCGATGAGCACCGTTACGGCCAATTCGTGCAGGGATTCAAAGACGTCAACGGCCTGCGAAATCGTCTTGATACGGTGTCCGATCATTTACGAAAGTTCGCACCCAAGGTCGACGAGCGGTACACGAAGCCGAAATTCGAGACCGACTGGCATGACGTGCTGCTCGACATCGGGATCTCGGCGCTCGCGTCGGGCATTACGAATACGCTGACCATCGGGTCGGGACGCGGTGAAATCTTCGGCGCCTGGAAGGGCATCGGCGTTGAGCAGCAGGGGCACAACCTCGGGCACATGACGCAGGCCGGCAATCCGATTTGGATCAAGATCCGTCAGTACAACAGTCGCATGCTGGTGCGGATCATACAAGCGCTCGAAAGCGTACCGGAAGGCAACGGCACGATGATGGACAACACGCTCATCGTCTACACCAGCAACAACGCCGACAAGCAGCACACCAACGGCGCCACCTGGCCGTTCATGCTGCTGGGCGATTGTGGCGGTACGTTCAAGACCGGTTGCTTCACGCAACTCGACGGCAAGCGACCGATCAATGCGCTCTACGCGACGCTGTTGCGGGTCGCAGGTCAGAACGTTGATCGCTTCAACATGACCGAACAAATGGCCAGAAAGTTCGACGTCGACGCCGGACCGCTCAAAGAGGTGTTGGCATGAGCCAGGTCGGTGTCGTCCGGCCCACGACGCTCTGGCCGCTTGCGTTGTGTTGGGGTCTACTGGCGTGGGCTTGCTCGTCCGCGGTATACGGCGAGACGTATACGCCCGGTCAAAAAATCGACAAGACTTTCGCCGATTTTGCACGACCTTTTCTCGTCAAACACTGCGTCGACTGTCACGGCAAAACGGAACCCGCAGGCAATCTATCGCTGCACGATCTGGGCGCCGTCGATGAGGTCAACGCCGCAGTTTGGAAGAGCGTTTGGGCTCAAGTCGCTCTGAAGGAAATGCCGCCGCAGGATGCCGAACAGCCCGACGTCGTTGAGCGCTTACAGTTTTCCAGTTGGATCGTCGGCGAACTGACGCGAGTCTTGAGCGACAAGGGTGGATTCCACGCTCACCTGGATCCGGAAAAGGGCAATTTCGTCGATCACGATCTTCTATTCGGTCCCTTGCCCAAGGGCATTCAGCTCGCGCCGACCTCGTCGCCGGCCCGGCTGTGGCGCGTGTCGCCCCAGGAACACATCACGCGACTGAACGAATTGATCAACTTGGAGCCGACGTTCGATCCGGCGAATCCGGGCCTACGTACGCACGGCGATTCCGTTCCGACCAACCACGGTGGCGAACTTAAGCTCTACTTTGGCGTGGATAACATCATCCAGTGGCAAGGTGGGACGGTCGCCTACGCCACGGCGGTCAGAAGCGCTCCCGCGATCCTGGCCTCGGCGCGAAATCATGGACTGAAGAACTACCCTGATTTCTACACGGTGAACAGCGCCGAAGCGACGCAGATCCTGAGTCTCGCCGCCGATCTGATTCGCTACATGGCTTACGGCAATCTCAGCATCGCCGAGCCGTACCAGATCACGGACGACCCCAAATCGATTGCCGACAAGATGAAAGGCGATTTGCGCGGCTTGCCCACCAGTCTTGTCTACAGCACTAAGATCTTGCGTCCGCTGACGCCCGTTCATGACCTCATGAAAGAAGAGGGAATTACTGACGAACGATTGCGGGCCGCGGTTGAATACCTCTTCGAAGCGTTGACCTTTCGCCCCCCGACCGAAGCAGAGTTGAACGATTACCTGGCGATCGTTAAGCAGTCGATCGCGAAACTTGGCAAGAAAGACGGCGTCGTTCTCGGCTTGTCGTCGATCTTTCTCGATCGCGATGCGTTGTTCCGACCGGAACTGGTCGATCGCGGCACGCCAGATCGAAATGGTCGTGTGATGCTGCAAGATTGGGAACTGGGCCTCGCGGTCAATCACGCGTTGCGGTACATCAAGCCGGACAACGCGCTGCGCAAGGCGATTGTCGACGGCCGCATGCGAAGTCGCGAGGACGTGCGGCGCGAAGTCGAACGAATGCTGGCGGACGACTCCATTCGCAAGCCGCGTATCTTGCAATTCTTCCGCGATTACTTCGACTACGACCTGGCCGGGTATATCTGCAAGGACGCGAAAGCGCTGGCGGAAACGGGCGTGGTCAACCGAGGAGACTCGTACCATTTCGCCATGTTTGGCGCCACGGCGAGCACCGATCGCCTGATCGAAATCATCCTGCAGGAAGACAAGGAGGTTCTGAAGCAGTTGCTGACTACCGACAAAGTCGTCGCGACCAAGGCCGACGATATTTACTTCGGCGAGCAACGCTCGCGGAAAGAAGCACAAGCCCTTGCGGCTGCGATCAAGGAAAAAGCGACGGGCAAGAAAAAACAAGAGACGAACCAGAATCCCAACGTCGTCATGGCGCATCTATCCGGGCCGAAGAACTCCGCCCGCGTGAGCCGCCGCAGCTTCGGCCAGGGATCGATGCAACCGGAACGCATTCTGGCGACGGTCCCCCCAGGGCAACGCCTCGGCATTCTGACTCATCCCAGTTGGCTCGTGTCGCACTCCGATGCCATGGACAACCATGCCATTCGCCGCGGCAAGTGGATTCGCGAACGCCTACTCGGCGGCGGAATCCCCGACGTGCCGATCACCGTCGACGCGATGCTGCCCGACGAACCGAACCACACACTGCGCGAGCGCATGCGCGTCACGAAGGAAACCTACTGCTGGACGTGTCACAAAAAGATGGACCCGCTGGGGTTACCGTTTGAAATGTACAACCACGCCGGCCTGTACCGGAAAACAGAACTCGACCAGCCGGTCGACACGACGGGTGAGGTCATCGAATCCGGCGACCCCGCGCTCGACGGCAAAGTCGCCGACGCGATGGAGATGATTCGCAAGCTTGCCGAGAGCAAGCGCGCCGAGCAGGTCTTCGTCCGCCACGCATTCCGTTTTTGGATGGGACGCAACGAAACTCCGAACGACGCTCCCGTGCTGCAAGAGGCGCATCGCGCTTACCGAGACGGCGGCGGCAGCATGAAGGCGTTACTGACGTCGCTGCTGACCTCCGAGGCATTTCTGTACCGCACTCGCAGTGGACCGGCCTTGGCCGAAACGAATTAGATGCCGACGCAACTCGTACCGTTAGCCGTTTTGCTGTGCGGCGTTTTTAGCCTCTGCGGACCAGCCTCGGCGACGGCCGCGCCGCTCGCTCGCAGTCGACCCAATATCGTTTTTGTGCTCATCGACGACTTTGGCTACGCCGACAGCGGGCCGTACGGCGCCAAGGATATTCGCACGCCCCACATGGATCGACTGGCCCGCGAAGGCGTGCGGTTCACCGATTTCTACGCGAACGCCCCGGTTTGCACTCCAACTCGTTGCGGGTTCATGACCGGCCGCTGGCAGCAACGCGTCGGGTTCGAGTGGGCGATGGGATTTACCGCGGAGTCGTTTCGTCGCGTCGACGGTCGGCTCGTGCCCGAGAAGGACGTTCACGGCCTGGGACTGCCGACGTCGGTGCCGACGTTGCCGAAGTGGTTGAAGGCCGCCGGCTATGCGACCGGCGCCTTCGGCAAATGGCATCTGGGTTACAAGGATGAATACAACCCGACGAAACACGGCTTCGATGAATACTTCGGCGAGTTGCTTGGTCACAGTGACTATTACACACACGCCTACTACGACGGCACCTATGCTCTGCGCGACGGCCTGAAACCGGTGCGTGTCGAAGGCTATCTCACGGATCTGATCAATCGCCGGGCCGTCGAGTTTGTGCGCAAGCATGCAGAGGAGCCGTTCTTTCTTTACGTCCCGCACCTGGCCGTGCACTGTCCATATCAGCCGCCAGGCCGGCCGACGCCGAGCGTCTCGAAAGAAACCATGTACGACGGCGATCGCCGAACGTACGCCGCGATGGTCGAGAAGGTCGACGAGGGACTTGGCATGCTGCTCGCCGAGCTCGATCGATTAGGCCTCGCGGACAACACGCTCGTCGTGTTCAGCAGCGACAACGGCGGCGAGCGGTATTCCGACAACGCGCCGCTGTTTCATCACAAGTCGACGTTGTGGGAAGGGGGCATTCGCGTCCCTTGCCTGATGCGCTGGCCCGCTCGGTTACCCGCCGGAAATGTGACGCATCAGGCGGCGATCACGATGGATTTGACCGCGACGTTCGTCGCTGCGGCCGGAGCCAAACCTGCCGCCGAACGACCGCTCGACGGCATCGATTTAGTACCGATCCTCTCTGGCGCCGAACCAGCGCGCGAGCGAACTTTTGCCTGGCGAATCAGCCGCGCGACCCGCCAACAGAAGGCGGTTCGTCATGGAACCTGGAAGTACATTCAAGACGGCAACGTCGAAATGCTGTTCGACCTGGCCGCCGATATCGGCGAACGACGTGATCTGAGCTTTGCGCGTCCCGAAAAATTCGCCGAACTGAAACAACGCCTCCGCGAGTGGGAAAGCGAAGTCGATCGCGAACCGACGGACTTTCTAGTGCGATAAGCGAGCGAACTACTGACGGACGTTCGCGTTTCTCCGTTTTTCACTTCTCGACCAGATCGATAAACCGGAAGGCTAGCGCGAGAGAGCGCTTGCGGGACTTGCAGCCGGCAGATCGAACTGGAGCATGCCCGGTGGAACTTTGACCAAACTGACCTGCCCCGTCACTAGCAGTCCATAGTGATGGCTGCGGAATATTTTCGGAGAGTACACGAGGGCTTCTTCCTTCGTACGCCCCTGGTTCCAGCGATCTACGCCGGGGACGGGCTCAGTCATTTGGCTGTCGAAATACCAGGGAAGCAGCTTCTCTCGCACTCGGACCCGCGACTCTCCGAACTTTCGCACCCACCAGTGCTCTCCGAAAACATGCACTTCGTCGCCAATGACCATTTGTTTCCCGGGGGGCAAGCCAGGCATGACAAGCTCTGGCTTCAGGCTTGGGAACCCGAGGCGCATGCCATGAAATCCCGGTTTCCCGTACACCAAATCCCACATATAGAGCGCACCCTGAGAGGTATCCCAATCGGTATGCATGAAAGGAAGTTCGCTCTCGAGGACAGTCACCGAGCGTTGCTGCGGATCGATCACCAGCGGATGCGTCATCATCGGCAGGCTGCCGCGAAAAGAACGCCCGAGCAACACGCGCGGATTTGCAGTGCTCTCGGCGGGAGCCCGATCGGTCAGGGTTAGAATGAATGTAGGACAGAAAGCCAGGTTCGCCTTCTGCCAATGCAGGGGATCGGTCAGGTCGACATACTCGCGTGCCTCGAAGAAGACGTCGACCTTGGCCCCGTTTTCCGGATCGAACGTGACCGTCGCGATCCAGGTGCGGCCGAAGCTGCCGGCGATGCAGACCTTTCCAGGCGCGAGCGCGGTGGGAGCCAGGGATTGTGCGCGGCTGCCTTTCGGAACTTCCTCCCGCGGAATCACCGGAAGCCCATCCTTCGGCGTCACCTCCCAGGTTCGCTCCGAAACGGGATCGACGATGATCAATCGCGGATCGCTCTTTTGGGAACTGAAGACCACCCAAGCATACCGACCGTCGAAGCATACGGCGGGAGCGCCGTGACCATTGAAGTCATAGTCACGAAACGGTGAGGAGAAATAGGTATCAGGACCTTTCCAGATCGACTTGAGCGTGCCACGTTCCTTCATCAGGAACATTCGGAGACCGCTCCACACCAGGTCGACGCCCGGCATGAGGGGAAAGCACAAATTGACATGTTGCTGTTTCAGCACCTCCCCCTCTTCGCCAATCCAGGTGAACTCGACGGGGCGGAAGTGCTCGCCGTGCAGATGATCGGCCGGAACGTGGTCGATCCGCTGTTTCTTGACGAATCTCTTGGCCCCCTTCTCACGCGCTTCCGAAGCTGCCTGAACCCTGATCGCGGTCGTTCGCTTCAGATCCGTGGCGTACTCGCGGAGTGCCGGAGAACTTTGAGCGACCAGCCGATCGGCGAAATCCACGAATTCCTGCGAAAAACTGGAGCCCAGTTGTTTATTGGGATTTTCCACGAAAAGTTGTTCGAGCCGCTCCCGATCCTTGGCCAGCGAATAGTCCGTGACTGAGTACGGTCCCCAAATCACGTCTTTCGCCCTGGCGGCCGGGTGCGGCAAATCCTGCAGCTCAAGGATCGCCTGCAACAATCGATCGTAGGCCTCGCGCCGCTCGCGGCTCGCATCTGGGTTCGAAGATTGCACGTCATTGTGCCCGATTGCAGTACTGAGCCAGGTGGCGTAAAAGGAGTCGACCTCGCCTTCGTCTTCATACTTGAGGTTCCCCTGCAGCACCGCGGCGCGGCGTACGATGCTCTGCAGAATGCGCCGCTGCGCTGCCCGTTCTTCCCGAATCTCCGGAGTGAGACCTTTGGGAGTCTCACTCGTAATATGCCGCGTCATCGTGCGCTTAAAGTCGCGATAGGCCTCTTCAGAGATGATCGGCACCTGTTTCGTTGCAGAAGCCAGCAATCGCTCCCAGTGCAGCAATCCGCGGCGCATGAGCAGCATATTCGCGAGCTCGACATACGTAGTCGGTGGCGCAAGCATCGTGCACATGAAGATGGCGTGGCTGCGCGCCTCGAACTGCGCTGGGTCGAGCAGCAACGCCGCCTCGTAGAGGTTGAGCGCCTCGGACCAGTTCGACAAGCGCTCGAAGGCCCTGCCACGAGCGGCCAACTGCGCGGCTTCCGCTCCCGCCTCGATGGGAATGTTGGCCGCGCCGGACGTCGCCGCCAATAGCGCCTGCGCGACCTTGGCAATTTCGCTGGCGACCTGGTCGGGCAGCAGCGTGCGGCGCGAGTCTTGCGCGAGCTCGGTCGTGCCGCGCATCAGTTTGATGCGGAAAGTAATTCGCGGCTCGTCCGCGCTGCCCATGTTGCGATATTCGCCCAGCAAGTACAGCGGCAGGGTCCGCTGCACATTTCCCTCGGGTTCCGCCAACTGGATTTCTTGCGCCAAGGCCTGGGCCTCGCTCAGTTCGACCACCACCGCCCCGGGACGCTTCAACAAGATCGACTCAAGCAGCTTGGCGTAGGCCTCCTTGAGATAGTCGTAGCGAAAGACGAGGTCATGGCTGACGAACGGAGGCACCGCGTAGATCTCGCGAACTTGTTGCCGCTGCTTCGCGATCGCCTGTTCGACCAGTTCGCTCAGCAGCGCGACGGTCCCCTTCGCGTCGGGCGAGGCCTCGATCGACTGCGTCAGCAGCCGGATGCCGCGCCGCGTTTCCGTAACGACCATTTGCAGCCGCGGCGCATTCGCTTCGGCCGGCTTCGCGGCGTTCTGCGGCCCGTCGTCCGAAACCTGCCGCAGCATCACCAGCAGATCGGCTTTGAGCAGCTTGCCGAGCGTTGCCCGGGCCGCGGCCCCTTCAGGACTGAACAGCGCCTGCAGCTTTTGCTCGCGCAGGACCTGCTCGATCTCGCCTCGGTCGAGCCAGTCGAGCCCGCCGATCATGGTCAGCTGCGCCTCCAGCAAAGCGCCCAGCGGCAACCGATCGAAGTCCAGCAGGGCCGCCGTGGTCGCTCTGGCAACCTGGTCGGAACGAACCGCTGCATCGCCGTCTCGCGCTGGGGGCGCATCAGGAGGCGCCGCCAGCGCCAGAGAATGGAGAACGCAAAACACAACAATCGCGAAGCATCCGAACCTTAATGCCCAAAGCACCATCCGCGACGCTCCCTTTTTCCTGCCTGACAACGCGCGCATCTTTAAGGATCCTCTGCACGGGGTTCGCCGGTCGATGGCGCGATGCGATACGTCGTGGGTGCGCCGCCAGAAGTGGTCACGTGAAACAGCAGTCCGAAGTGATTGCTGTGACTGATTCGATCGAGCCGCTGTTCGCCTTCGGCCGTTACCCGACCCAAGGGCTCACGAGGAGAGGCTGCCCAATGGTTCCAGTAATACCAGGGGACTTCTGACTCGACATGCACCGCTGGATATTGACTGTCGACGGTCCAATGTTGTTTGCCGAAGATATTCAGCCGATCGTGATGAATGGCGACCCAACCTTCCGGCACCTTGATGGCGAACGCATCGCGAACTCGGCCGGGATATTCGACACGCTTGACGCGCAATTCCTGCAGGGGTTGGGGAGCAGCTCCGACGAAGTACACGGCGCCGCGGGAGACATCGAACACCTGCAGTTGGGCGTCGCCCGACAGGTAATCCTGCATCACTTCAACCTGCAGCGATTCGGGGTCAACCAGCAAAGGATGTCCTGATACATCCCCCAAACCTTTCCGACCGATTACGACCCGCTTTCCCTGCTGTCGACCATCGGCATCTTCGCTGAGCGTAAACATGAACGCGGGTTGGCAGGCGACGTGCGTGTCCTTCCACTGCTCTTTGTCTTCCCGGTTGAGTGCCAGGCGGCCTTCGTGGAATACGCGAACTGTCGGCGATCCATCGGCAGCGAGCGACACGGTCGCCAGCCACAGTTGCCCAAAACTTCCCGCCACACACACCTGCCCCTTGCCCAGCGGCGATGCCCGCAGGAAACGGCGGGTACGTTCTTGCGGCAGATTCTTGCTACTGGGCAGTCCTTCGGCTTCGCCGATTTCTCGCACCTGCTCTTTGACGGGATCGATGACCAACAGCACGGGAGAGTCGTTGGGGCGTTCATAAGCGGCCCAGATGAACTGTCCATCGTAAAACACTGACGGAAACGACCATGGCGCCAGTGCATAGTTGGTCCAGATGCGTTGCAGTTGGCCAGGCTGCTTCATGAGGTGCAGATGAGGCCCTGCAAAGACCACGTCAACGCCCTCGCCCGCGGGCCAACAGGCCACGCTCGAGGCGAACGTGCCGTGCTTTCCGCTGGAATCGGTCCAATGGAATTGCACCGGTTGGAAATGGTGCGCGACCGGCGCGGATGCTGATGCGCTTTTCAACGCGGCGACGCGCGCAGCCTCTTCGATTCTTGCCTTGCGCAACCGCAGTTGGAGGTCCTTTGCGGATTCCTGAAAATCAGGCTCCGGAAGAAGGCTCAATTGCTTCAGGAATTGCTCACCTGCAGGCGTATCGAGCACGCCGACCGTATATCCATGCTGGGCATACGCGACCACACGTTGTCTTAGCCCTGGGATGTCGCGCAGCTCGATCAGCATTTTCAGCAGGGCGTCGTATTTCTCTTGCTCGGTCAGTCCCTGCAAGGACCAGTTCATGAACGACGTGTCGTCGGTGAATTGCGTGCGAGCCCGCAACCGCGCGAGCTGCCACAGGATCTCTCGCTGCTCGCGCTCGAATTCGAGCTTCATTTTCCGGACGTCCGGCGTGGCTTGCTCGGGAGCTCCCCAAGCATTCCAGGCGCTGCGGAACTCCTGCAGAAAGTCGTTGCCACCCGGATACTGGTTCAAGCTTTTGGCGGACTTGAAGAACTCTTGAAGATGCTCCAGGCCGCGTCGATAGAACGCCGTCGCCAAAGCGACGCGTTTCTGCTCGGGAGCTCCGGCCCAGCGGTAAGGCTGCGTCAGCTTGCCCAACAAGATGACCGCGTTGCGGTGTAACTCTTCCTGATCCGGATCGATGAGCAGGCTCGCTTCGACCAGCGCGAGAGCTTCCGGCCAGTTGCCGATCTGCTGAAATTCCCGCGAGCGCTGGGCAAGCTGGCGCGCTTCGGCTCGGGGATCAGGGACGTGCAGCGCCTGGGTCTTCAGTTTGCCGATCAGTTGCGTGAGCGATTGCAGCAAGAATCCTGAAGCCTGAGCAGGAGGCAGGCCGGCCGCTGTTTCCGTGCCCAGCAGCTGTTCACCGCGCATCAGCTTGAGCTTTACGCTGATCGTGCGTGTACTATCCTGGCCCTCGTGGCGATAATCGCCCAGCACATAAATAGGGAGCTCACGCTCCAGCCGCGTTTGATCTGACGCGAGGGCCACTTCCTTCGCCAGGGCCTGAGCTTCGGCCAACTCCACCACCACGGCACCTGGGCGATCCAACAGCAATTCTTCCAGTAGCTTGCTGAAAGTCGACTTGAGGTAGTCGTAGCGAAAGCCGAGGTCGTGGCTGACGAAGGGGGGAACCGCGAAAATCTCTTGGCTGTTCTGCCGCTGCTTCACGATCGCATGTTCGACGAACCCTCTCAGCAAGGTCACGTCCGCCGTCACGTCCTTCGATGGCTGAATCTCGCGCGTTAACAGCCGTATCCCCCGCCGGGTTTCTGCCACGATCAGTTGCACACGCGCAGGGGATGCCGCAGCGGCCTGGTTCGGCTCGCCTTCCTGACCTGCCGGTTCGGCCTTCCGCACCATGACCAAGAGATCGGCTTTGAGCAGCTTGCCGAGCGATGCCCGGGCCGCGGCTCCTTCGGGACTGAACAGCGCCTGCAGTTTTTGCTCGCGTAGTATCTCGTCGATCTCGTTGCGGTCGAGCCAGTCGAGCCCGGCGCTTCCGGTCAACTTTGCTTCCAGGAGTGCGCCGAGCGGCAAGCGGTCGAAGTCAAGCAGCGCCGCCGTCTTCGCGGCAGGCGCTGTGTCGATCACGTAGGGAGCCGCGCCACCACGGGCCGGCGGAGCTTCAAGCGGCGCCGCGGTCACCAGCAGCGGCAACAATCCCACCAGCGCGCAGCCGCACTGCGCAATCAACCAGCTGTGCCACCGCATGGGCGCAACTCCGAAGCTCCGTCGTACCGTCCGCAGCGTGTTCCTTTGACTGCCGCGAGCTATTTGCTTTCGCTGCGATTGGCAATTTTGGGGAGCATTCGCTCGGCGATGATGGCGGCCGCTTCTTGCAGCGCGGACTTTCCGGCGATCTGTTCCGTTAAGTCGACAACCAGCGCCGTTTGGCGATCCGTGGCAATTACCGCGCCGGTCTTGCGATCCACCGCCTTGACCTCCACGCGAGCCTTTACGGAAACCAGATTGCCGACGCGCCCGGCGAGCTCGCTGAACGCTTCGCCTTTGATGATCACGTCCGCCGCGCCGAGGTTGCCTTGCTCGGAATCGATGACCGGGAACTCGGCCGACTTGCAGAACAGAATCAATTCCGTCTGTGCGGCCGGATCGATCACCGGCTGGCCAACGTGCCGTTCGGCCACTTCGACCAATACCGAGGGGCGTTTTCCCGGCTTGAGCTGCTTGCTGAGCGCCGCCAGGCGATCTTTCGGCTCAGCCACCGCCGGCACGAGCTGTTCGGCCTTTTCCGTCACCGTGTTAGCAATCGCATCGGCCAGTTTGGTCACCAGCGGACCGAGCTCGTCGCTCACCTTACCGTCGACCGAGGCCGCCGCCACGCGCGTCGTTTCCGTGCCGATGATCTTGGCTACCAGGTAGAGATCCTTGTCGACGTGAATGACCGAGCCGGTGACGAGCAGCTTCGCCCCGGTCAGTTGGCCGACCTTGGTGGCTTCGTCCGACTTGACTGCCCCCGTGATGTTGAGGGCCTGCTCTTCGAGCGTTTTCTTGATATCCGCGCGATCGACCAGGTAAAGCTCCGGCCGTACGGCCAGGCGCGCGAACAACAGATCCGCGACCTTGGCCCCCATGTCCTTGGCTCCCAGCCCGCGCTCTTCAAAGTTGAGCAAGGCGAGTGGATAAACGCCGGGAGATTTGTCTTTAGCCGCGGCGACGGTCGCCAGGCTCAGCACGAGTGCGCTTGCGGCAATGCCGATTTGCCAGATTTTCATGGTTCGGTTTTCCTGGGATCGTTGGCAGAAGGATTGCGGTCATTGACGATCGATTCAAGCACGCTCGCGAGCAGATAGCGCGGCGCGGGAGTTTCATTCCAATGTGCCAGGATACCGAAGCCGCAGATCACGAGCCGGCCCCCACCGGGAAAACCGACGTCGAGCCACGGCCAGTTCTTGTCGCCTGCCGCCACCTCGCCGACGAGTGCGAGTCCTTCAGTCTTGATCGCCACGCCGCTCGCGACGACGCGGCCATCAACTGGCCAGCTGAGGGCATCGAGACGCTTATCGAACTGCGAAATGACTTCTTGCTTCCGCAATGTCACACTGCTGGCCGATGCAGTTGAACCATCCGAATCGAGGGGCAGCGGGATCGTGCCACCAGTGGGAGCGAGACAAACGACCGTCTGGCCTTTCACGGCCGCGGCCACGAGCACATCGGCAAGTCCGCGCTCTTCCGCGAAGGAGATCCCTTCACCAACAAGCAATAGACCGGGGCTCAGATCGACCAGCGCGGCGGGGTTGTAGACCTCTTCCAGCGGAACTTGCAAGGCTGTCAGGGCCTTGCTGGTGTTCGCGCGTGGGTCGAAAATTCGCAATGGCGCCCGTTTAAGGTGCTCCACCCGATCGGCGAAGGGATTCGGCGGGAAGATCGAGAGTAGCCGTTGTTGCGCGGCCTGCGGTTTGCCTGGCGCATCGCGTGAGACGGCAGCGACCAAGAGAGCCGTCTGCAATACGACGCCCGGATTTACGGTCGGCGTGTGCAGCCGAATCGTAGCCCGCGTCGGCTCACCGGCCTGTGCTGCCAGATCGACTTCGCCGCGCGACAGGACTCGGCGCTCGGCTGAAATGAACGACCAAAACAGCCTACTGTGGGCAGTTAGATTTGCCGCGTCGTAGCGCAACTCGACATCGCTGTCGGCGAAGAAGTTCGACCACGATTCGAGCGGCTTGAGCGAGATACCGTCCTCGGCAACTGCGTCGCGATGCAGCCCTAGGATCGCCAGCAAGATCAGGGTGCTGAGGCGGAGGTGCGTTCTGGACTGAGAAATAGGGGCCAGAAGACGTTCCTTGGAACACAAGCTAGGATGGGAGGACGGAAACCCCTATTCTAAGGGAGGCGCCGTGAGTTGCCAACAAACAAAGGTCACGCAAAACGCCCTCGATCCACGCTATTTCGATGCGCCCACACCTGGCGGCGGCAGCGTCAGCCAGTGGCGGATTACCGAAAGTTGACCCCATGTTGAAAAAATGCCGCCGAATGCCTGGCCTCTTCGGTTGCGGATTGATCGCCGCCGTCGCCTTGATCTTTGGCGACCCGTTTTCCGCGTATGCCGCGGATCGCACGGTCGTGGCGCTGATCACTGGGCAGCGCAGCGAGATGCCTTGGATCGACGTCGCCGAGGCGGCGCTATTGAGCGACGACCGAATCACGCTGGTGGATCGAGAGCATCTCGAGCAAGTGCTCAAGGAACATCAGCTGACCGCTTTGACAGGTCCGGCGGACGGAGCTGCGCGAACCCGGGTTGGAAAACTGCTGGGATGCGACTTGCTGATCGTCGTGCGGAACGAAGCCAAACCTCAAGACGTCGTGCGAGTGACCATCGCCGACACGCGCACTGGGATTCGACTGGTGAATTCTGTCCTGCCGGCCAGGCTCGTGACAGAAACGCGTCGCCTGCCGCAAGAGCTGTTAGCGACTGCTTTGAACAAGCGCGCAATTGCCGATCCTATCGTGCTTGCCATACCGCCGTTTGCGAACGATGACCTGTCGCGCAGCAATGGGTATTTGCAAAGCTCGTTGGCAATCGTTTGTGAAGTTGCCGCGTCCCATTATCCGCGATTGTTGCTGGTTGAATTGGATGAAGCACGCGAACTCGCGAAAGAAAACGCTTTAACCGGTGCAGAAGTGACTCGGCCACGGGCGCATTATTTAGTAGGTCGCTTTCGCCTTGAAGCAGACAACCAACAGCGGCCGCCGTTCGTCTCCTTAAAGCTCGAGCGCGGAGACGTGCTGGTCGCTGAAAAAAAGCACGAATCCCCGACGCCGGCAACTGTCGGCGACTTCGTTCAACAGGCATCGGCCGCGCTCTTGGAATCGCTCGAGGGGCATGCAGCGACCGAAGCCAATTCAACCGCCGACGCGGAAAAGCTCGCGCAGCAATCGCTGGGATTCTTGCAAATCAGCGCTTTTGAGGAAGGCTATCGACTTGCGGAAGCCAGCCTGCTGCTGCGCCCCGATCAGCCCGACCTGCGGCACACCTTGGCCGGCATTTATTTCAAACATGCGTACGATCAATATGACGCCGATCCGACGATCGACAAGGAGCGATTCGATCGACAATTCTATCGAGCCATCTCGCTTTCAAAGCGTGGACTCGAGCATCTGCAAATCCACGTGGAGACCTCCAAGCTGGAGTTTCGCAAGTACTATGGGACGGGAGCCTCTTTGGTTAGCTTCTTGATTCATCGTCACGCCGATGCGCAGGTTCGATCTACGTACTTGAAACACAATCGCGACATTCGTGACATGTACGCTGAAGTTCTCCTGGCCAGGGCCCGTCGAGATGACCTGGATTCCATGGCGATCTCGAAGCTGCTGTATTCAGCGCTCGGCTATTTCAATGTGAAAGAGGAAAAGACTCTCGAGCAATTCCTGACGGATCGGCTCCGACTTCTGCCAATTGCTGCTCAATTATCTCCCAAGCTGCGCGGGTCGGTCTACCGCGAAATTCTGACCTTTGGCGTTCCCAAATCAATGCCGGAGGCGGTGCCCTATTATCAATCTTTGCTTGATGGACCCGATTCGGAGCTCGTCGACGCGGCAAAGTACGCCCTGGCCGACATCGACAGGCTCAACAAGCTGGCGATCGCGAACCGCGGAAAGTTGAGGCCGCCGGTACAACGCTCCGCTGCGCCGGCTGAGGGCGATTCAGACACATTCGTTCGCGCTACTCCCGTCGATATTCGCGACGGGAAGGAAAAGATCGAACTGCAAGGAACCTTGTCCGACACGCATGGCCATGAGGTGGCGTGGGGCGATTACGGGCGACTCGTCGTCTTACATCGCACCGACGGCGGGCCTTACCAGAGAATCTTCCAAGCAGACAACCGGCATAAGTTTGCAAACGGTTGTTTTGACGGAAAGTATTTTTGGATTCCTGTGAGCGGCGCCGGCGCTGAATTGTTGCGGATCGACCCCGCCAGCGGTGCGATCGTCAAGATCAACGCGGAGCATGGGCTGCCCAAAGTTGACTTCGTCATCGCCGTGACGGCCCCGCTGGAACCAGGCCGGATCGTGCTCGTCGCTTGCTTCGGCCCACAATTCGCGCGGCGCTCGTTCGTAGCGGAGGTTGTATGCCCGCAGGACGCCGCTCCGCGCGTCCGCGTGGTTCACGAGTCGCGTGACGAAGTCATCGAAACTGATTTTCAGAAGAGAATGGACGGTCGCAAAACGAACACCGCGACCGCCTATGTGCCGAAGTTTGTGTTGCCGCTCCGCGACAAACCGGACTCGCCCCCCACACGCGTGCTCATCGGCAGGGCGCTGTGTGGTGGTGGAGCGGGAGAAGAATACTCCCTGGTGGTCGACTTGCCGACGGGACAGGCAACGGTATCTGCCGCCACGGTTCAGAGCCATCTCGGGACCAGAAGTTTTGCTTTTCATGAGGATGCGGCCTATTGGCTAGCCGGTCACAAGGTCTGGCGCATTAGCGCCGAAAAACCCGACGTGCGAGAAGCCGTCGCCGACGTCGCAGTTGAATCCGGTGCCTTGCACTTCGCCGAAAGCGGCATCTTGATCATCGGCTACGAGTGTTGGTTCGCGACGTCCTGGTCGAATCCATTCCAACGCATTCCTAGTGGACAGATCAAGTTCCACGATCCATTCCTGCACAAGCTGAATTACAGCAGCCACGACGGGACATTGCTGACCGCTGGGCAGGTCCTGCCGAAAACTTATCGTCTGGAGGTTCTTACCAAAACGGATTCCGCGAAGTAGCCGGCTCGTTTCCTCAACCTCCAGCGCAAATCCTGCCTACACGGATGTACCTCTTCCATGAGTAACTCTCGGCCATTCTCCCTGCCGGCCATCTGCGGCTGGTGCCTGGTCGTGCTGGCTGGATCGCAACTGAGCGCCGCGCCGCGAATCGCCATGCTGCAAGCGAGCCCTGAACTAACCGGCGCTGCCGTTGCGCTGGCGGAAGCGAAGCTTCTGAATCAGGGAAACGTCGAGCTAGTCGAGCGCACGCGAATCGCTGAAATCCTGCGCGAACATCAATTGCAGGCAGCACTCGGCGCCGGGGCCGTCGCGGGCCGCATCTCCCTGGGAAAGCTGCTCAAGGCCGATTTGCTAGTCGCACTGCAGCTTCATGACAGTAAAGAGCCAATCGTCAGCGTGGTCATTTGCGAAACACGCCAGGGGCTGCGTTTGCTGCAGCAGGGCTTTCGACTTTCCAGGCCTGACGACGATGCGAGCACGCTCGTCAGGTCGATTGATGCCGCCGTGGAATCGCTCTCACAAGCATCGAGCGAAATCTTTGCCGTGCCGCCGTTCGTGAGTCACGATCTCGGGTTCGAGTTCGCTCACCTCAAGGGCGCTTATGCCAAGGTGGTTGAGGGGGCCCTGGTCGAACACAAGGGAGTGCGCGCCGTTGAGCTCGACGAAGCACGCGCGGTTTCGCGCGAAATTGCGATCTCGGCCGGCGATGGACTGCGCCGGCCTTTGCCGCTGTATGTGCTTGGGGAGTACCGGCACGAGGGAAAAGGCGAGGAGCGGCGCGTGCGTCTAGGCCTAAAACTAATGCGCGGAGAATCGGAACTCTCGTCTGTGTCGCAAGAAGTACCGCCGGCGCGCGCCGCCGAGTTTCTACGGGAAGCGGCAGCGAGATTTCTCAAGCAGAGCGCGGCGGCTGCGCAGCCCGCGGGAAAACCGCAGATCGAGGCGCAGCAACTGAGCGAGCGTGCTCGACTGCATCTCCTGTTGGGCAATTGGCAGGAGTCGCTCGACCTCGTCGAAGCGAGCCTGCTGCTCGATCGGAATCAACCGCGGACGAATCTCACGGCTCTCGTGGCCATCCGTCAGTTGGGCGAAGGCAGATACCGGGAAACAAAGACTCGATCTGCCTTGGACGATCAGCAAGTGGCCTACTATCGGCGCGGACTGGAGCATCTCGAAGCTTACGTGCGCGGTTCGCTTGTGAACGCGAAAGAACTCAACGGTGTCCCGGCCCTCGAATACAACCCTCGCGACGCTGGCTTTCTCAACGGGAAAATCAACAGCTGGCAACCTGGTTGGCAAAACTACCTCGACGCCCGCCAGGAAGGATACGCCATGATCGAGCGCGTGCTCGACGACAAGCTCAAGCACAAAGTGATCGACGACAGCGCGCTCCTCTATTCCGGCTTCGAGTTCCAACCAACGTCCGACTCGAAGTCGCTCTACGCCAGGCGACTGCAACTCCTCAAGGCGTTCACCTACTTGCCTGACGAGGGGAAGCTGCTGCCGGGGCTCTCCATGCAATCCGCAAGAAACCTGAACGAGGCCATCGATGGCTTCAATAGCGAAGAGCGGCTCGAGTTTCTCAAACAGGCCCGCGCGCTCCCCAATGAGGATCTGCGCCGCGTGGCTGACAAGATGATCAAGCTCGTGGGCGAATCTCGTATCCGCCGCACGCAAGAACTGGCCGACGCAAAAAAGCCAGTGGCGCCACCCGCACCGCGGCCAGCGGATGCGGATCCCGACCTCACCGTGACAAAACTCGCACTGCGGATCGAAGGCCAGGAATCGTCCACCGTGCCGCGCATGGCAGGCTGGATCCCGGCCGGTGACGGGGTCGACTTCGTCTGGGGCCCCACCGGGATGTACGTCATGAAGCAGCAGGGACTGCTGCGGAAGATCGACGGTCGCGATTTGAACCTTGGAGGATATGCAGGCACGCCCGCCTGCTACGACGGTCAGTTCGTCTGGTCGGCGACGGGAAGCCCGCTGAGTCGAAGCAACTCCTCTCAATTGATTGTCATCGACCCGGAATCGGAGCAAGTCCGGGAGATTGGCGTCGGCGACGGTCTGCCCAAGTGCAACGCCATGGCAGTCACGCCGCTAGCCAAGGGACGTGTGCTCGTGGTGGGCTACTTCACTCATGCCATTGCAGCGATCATCGAGTTCGAGCCACATGCCGGGGCCAAAGTCAGGATCATTCACGAGTTTCGCCACATTCCCAAACCTCGCGACGTGGACGAGTGGCGCGACGTCGATCTGGCTTTCCAGCCAGCCATGGCGCTGACACTTTCGGAACGAGGTAGCGATGGAATCGTGAAGCAGCGAGTTCTCGTCGGGCGGCAGCCACCCGGATTCGCGCTTTCCAGTCATCCGATTCTGATTAATCCGCAAGATGGCACGGTGCAGGTCATCGACGAAGCGATATTCGGGCTCTCCCGCAATCGTTGTATCGAGCACGGAGGGATTGGTTATCACCTGAGCGCTGAGCTCCGCGACGACAAGGAGCTCAAGAAGGCCACGTACACGATCGTCCGACAGATTCGGATTTCAGGGATCACCCAGCGCGACTTCCGCGTATCGCTGCCCAACGGGGTGCTGTTCGAATACGGCGGAGCGCTGCACGTGCTGGGAACGATGATGATGACCGGCAACCGGTGGTGCGTCGCTGGAATAAACGAAGCGTCGTTTCGCGATCTCATTGGCAACGTGCCGCTAGCGCTGCCGTGCAAGAGCTCGCACTACGGTCTGGTGCTGATCGGCACACCCGAACTCGGCCCGGTGCGCACCGGGCATGAACCGGCCGTATATCAAGTGATCTTCAACAAGCCGGTGCCGGAGATGACGTCGAAACCGTAGTCCCCTGGGTACCGGTTCACTTCAACTCCCTGAAAACCAGGGCGGTTTCAACTTCGTGGTAGCGGTACTCCCGCGACCATATCTTGCAGAAATTTCGCCACCCGCTACTGAAATTCGCTCCCCGCTACATCATGAGCATGAACGGACTGGGGACGAGCTGCCGCCGACCGGCGCGCCCGTGGATTGGGCCTCAGCAGCACTCCCGTCAGCGACAGGGGTCTGAATACCTGGGCGGGCATGAACCATCTGACAATGTTTTCTCTCTGGCATGCGAGTCACTTCGGCGGATCGTCAGCGGCTCAATCAGGCGCTCCCAAAACTGCAAGCGCAAGAGCCATCGATTGGTGAGCCAACCGTCGATCCCGCTGCTCCGGCGCTGCGATTTTATAATCACAAAAGCGCTTTTCCGTGAAATCGGATAGAATGAACTCGTGATCACGAGCGCCAGATGAGAGTGCGACGACTTTCTACCAAGTTCGCAGCCTCGATAGGGAGCAGAGCGTGAATCAACCGCTCACCGCGGATCGAATTGGCGAAAACGGTGCTCCTCAGCCGGATACGAACGGCCACGGTTCACTGGCCCCGGCCCATGCGTTGATCGATTCCGTGCGACGCTCGGTGGCGGAAGTCGTCATTGGGCAAGAAGTGGTCGTCGAGCGAACGCTGATTGCTCTCTTAACCGGCGGCCATCTGTTGCTCCAAGGAGTGCCTGGGGTTGGTAAGACGCTGCTCGTGAGCGCCCTGGCGCGAGCCATCGACCTCGAATTCGGTCGCGTGCAGTTCACCATCGACTTATTACCCTCGGACATCATTGGCTCGGAAGTCCTCGATCAACCGACCGGCCGGTTTCAGGTGAACACCGGCCCGATCTTTACGAACTTGCTGCTGGCCGACGAAATCAATCGAGCGGCGCCGAAGGTGCAGTCGGCCCTGTTAGAGGCGATGCAAGAGCGCAAGGTGACGATCGGCAAGCAAACATTGTCGCTGCCAGCGCCGTTCCTGGTCATTGCGACACAGAATCCGGTCGAACAGTCGGGAACGTTCGAGTTGCCCGAGGCGCAACTCGATCGGTTCATGATGTGTCACCGACTCGACTATCCGTCCACGGAAGACGAAACGAAAATTCTCGAGCAAAGCTTGAGCCTCGGCATCGCCAAGCACGAGCGCGGAGCGGTTCCCAAGTCGGCCTTTGATTTGATCTCGAGCGTTCCCGCCGGGCGGATCGAAGATTTGTGCGACGCGATGCAACGCGTGCAACGGGTGTATGTGAGCCCCGTGTTTACCAGCCACTGCGTCGAACTGGTGCGGCGCACGCGAGTTTCTCCTCACGTCGGACTCGGTTGCAGCCCTCGAGCCGGCATCGCGCTGGTTACGGCCGCCCGAGCTCGCGCGTTCATTCATCATCGCGACCACGTCATCCCCGACGATCTTTTTGCCTTGGCGGAAGACGTGATGTTGCACCGGATGCGGGTCACGTACGAGGCACTCTCGCAAGGTTTAACCGGGCGCGAGGTGCTGCAACAAGTTCTGATGTCGCTGAGTTAACCAGGCGAACCCGTCTTTGACACCGCCAGCATTCGCACGCGGGAAACGGCCGGCCCATGACGACGCGCGAGCTGACTGCTTCGTCAATTGATTTGGCCTTCGAAATCGCCGTGCGGCGGTTGGCCGACGACTTGCGTTACGGTTCAGACACGGCCCGGTTCGCAGGCTCCGGCGTCGACTATCTGCAAAGTCGCCGTTTCGTCGAAGGCGATCCGCGCAAGAGCATCGACTGGCGCGTGACGGCCCGCACCGGCCACGTTCACGTCAAGGAATACGAAGCCCTCAAGGGGATTCCGATTTATCTCGTCGTCGATACGTCGGCGTCGATGGCCGTCAGTTCGACCCCGATGAGTAAACACACGCTGGCGGCAATGCTGGCGGGAGGCCTGGCACTGGCGGGCCTGTCTCGTCTAAGTCCCGTCGGGCTGTTGGCAGGGGGCGCGCGTGAGCTGCATTTTCAGCCGAGCCTGACGCGAGGGCGCGTTTTTCAATGGTTGCATGCGCTTCGCCAGCAGCAGTTTGATGAAGGGACGGTTCTTGCCCGGCGGTTGGCATATTTGGAATCGTTGCTCAATTCAACCAGCCTCGTCATTGTGCTGAGCGACTTGCACGACGCAGACGCCGTGTCGGTGATTCAGCGAATCGCCCAGCGGCACGATTGTATGGTTTTGCAACTCGAAGATCCCGCCGAACGCGGACGCCTGCGGGCTGGATTCTTTCGCGGCAGCGAAGCCGAGACGGGGCGCACGTTTTTCAGCCATGGGCGGAGCCGGTGGCAGGCCGCAGCGGAGTCGTTGCCGCGCAACGTATTGCGGCGCGCGGCGATCGACTATTTGCTGCTGCCGACCGATCAGCCGTTCATCGCGCCGTTGCGGCGGTTCCTGAATGATCGAGGTGGCTTGATGCGGAATCAACGATGACTCTCTTGAGTTATGCGTTCGTCGCGCTGGTGGCCTCGGGCGCCGCACTGCCGTCGCCGCAGACCAGGCTCGAAACGACGATCGGGATGGACGGGATCTATTTCCTGCGCTACTCCGGCGCCCCGCTCGAAGCGAAGCCGCTGGACGAGAACGCCCCGATCATTCTCCGCATCGGCGACGTAACTCCGGTCGATGCGAAGGATCCGACCGGACCGCATATCTACGAGTTGCGGTACATCGGCACTCGCGCCGGCCAATATGACTTGCGCGACTATTTGATCGTCACCGCTGGCCGTTCGCCCGCAGGTGTGGAGCCAATCCCGGTATCGGTCTCGGAGCTGTTGCCTCCGGATCATCAAGGAGATCTCGAAGCCCTTGCCGCGCGGAAGTCGCCGCGGTTCTTGTCGTATCGAGCCCTGCTCGCCGCTGCGGCGATAATTTGGTCGATGCCGATGCTCGTTTACGTGGCGAATCGACTGCGGCGGCGGCGAACGCCTGCGACCGAAACCGCTGCGACGTCCGAATCGCTGGAAGTCCAACTGCAAGCGCTCGCCACCTCGGCCATGCAGCGCGAACTCAGTCCAGCGGAGCGAGCGCGGCTGGAGCGATTGTTGGTTCAGTATTGGCGAGAGTCCTTGGAACTCGACAAGTTGTCCCCCGAGCGGTTGCAGGCCGAATTGTCGCAAAACGTGCGAACGAGCGACCTCGTGCGTCAGTTGGAAGCCTGGCTCTATCGCAGGCCGGGCACAGCGACGGTCGACGTCGCCAGCCTGCTCGAACCGTATTGCAGCCTTGAACCGGCGCCGACGACGAGGGACGCATCGTGACGAATCTCGAACTCTGGCGAACGCTCGGCTTCGAGCACCCCTGGCGGTTGCTGCTACTGGCGGCGCCGGTGTGCTTGCTGGTTTGGGAGCTCAGCCGCCGGGGACCACGGATCGCGCTACCCTTCGATCACGCGGACCATGCGCGAGGTCGCCGCTGGGCATCGCTCGTCCACGTCGCCGGCTTACTGCCCACGTTCTTGCTGGCGGTCGCAATCGTCCTCTTAGCGCGGCCGTCGGTGGCCGGAAAACCGAAGCAAGATCGCACGCTCAGCAACATCGAATTCGTACTGGACGTTTCCGGCAGCATGTTGTCTGCTTTCGGCGAAGCGACGCGATACGACGCCGCCATGAAGGCCATCGCCAATTTCACGAAGCACCGCCAAGGCGACGCGTTCGGGCTCACGATTTTTGGCAACGAAGTGCTGCGTTGGACGCCGGTGACGAAGGACCTGACGGCCATTGCCAACGCCACACCGTTCGTACGCCCCGAATTGATGCCACCGCAATTCGGCGGCACCGAAATCGGTAAGGCCGTCCTATTTGCCCGCGACGGACTCACGCAGCGCGGCGAAGGAGACCGCATGATCGTGCTGTTCTCCGACGGCGACAGCGCCGACCTGGGACCATCACGATCGCGGAGCATCGGCGCGGAGTTGGCGGCGCGGGGCATCGTGATGTACGCAGTCCACGTCGGAGAGGACTCGGCGCCGACCGATCTGATCGAACTGTGCCGTCCGACCGGCGGGCGAGTGTTCGCGGCCGAAAGCCCCGAGGCGATCAGCCGTGTCTTTGCGAGAATCGATCAGATGCAGCCGGTTAAGTTGAAGCCGACGGCGACCGAACGGACCGACTTCCTCGCGCCTTTTACCTTGCTCGGCCTCCTCGGCACGGCGTTGTATGGCGTATGTCTGTGTGGACTGAGGTATACGCCATGGTAGCCGTATGGATCGCTGTCGCTGCGACCGCCACCTGCGCGGCAGCCGAATGGTTGCATGCGCGGCGAATTCGTCGGCTGGCATATCTCGCGTTTGGCCCTGCCGGACGACCTGCGGCTTGGGTCACCGCGGTTCCACTCATGCGGGCCCTCGGCCTGGGCGTGCTTTGCTGGGGTTTGGTTGTGCTGTGGCGCCTCGCAGTGCTGGAGCAACCGGCCCTGGCCGCGAACTCGGCAGCAGCCACGGATCCGGCACATTTGGTTTTCGCGCTCGATGTTTCCCCCAGCATGGACCTGGCCGACTCCGGTCCCTTGGGCAAGGATCAACGTTCGACGCGGGCCCGCGAGGTCTCGCGCTCGATTCTCGATCGGCTCGATCTTCGGCAAACGCGCGTCTCGGTCGTTGCGTTCTATAGCACCGCGCGGCCGGTTGTTGTCGACACGCACGACGCCGAAGTGGTGGCCAATATTCTGCATGACCTGCCGCTGGAGCAGGCCTTTACTGCGGGAAAAACGAAAATGTACGCGGCGGTCGCGGCGGCCAGCGAGATTGGCGCCTCGTGGCGTCCCCAGTCGGCGACGCTCGTGCTCGTGAGCGACGGCGACACGCTGCCCCCCGAGAAGCCTTTGCCGCTGCCGCCGGCCTATGGCGACGTGCTGGTGCTCGGCGTCGGCGATCCGCACCGCGGCGAGTACATCGACGGACATGTCTCGCGGCAGGATGCATCGTCGCTCGAGCAATTGGCGCTGCGACTCAGCGGCGAGTATCTCGACGTCAACTCGCGGCAAGTTCCGACGCGGCGCGTGATGCAACTCCCTTCGGCCCTGGTCCGCGACGATCACAACGCGTGGAACAACCGCGAGGCGGCGGTCGCCGCGATCCTGCTTGGCGCGAGTTGCTTGGCGCTGGTCGGGCCGCTCTTGGTCCTCTTCGGCGGCGCCTGGAATCCGGCCCGTGCTCGGCCGCATCTTGGGTTCACGTTTCAATCACCTCGCACGCAAGGCATGTAGGGGAGAACGCTCATGAGAACCAAACCGGCGGCGGCGGCCGAAATGGATTACGCGCGCGTGGCGCCGCCGCCTGCCTTGTCGGCGCGGCGTTGGATCGTGCCGTTGGCAATCACTTTGTGGCTAATTTCGGCCGTTGTAGCGCTGGCATGGCATTTTGGTCCCGGTCGCGAAGTCTCTCGGCGCAGTGCGGCGCTCGAAATGGCCGAACGCGCAAAAACGGCCGCCGCTTGTGAGGATTGGCAATCGGCCGCCAAGCAATACGTCGCCGCACTCGCCGCATTGCCGGCAGAAGATCGCGCCGATCGCGACCGCTTGACGCTCGAACATGCCGTGGCCCGCATCCAGATCGGCGAATTGGTCGAAGCGCAAGACCAGTTGAAGACGCTCATTGCGGACCTGGAACGAAGTCCGACGGCCGAGTCGCAAGATTTGCTGACCGCGGCGCGGCACGAAGCGGCGACGGCAAGTTACTTCGCCGCCTGGTTGATGCGGCTCGAAGGGGCGACGCCTGCAGAATGGAAAGTCGAAGCGGAGGAGGCCCGGCAGCAGTTTCATTTATTGGCGGAACAAGCGGTGGCCGCCCACGACGCCGACGCGGAGCTGTTCGAGAAAAACCTCGAAGCGACGATCAAACTCGAACAAATGGACCACTCGGAATTGCTGGCCCGAGCGCTGCCCAAAAAATGTCCGGGCGGGTGCAAGAATCTGAGCCAGCGCAAGCGGCAACAGTGCCAATCGCGCTGCCAGTCGGATGCAGAGAAGCAAGGGGAGAAGAAAGAGGACGCGCGACAGCAGGTGAAACAACAACGAGGCGCAGGCCTGAACGACGGGCAGAACAAGGGATCGTAACGGCCGCGTCTTGCTGGGCACGGGCAAACACGTCTAAGGAATGAGATCATGCGTCGAGGCACAGTTGGCAGAACGAAGGCCGCGATTGCAACATCGGCGCTGACGGTGAGTGCGATCGTTTCGAGTTCCCTTTTTGCTCAAACTCCACGGGCAATTCAGGACCCGTTTGGATCCGCCTCGGTCATCGAAGCACTCGAGTCAGCCTCAGCCGAGGCTTCGAATCGTGGAGATGCCGACTCAGACTCAGTGACGACCTTCGACGACGAGAACGAAGGCGAAGGCGAGACGATCGTCATTCGCGATCTCAAGGATTTGCCGGAGGAATTGCGCGAGGTCCTGAATGAATTGCCGCAGGCGGAGCGCGATCGAATAGAAACCACCGTTCGCGAGCGCGGTCTTAAGCTGCCGATTCAATTGGCGAATCCTAAAGCCGACGCTGCGGCGGCCGACCCTGCACGGCAAGAGGCGTCGCGACTCCTCGCGCAATTTTCACAAGTCAAATCGCTTAGTCGCTCGACCGTAGACGTACTCGCGGCTCGCGCCGAGCAACTGAAAGGCAACGAAGCGGCTGCCGCCAAAGCCGCCGCAGCCAAATTGAAGGAACCGTTGTTGCTCAAGGAACTGCTCGGCGGCGACTCTTCGTCCGGATTCGCAAGTTTTCGCGAACGCATCATCGCCGGAGATTGGGCCGGCCTGCAGAAGCAACTGACCGCGATGCCGCCGGAGGTCGCCGACGGCGTCTACTCGCGGATGCTGGAGTTGTTGTCGTCGACTGGCGGCACAATGGTTCCGCATGAGATCCTCGACCTGGCCGACGCCGCTCCGAAAAAACTCAGTCGTCGGCAGATCAACACCCTGGGAAGCATGTTGCGGGCGTCGCTGATAACAGTCGACGAGCCGACGCGATTTCTCGAGCGGCTCGGCCGCGGCAGTCGTCGGCTGGGGGGCAAAGATCCGGAGTTGCGCATCGCCTCGGCCCGGCTGCTGCTCGATGCCGGCCTGACCGACGAGGTCGCCAAGTACCTGCTGCCTCTCGATAAAGCCCGCAAGAACAACGACGCCGAACAGCTCAATACCCACGGCGCGCTGCTCTTACAGCAGGCCCAGAAAGCACAGGAGGCCGAGACCACGCTGGTCCGCGCTTGGGTTTTGTTCTTGCAGGTGCTGCAAACGGCCGACCCGAAATCGTCCAGCCATCGCGAAGCGCTCGAGCGTGTGACTTCGCTCATCAGCCGTGTGCCGCCCGAGGTGAGCGGACCCTGGCTCCGGCAAACCTATGAAAAGAATCCGCCGCTCGGCATGCAGATTTTGTCGCAAGTGATTCACGGCCTGAGCAAAGGCGGCGGCAGCAACGGGAAAGACCAGGCACAACTGCGTCCACTCAAGTACGCGCTGGAGCAACTTGCTCCGGCCGCCAAGGCCCAGCCCGAACTTTGGTCGCCGACGCTGCAGCTGACGGTCTCCGAGTGGTGCAAACAGATCGAGTCGTCGCTGAAGAACGAAGACAACCGGCAGCGCAGCCGTTCACGTTCCAGCGATTCGCTTCCCATCGGCGCCGGAGATGTTGCCAGCATTTTGTCCATCTTGCCGGACGAAGCGTGTCTCGCCGTCGTCGAGCCTGAAACCGCGTGGAAGGCGCGGGAGCTGATCGGCAAACTCACGGCCCGCGTTCGCGCTAAGCCGGAGTGCTTCGCGTCGATCATGCGGTTCGCGGAGCACAATCCGCCGAAGGCCCGGCAACTGGCCGAGTTGTATCTGCAGCAATGGTCTCGTCAGTTTGGGAATCCTCAGGAGCAGGATCCGTATCAGAGCTACCGTATGCAGCAGGCCTATGGCATGGGCAGCCACTATTCGCAGCATTTCATGTCTCAAAACGCCGTGCCACTCACACGCGCGCGGCAAGTGCGCAACTTGGCCGAGATGCGCGAGCTGCTCGACGAGTTGGTCGGGCTGGGCGTCAGCAAGCTCGACGAAAAAGTGCTCGTGGGCGTTTTCACACAGATCCATTCGCCGGCCGAAATCTATCGGCGCGAAGACGTCGAAAAGGTTTTCGGCTCGCTTGACGAGCAAAGCAGCGAAGTCGTCGCGGAGCTGGTTTCTGCCATGCGCATCAACCTTGCCGGCCAGTGGCGCAAGCCCGACCTGCAAGAGGCCCATCACACGAATCGGACCGACGCCGAACTCGTCGCCGAGCTCGGCCGTGGCTATTCACTGGCCCTGGAAATGCTGAGCTCCGTGGTCGATCGCGAGTCGTCGCCCCCCAAGCTGCGCACCTTGCTGGGAACGCTCTACTTCGATCAAGCCGAGTTTCTCTATGGGCAGCAAGTCGACCTGAAGACGTACACGACGATTCGCGATCAGGCATTCGCACAGTATCGATTGGCTCACGAGGCCTATGCAAAGTTAATTGCCGATAAGGAGCGACAAGCCTACGACGCCACGATTTACATGCAGTGGTTTCAGTCGGCCCTGGGCGCCAGCGACCTGGCCTATCTTTCGCGACAGGATGAGCCCGATCGCGATCAAATCGACCAAATCGCCGCATCGATTCACAGCCTGGGTCCGCAAGCCGCCGCCGCCCACATCGGGCTCTTCGGAACGCAAACGGCGGACGAGATCCGGGAGGTACCCGCTCATCTGAAGCCCTGGTTCTTGCGCGAGGCATTGCGGATCGTCGGCAATCACGAGAGCGGCAAGCCCCTCCTGCAACTTGCCGATCTCTATCACGATCTGCTCAAGGAGATCGAGCTGCATATCCGCATTGACGGATCAGGCGCGGTCGGCCGTGAACCGTTCGGGGCGCACCTTGTCATTCGTGGCACCACCGCCATGATGCGCGAAGGACAGAGCTTTTCGATGCTGCTGAGCCAGGGCTACTCCTACGCAACGAATCAAGAGGTGAACCACAAAGAGAAACTGGAAAAGGAAATTCGCGCAAAGCTTGGCGAGGCGTTCGAAGTTCAGCAAGTTCGGTTCCACGAACCAACAGTCCAACCGCGGACGTTCGGCCGCGACGACTGGCGCGAGCTCCCGCTGGCTTATCTCGTGCTGAAGGCCAAAGACCCAGCGGTTGATCGCATTCCCTCGATCGATCTCGACTTGGAATATTCCGACGGTCAAGGCTTCGTCGTGTTGCCGATCCATTCGCCGGTGCAACTGATCGACGCCCGGTCGCCGGCGACCGCGCGGCCGCTGGCCGAGCTGAAGATCAAGCAAGTGCTCGATGATCGCAAGTTCGACAAGCACTTAGTGCGACTGGAAGTGTCGGCGACTGGCAAAGGGTTGATTCCAGAGCTTGAGCACGTGTTGCAGCTTCAGGAAATGCGCGACGCGGCCGGGAAGTCCGAATTCAAGATCGCCGACGTCGTGGACCACGGCGTTACGATCGGCGGTTTGGATGTGGAGTCGGAAAAGGTACGCCCCCAAACCGAACGTCGTTGGACGATCGACCTGACTCCGCGCGACGGCGTTCGCCCCGTGGAATTTGCTTTTCCCACAGCAGCGGCAAGCGGGGCCGAACTTACCTTCGTCAAGTTTGACGACGCCGACCTGGCGACTACCGGTCGCGTCGTGGCGCTGCGCTCGGGGCCGCTGACTCCGCGAGATTGGCTCTGGCCCCTGGCCGGATTCGTCGTAGTGTGTGCGGCGATTCTTGGCGTTGCGGCCGCCGTTCGCCGGGCGAAACGCCGTTCGCAAACCAACGTCGTCCAGCGCTACCAGCGACCGAGCATCGTCACGCCGTTTTCCGCAATCGCGTTGCTGAAACAACTTGTCTCCGACCCGGCCCTGCGTTTCAGCGAGACCGATCGTGGCAATCTGACGGCGGCAATTCGGCAATTGGAAGACCGATACTTTGCCCGCGCTGAAGCACCGCTGAACGCCGGGACCAACGGGCACGGCGAACTCGACCAGCTGCTTGGCAACTGGCTGCATCGAGCTGCCGGCTAAGAACACACACAGTTTACGACGATGCCGCTGGGCAGTTGTTCGTCTCCAGCCAATCCGGCATCAGGGTGGGGTGAACTCCCTGATGCCGGGCTCAAGCTCAGCTATCCTCCCAATCGGCGAACAGCGAATCGGCGTGGTCCGAGTTCACGGGGGCACTGCCTCCGCCGGCGCGGCGGCCGGCGCGGCGGAGCGACTCGGTGACGGACGTTTCCAGCGGGGCCGCGTTCGTGTTCGTCGTGACTGGCGAACCACTGGCGAACCCGGCGAAGAACGCATCGCGCGAGGTCGACTGCGCGTCGCGAGCCGGCGGCAGAACGGCGTTGGTGGCGGAAGACGACTGGAACGATTCCGGCAGACGCCGCGTGCCTTGACCGAGGTTCTCGGTCATCAGGTTGTGCGCCAGGAACTCGTCGTCGATGTCTTCCAGACCCAACTGGTGACCCATTTCGTGCATCACCAGCGTGAGCAGATCCATCTGCGTCGCGGCGGCGCTGCCCGGCAGGGCCCGGCGTTCGGCGGCGGTGACGAACGCGCCGAACTCGCTGTCGTCGCCCGGAGTCGGATCGACGAACCAGCCCAGACCACCGGCGTTGTCGTCGATGCGGATCAGACCCGGCTGGGCATCTCCCAAGGCCTGGCTGCCGAGGTCGGTCACTTCGATCTTCGTCGAGGTGAGCACCTGCACCTGGGCCGCGGTGAGGCCGGTGGCCGTCCAGCGGGCGATCGCTTCCTGCACGATCGGCTGGACCGACGCATCGTTGATCGACTGCGCCGTGGCCGTGACCGAGGCGGCGTAGGCCGAATCGGACATCAGCAGGTTGGCCGACACGCCCGGATCGGCCTGCGACTGTTCCCACATGTCGATGCCGTTGATCGCCCAGAAGCCTGACGTCGACGAGACCACCAGCGTGATGGCGCCGGTCGAGCTCGTGGCGGTGAGGCAGGCGATGGCGATCGAGCCCGGCGCCGAGGTCATGCTGACGTTCGCCCCACCCGAAGCGACGATCGTCGTCTTCGTGGTGTAGGTGCTCAGGTCGCCCGAGTAGATGCGGATGTTGTAGGTCGCCCCCGGAGTGGCGGCGATCGCGAACGTCCGCACCGTGCCGGCGTTCATGTAGTGGTAGTCGCGACGCATCAGCATCGTCGGCGACGACGACGACGTGTAGCTCTGCACATTGGCATTCCAGCCGTAGCGGCTGGCGGTCGAATTCAGCCACAGCGTGTTCGACGCCACCGGATCGAATCCGGTTTGGTTGTTCGTCGCCGGCGCTCCGTTGTTGAAGTCGAACCGCTGCGTGAGCGGAGCTTCGTACACCACGCCGCCGAGCGAGCCGCTCGACAGGCCGCTGATTTCTTCGGCCGTGATCGTGGCCGTGCCGGCGCCCGCCGGACGCTTGATCAGGACCTCGAAGTGGCCGGTGCCGTCAGCCTTCACTTGCACGCCCGCGAAGTGGCTGTGCAGATCGGTGCTGACCACCGAGCCCAGGTTGGTCGCAACCGTGACGTACGAGTTCGGCGACGCACCATTGCCGACGAACGTGTCGGTGGTCGTCGGCGAGTTCGGGATCGAGCCGACGATCGGCGAGGTGACCGCAATCGTGTTGCGAGCGTCGCGGATGGCGATGCCGTTGAGGTACCAGCCGCCCACGCCGCTCGTCTTGCGAATCCGCACGTACATGTTGCCGGAACCATCGGTCGTGCCTTGGAAGGTCACGTTCGTGCTGTCGCCGGCGGCCGTGGCGATGTTGTTCGCCCCCACGACCAGCGCGTTCGGATCGCCGCCCGCGGCGAGCTCAATCGCCGACTGGGCGTTGAACTGCTCGCCGAGGGTGACCGTGATGTAGTACGCCTGGTTGGCGCCCAGGCCGCTCACGCGGAACGTGCTGCCGGAGGCCGGACCGACGACCGCGTCGTTGACCAACTGGGCCTCGGACGTGTTGCCCGCCGGATCGGTGAAGTTGCGGGCCGGCATGTTGCCCAGACCGGTGAGGTTGGTCCAGCCCCAAGCCGGCGAGCCGCCGGGGAACGACGTCGTGGCGTTCACGGCCGTGTAGCCGTTGTTCGTGTACAGGCTGTTGGAGTAGCCCGCTTCCACGATCGGCCCGACGCCGAAGTCGAACTGGAAGGCGGCCGTGGCCGCGAACGACGCCGTGTACGACTTGCTGGCCGTGCCGAGCGTCGCGCCGGTCACTTCCGCGGCGGTGATCGTCGTGGTCGCCGGGGCGAGCACGCTCGGACGCACCAACTGGAAGGTGTACTGACCGGTCGAATCGGCCTTGGCCTGGAAGCCGGCGTAGCCGGTGGCATCCGGGCTGGCGTCGCCCGTCAGCGTCCCCAGCGAGCTGGTGATCGTGACGTACGCGTTCGGCGTGGCGCCAGTGCCCGTGATCGTGTCGGTCGTCACGCCGTCGCCGGCGACCGTGCCGACATTCGTGAAGCCGTTGTTCGACGGGGCGAACTTGTACAGATCGAGCCCGTTGATCGCCCACGGGGTGCCACCGTTGAGCACGAGGGTCAGTTCGCCGTCGCTCACGTTGACCGAGAACGTGCGGTTGATGAAGTTCCCCGCCCCCACCGTGGCCGTGTTGGCCGGCGTGAGCTTGTTCACCCCTTCCGCGTTGACGGTGAAGCCGCCGCGAGCCGCAGCGCTGTCACCGATCGTCAGGTTCACATACCACGTGCCGCTGGAGACGGCCACGCGGAACGTGTTGCTGGTGCCGCTGTGGTAATCACGCAGCAAGGCTTCGCCCGACGGCGTGCCGGTATCGACTGCCGTGGCGGTCGAATTCCAGCCGTAGCCGAGGGCCGGGAGGAAGGCATTCGTCGTCCCCACGCCGGTGTAAGCGAACGGCGTGGTGGCCGTGTTGGTGCCGGAGGTGCCGGCGCCACCGTTGAAGTCGAAGTGCCACGAGTTGACGGTGGTCAGGTTCACCGTGATCGTGTTGGCCGGCGTGCTCAGAGCCGTCGGGAACGGCGTGGGCTGCCCTTCGGTCGACTTCGCCTGCACGGTCAGGTTGAAGCTGCCTGTCAGGTTCACCGGCGGCGTGATCGTCAGGCCCGCCAGCTGATCCGGCTGGAGCTCGACGCTCGTCGCCCCCGCGGTGTAGAAGTTCGGGCCGTCGAGCGAGTTGCTCAGCTTCGAACCGACCGGGATGCCGGAGATCACGAACGACAGCGATTCGCTGAGGTCGGTATCCTTGAGCGTCCCGGAGATGTCGAGCGGGATCGCCGTCCCTTGGTTGCCGCTGGCCGACGAGGTGACAATCGCGTTCGGCGCATCGGCCACGGCCAGCACGTTGACGGAGAGGTTCTTCGTCGTGGTGGCGTAGGGCACGGTGCCGTTGAACTGCGTCTCCTGCGTCGTGGCGGTGACCGTGACGACGAACGGCGCGTCGCTGTCGGTCGGCGGAGTGACCATGAGGTTGGTCCACTGCGCCGGCGAGGTCAGCGTGATCGGCGCGGCGGAGGTCACCGAACCGATGCCGTTGCTCAAGAACGAGCCGATCGGGATGCCGCTCAGTTCCACCGTCAGCGTTTCGGCCGAATCGACCTTGGTCGCGACGATGTTCATGTTAATCGGCAGGTCTTCATACCCGGTGACCGAGTTGCCGCTCGTCCCGACCGTGAGGTTCGGAGCGATGGCGACGCCGTTGGCCGTGATCGTGTTGGTCGCGGCGAACGTCTCCTTGCCGCCGTTGATCTGCAGAGCCCGCAGCGTTTGCGTGGTCTGATCCCCCGGCACGTTCGGCGTGCTCGGCGAATCGTTGAAGAACGGCCGCGAGATCAGGATCGTGGCGTAGCCGGTGCTGTCGGCGTAAATCTGCACGCCGTCGTACTCGGGGCTGACGTCGCCGCTGACCGTGGCCAGGGCCCCCGAGATCGTGACCAGCGCACACGGTTCGGCCCCTTGCAGCGTCCACACGTCACTCGACCCGTTGGCCGGCAAGTTGCCGGAGGGGCCGGTGAGCGTCATCGGCGTGACCACGTCGGACAGCGGACGAATCTCCAGGCCGTTCACCGACCAGAAGCCATCCCCCGTGTTGTCGGAGAAGAGCACGTCGAGCGTGCCCCCCGAGACCGTGACGCTGAAGCCGTTCTGCACCCAGTGCCCGTAGGTCGTGCCGAGCGTGAGCGACGTGTTGCCGGCGCCGCCATTGGCGACGACGTTCACGTTCTCTTGCGTGCCGGAGTAGTCACCCACGGTGATGCTGAGGAAGTACGTGCCATTGGCCAGGCCGCTGACGCGGAACGTCCCCGTGCCGGTCCCCGTGACGAAGTCTTCCCGCAGCGCGGCGTTCGGACCCGGGATCTGCGACGGACCGTCGGTCCGATCGTACGAGTTGAACTGCGTCGCGGTCCAACCGTAGTTGAGGGCGCCGTTCGGATACAGCGTGGTGTGCGTGATCCGCGTGTATTCGTTCTGCACCGGCGACGTGGCCGTGCCGAAGTCGAACAGGTAGTTGTTCACGCGGACCTGGATCGAGCCGACCGTGGTCGCCGAGCCGGCCGGCATGTTCTCCGTGGCCCGAGCCGTGACCGTGATCACGAAGTCGTTGCTGTTGCCGATCGGCGGCGTGACTTGCAGGCCGCTGAGCTGCGCGACGGTGAGCACGATCGGAGCGGTCGAGGTGACCGGGCCGACGCCGTTGTTCACCGTCGAGCCGACCGGGATCCCGGTCAGTTCGACCGTCAGCACTTCGCTGCCATCGGTATCGGTCAGCGCGGCGGAGATGCTGAGGTTGGCCGGCATGTTGACGTTCGTATCGGCCTGGGCGCCCACGGTCAGGGTCGGCGCATCAGCCACGGCGTTGACCGTGACGGTCAGCGTTTGCGAAGCCGACGTGGCGGTGGCGCCGCCGTTGGCTTCCGTGGTGGTCCCCGTGACCGCCATCGTGATCACGTTGCCGCTCGCCGTCGGATAGTTGTGCGGCGGGCTGAACGTGAGGCCGGTCAGCTGCGTGTACGCCAGGTTCCAGGTGTTGCCCGGTCCCGCGGAGCCCTTGTTGAAGGTTCCGCCGGCCGGCACGTTCAGGATCTTGACGTTCGTGACGGTTTCACTGCCGTCCGCATCAATGAAGCCGGTGGTGATCGTGATCGAGACCGGAGTGTCCTCATTGGTGAGGGCCGGAGCCGTGCCGATGGTCGGACCATTGGCCACGGCGTTGACCGTGACGGTCATGTTCTTGGTCGTCGTAGCACTGCTGGTCGTAAAGCCGTCGGTGTCGGTCGTGGTGGCCGTGACGGTGAGCGTGAAGTCGGCGTCGTTGTAGGCCTGCGGATAGATCCGCAGCCCCACCAGCTCGGCCGGCGTGAAGGTCCACGTGCCGGTCGGGCTCTGGATGCCCGCTCCGCCGAAGTTGGCGGTGGCCGGCACATTCGTGATCACGATCGACATCGTTTCCGTGCCCGGATCGTTCGGCAGCGTATCGAGGCTGGTGGCCTGGATGTTCAGCGGAATCCCGAACGGCACGTTGTTTTCTTCATTGCCCACGACGTTCGGCGCCGCCAGCTGCGGAGCGATGGCGTGCGGCAGGGCCTGGTAGGTCGCGCCGGTGAACACGCCGTCGTGAGCGCCGGTGACTTCCAAGGCCTCGATCATCGGGCTCTGGAACTGCGAACCCGATTGCGGCGGGTCGAAGAAGCTGGCCCGGGCCACGCGGAAGGTGAACTGGCCGGCCGAGTTGGCCCGCACCTGCACGCCCGCGTACTCGCTGTCGACGTCGTCGGCGAGCACCACGTTGCCGGCGCGGGTCGTGATCGTCACGAGCGCGTTCGGCGTGGCATTGAAGCCGGTGTAGGTGTCGGTCGTGCCGTCGGCATTCAGGATGCCGGTCGGCCCGGTGAACGTGATCGTGTTCACTTGAGCCCACGGACGAATCTCGAGGCCGTTCAAGAACCAGTCGAGCACCGGGTTCCCCGGCATGTCGATCGACAGGTCGAGGTGGCCATTGGTGATCGTGATCGAGAAGCCGTCCTGGAACCACTGGTGCACGCCGGTGCTGATCGCCGCGAACGAATTCGCGCCGTCCGTGCCAACCAGGATCGAGTTGTTCCCCTTGACGATCGCATTCGTCTGCGGGTTCTGGGCATTACCGAGCGTCATGTGGACGAAGTACGTGCCGTTGTCGAGGTCGACACGGAACGTGCTCAGGTCGCTCCCCATCGCGGCGTCGAGCCGCAGAGCCGCCTGGTCCCCCGAAGTCGACGGGCTGCTGATCCCGCTGACCGGGCCGAGCCAGCCGTAGCCAATCGCCTGCGAGTAGGCGGTGTAACTGCTGTTGGTGGCGTTCACGCCGACGTAGCCGTCGTTGCTGACCGTCTTGACCGGCGTTTGCGTGGCGCTGCCGTTGAAGTTGAAGTCGAACAGCCGGGTCGGCTGCGGAGCGTAGTCGAACGAGGCGACCCCCGTGAACTGACCCGTCACTTCCTCGGCGAACAGCACTTCCAGACCGCTGCCGGTCGGGCGGCGGATCAGGAACGTGAAGTAGCCGGTCGAATCGGCCTGCACCTGGATGCCGGCATGCATCGGATCCTGGTCGGCCGTGACGATCGTCGACAGCTGCGTGCTGACGGTGACCATCGCGCAGGGGGTGGCGTAGTAGCCGTAGACCGTGTCGGTCGTCAGGCCGTCACCCACCGGGTTGGTGACGCTTCCCAGGGTCACGCCGCCAGCATCCTTCGGCACCATGCCGATGGTGAGCAGCGTGGCCGGGCGGATTTCCACCGAGTTCACGATCCACGACGTGGTGTTCCCCGGCGGCGTGCTCGGCGTGTTGATGTCTTCGAACACCAGGTCGATGCGGCCGTCGGTGATCCGCACGATCGTGCTCACCGTGACGAAGTTGAAGTTGCCCGGGCTCGGCGCCAGCACGTTGATGTCGTCGATGTAGGTCCGCTTCGTGGCCGTGTCGCTGTTGTACTCCGAGATCCGCATGTGGTCGTACTGGCTGGTCGGATCGCCCATCGTGATGGTGACCCGGTAGTAGCCATTCGTCCCCACCGAGGCGCTGAACGTGCGGGCCGCCGTATCGGCCGGGTTCAGCTGGTTGCGGGTGGCGAAGTGGCCGTCGCGCGTCAGCAGGTCGGGCACGCTGCTGCGCGAGAAGCCCTGCATCGGCACGTTCCAGCCGTAGTTCGCCGAATTGACCGAGCCGTAGGTGTAGCTCGGCAGCACCGGCACGTAACCGGTCTGGTTGTTCGCCAGGTCGACGTTGAAGTCGAACTTCCGCTGCGTCGCGTTCGGATCCGGATCGTTGACGATCGGCAGCGGCGGGTCGTTGAGGCTGAAGTTCTCGATGTTCACGAACGTGATCGTGGCGCCCACGTAGTTGTCGGGCGAATTCGGCGCGTCGAAGATCACCGCCGTGGACGTGCCGTTCAGGTGGAACTCGCCCCCGGCAATCGGGATCAGGTTCAGAATGTCTCCCGGCGGCACGCCCGGATCGGTGACGTTCGGGAACTGACCGTTGATGTTGATCAGCGTGTTCACCCCCGGCAGCTGAATCGACGGCTTCACGTAGAACGTGTCGGTCCCGTCGCCACCGCGGACGTTGAGCGTCTCGAGCTGGTTGTTCGGGTACTGCACGACCTGCACCGGGATGCTGCCGTCGTCGACCTGGATCGAGTTGTCGAAGTACGGGGAATTGGGCGAGTTGACGTAGATCAGCTCCGCCAGGCTCGAGCCTTGCGTGATCAAGTTGTCGTTCCCGCCATTGAGCGGATCGGCAATCGTGATCTGGCCGGTGATCGAGCCGAACGTCACGTTGTACGTGTCGTTGCCGTTGCCGGCGTTCAGCGTGATGTCGCCAATCCCCTTGGTGGTGATCAGGATCGTGTCGTTGGCATTGCCCGTCGTCACGTTCGCCATCGTGTTATTACGGATCACGCCGCGGATCTGGACCGAGGTGTCCAGCCCGTCCGCGTCGAGGTAAGCCGCCTGGATGGTGACCGTGCCACTGGTGGCGTTCACGCTGGCCGTCGAGTTGATCAACAGGTCGTCACCGGACCGCAGCGTCACGTTGCCCTGCGCGGCGGTGATCGGGGCATTGGCGGTCAGGCTGTCGCCGCCGCCGGTATGCTCGTTGGCCAGCAAGGTCACGTTGCCGAAGTTCGACGTAACGGCCGAGGAGACAAGCAGCGAGCTGGTCACCGTGCCGGCGCCGGCGCTGACGTTGATGTCACCGTCGGCCGTGATGCCGTCGACGTCGCAGACCGTGGTGATTTCCAGCGAGCCGGTGTTGGCGACGAAGAAGCCGCCGTTGCCCCCCGAGCCCGACAGCTGATTGACCGTCGTTTCGATCGGGTCGCCGCTGATCCCGACCCCCGTGCCACCATTGAGCGAAGCGCCCGAGGCGATCACGTTCACGGTGCTCGAGGTGTCGTTATCGGTGATCGCGCCGTTCGCGTGCAGGCAGACCTCGCCCGAGCCGGCGTTGACCAGGTTCAAGGCGACACTCGAGTTTTCTTCGATGTCGATGTCGTTGTTGGTCGTCGTGGCGGTGAGGGTATCGACCTCCGTCTGGATGGTGATGCCCCCCGGAGCCGTCATCACCAGGTCGTTGCCGGTGATGTTGACCGTGGTGTTGCCGTTGCCGTCGGTGATCGCCCCGGCGGCCAGGGTCAGCGTCACATCTCCCGCCGAACCGCTGCCGGCGTTGACCGTGTTCACGATCAGGCCGTTCGATTCGCGGATGATGATCGGGCTGTTCGTCGACTGGGCGTTGAGCGTGCCGATCGTCGTGTCGAGGTTGATCCCCGCCACGCCGGTCAGTTCCGCCCGCGCCGCAGTGATGTTCACGGTCGGATCGCCGTTGTTGTCGGTGATCGCGCCGCCGGCGGTCGTCACGGTGACGGTGCCGTTATTCGTGCCCGCGGAGATGCCGCGGAGGGCCGCATTGCCGGCGCCACCCACCGTGACCAGCACCGCGTTGGCGGTGTCGTTCGTGGTGGTGATGTTGCCGGTGCCCAGCTGCGTGAAGCCTTGGGTGCCGGCGCCATCCAGGTTGGCGTGGATGGCGATCGTGCTCAGCGTGTTCAGGGCAGCGCTGACCTCGACCGCGTTGTTGGCGTTGATATTGACCGTGCCGTTCACGCTCAGGGCATTGGCCGTCAGCGTGACCGCGTTGGTCGTGATGGCCATGTTGCCGCCGATCGAGCCGCCGCGGATCGTCGTCAGGCCGGTGCCCGACAACTGCGTGAGGCTGCCAGTGATGTGCAGCTGGTTGTTGAACGTGACATCATCCGCCGAGTTGATGGTGATGTTGTTCGGCTCGATCACTCCGCCCACCACGCCACTGAACAGGATGTCGCCAGCCCCCGCCGTCAGGTTCAGCGAGTTCGCGCCGGTCGAGCTGTCGTTCAGCGTCGACGCGAACGTGATGTCCCCCGCGGCGGAGCCGCTGTCGAGAGCGACGGTGCTCGTCAGGGTGACCGCGCCGTTGAAGGTGATATTGTCGTTGGTGGTCGAGATATCGCCACCGAGCGACACCGGACCGACGCCGTTCTGGTTGAACTGGCCGTCGAGCAGCATGTCGGCCGCCGAGTCGATGACCAAGGCCCCGGCGTTCGTCACGACCAGGTTGTTGATCCGCGAGATCGAGCCGACCAGGTTGTTGAACGTCACCACGGCATTGGCGTCAGTCGTCTGGACCGTCAGGTCGCGGACCGTGCCGTCGCTGTCGACCCGTTCTTCGAACGTCACCCCGCCACCCACGCCGGTGTGCAGCAGCGTGACGTTGTTCGTCAGCTGGACGTCGTCGTTGAACGTCTGGCCGGCGCCGGCCGTGGTGATGTTGGCGTTGATGTGCGTCGAGCCGCCGGCGTCGGTCGTCAGGGCGCCCAGAGCGCCGTTGACCGCGCCACCGACCGTCCCCGCGAGCGTGGTAATGCCGTTGCTGTTCAGCGTCAGGTCGTTCGTTTCGGTGGCCTGGCTGTTGATCGTCGAGCTGAAGGTGATGCCGCTGTTGCCATTGACCGTCACGTCGACGTCGAGGACCACGGCGTCGCCGAACACGACCGTTTCGGCCGTAACCGAGGCGGCGTTGATGTGCGTCGAGCCGCCGGCGTCGGTCGTCAGCGTGCCGAGAGCGCCGACGCTGCCGACATTGCCGTTGAACGTCACGATGCCGTTGCTGTTCAGCGTCAGGTCGTTCTGCTCGGTCCCTTCGCTGTCGACCGTCGTGTTGAACGTGATGCTCGAATTGCCATTCAGCGTCGTATCGACATCCACACGCACCGCATCGCCGAACACCATCGTTTCGGCCGTGACCGAGGCGGCGTTGATGTGCGTCGAGCCGTTCGCGTCCGTCGTCAGTGCGCCCACTGCGCCCGTGCTGCCGACGTTGCCGTTGAACGTCACGATGCCGTTGCTGTTCAGCGTCAGGTCGTTCTGCTCGGTCCCTTCGCTGTCGACCGTCGAGACGAACGTGATGCCGCTGTTGCCATTCAGCGTCGTATCGACATCCACGCGCACCGCGTCGCCGAACACCATCGTTTCAGCGGTGATCGAAGCGGCGTTGATGTGCGTCGAGCCGTTGGCGTCCGTCGTCAGCGCGCCCACTGCGCCCGTGCTGCCGACGTTGCCGTTGAACGTCACGATGCCATTGCTGTTCAGCGTCAGATCGTTCTGCTCGGTCCCTTCGCTGTCGACCGTCGAGACGAACGTGATGCCCGAGTTGCCGTTCAACGTCACGTCGACGTCGAGGCGCACCGCGTCGCCGAACACCATCGATTCGGCGGTGACCGAAGCGGCGTTGATGCGTGTCGAACCGTTGGCGTTCGTCGTCAGTGCGCCCACTGCGCCCGTACTGCCGACATTGCCGTTGAACGTCACGATGCCGTTGCTGTTCAGCGTCAGGTCGTTCTGCTCGGTCCCTTCGCTGTCGACCGTCGAGACGAACGTGATGCCGCTGTTGCCATTCAGCGTCGTATCGACATCCACACGCACCGCGTCGCCGAACACCATGGTCTCGGCCGTGACCGAGGCGGCGTTGATGCGTGTCGAACCGTTGGCGTCCGTCGTCAGTGCGCCCAGAGCGCCCGTGCTGCCGACGTTGCCGTTGAAGGTGACGATGCCATTGCTGTTCAGCGTCAGGTCGTTCTGCTCGGTCCCTTCGCTGTCGACCGTCGAGACGAACGTGATGCCCGCATTGCCGTTCAGCGTCACGTCGACGTCGAGTCGCACCGCGTCGCCAAACGCCATCGTTTCGGCGGTGACCGAAGCGGCGTTGATGCGCGTCGAGCCGTTGGCGTCCGTCGTCAGTGCGCCCACTGCGCCCGTGCTGCCAACGTTGCCGTTGAACGTCACGATGCCGTTGCTGTTCAGCGTCAGGTCGTTCTGCTCGGTCCCTTCGCTGTCGACCGTCGTGGCGAACGTGATGCCGCTGTTGGCGTTGATCGTGGCGTCGACGTCGACTTCCACCGCGTCGCCAAAGATCACCGAGTCCGCCGTGATCGACGAGGACGCGATCTTGGTCGTACCGCCGGCGTTGGTCGTCAGCGTGCCCAGAACGCCGACGCCGCCCACCACGTTGTTGAACGTCGTCGTGCCGGAGCTGTTCAGCGTCAGGTCGTTCTGCTCGGTCCCTTGGCTGTCGACCGTCGAGACGAACGTGATGCCGCCGTTGGCGTTGATCGTCACGTCGACGTCGAGCCGGACCGCGTCGCCGAAGGTCACCGTGGTGGCGGTGACCTGCGCGGCGTTGATCACGGTCGTGCCGGTGGCGTCGGTCGCCAGCGTGCCGAGCGTGCCGTTGGCCGCGCTGCCGATGTTGCCGTTGAACGTGACGATGCCGTTGCTGTTCAGCGTCAGGTCGTTCGTTTCGGTGGCTTCGCTGTCGATCGTGCTGGCGAAGGTGATGTTGCCGCTGGCCGCCACGGTGACGTCTTCCGTCACGATGACCGGCGAGAGGAAGTCGATCGTCGTCGAAGCCGTCACGTTGGCGTCGAGATCGATGATGTTGTTGGCATCCACCGTGACGCTGCCTTCGGTCGTCGACACGTGCCCTTCAATGAGGATGTTCGACGTGCTGAAGGTGGCCACCGCGGTGCTGCTTTCCAGCAAGACGCTGCCGCGGGCCAGAATCTGGTTGTTGGTCCCGTCGTTCGAGATGCGGATGCCGTCGTTATTGCCGAGGCCCGTAACGATCAGGTCGGAGCCGACGATCGTCACCTGGTCGTTCGAGTGGACGAAGCCGGTGTTCTGAATCCAGACGCCGCCCTGACCGTTCAGGTCCGCATCGGCAATCAAGGTGATGTCGGAACCGACGCCGGTCGTTTCGAGCAGAGCGCTGATGATGATGTCGCCGTCGGTGACGATGAGCACCGTCGGCAGCTGCGTCTGAGCGTAGTTGATCACCACGTCGCCGGAACCGGCGTTGAGGATGATGTTGCCACCGCCGACCAGCAGGGCGTTGTTCAGCGTGACCGCCCCGTTGATCGAGAAGAAGTGGCCGGCGCCCGGAGCCGTCGGCGGCTGCGTGTCGATCGCCTCGTTGACGATGATCGACGTGCCGGCGGTGATCGTCACGTCGGCGCCATTGGCCACGTTGCCCGTGCCGATGCCGGACGTGGTGAGCACGTTGCCGATGATGATGTCGTCGAGGTCGCGGAAGAGGACCGAGCCGCCGTCGAGATCCGCGGCCAGGGTCCCCACGTCGTTCGTCGCCATGTTCAGCGAGAACGCGCCCGAGCCGAGCAGCAGCAAGTTCGGAGCGACAATGCTGCCGGCCGATTGCGTGGCGCCGTTCACGGCGTTGAACACGATCGTGCTGCCCACCGTCATGTTGGCGGCCAGGTTGATCGTGTTGTCGGCCAGGAAGCTGACGGTGCCCGAAGCGGAGATCGTGCCGGTCGAGTGCTGTTGGATCGAACCGGCCGAATCGACCGTGATGTTCGCGCCGTTGGTCACCGCGCCGTTGAAGGTCACGTCGCCGGCGGTCGTGCCGGTGGTCACCGCCAGGTTGAAGCCGGCCGCGTTGAGCGTCGAATCGAACGTCACGCTGCCGCCATTGGTCGTGCTGAAGCTGACGTTGTTCCCAAGCACCACGCCGTCGCGGAAGGTCTGGCTGTCGGCGGTCTTCACGGTGCTCGTGTTGACCACGGTCGTGCCGCCGGCGTTCGTCGTCAGGGACCCCAGGACGCTGGTGTTGCCCACCTGGCCGTTGAAGGTCGTCGCGCCGGCGCTGTTCAGCGTCAGGTCGTTCTGCTCGGTCCCTTCGCTGTCAACCGTCGAGTTGAACGTGATGCTGCCATTGGCATTGATCGTCACGTCGACGTCGATTTCAACCGCGTCGTTGAACACCACCGTGGCGGCGGTGATCGACGTGGAGGCGATCTTGGTCGTGCCATTCACATCGGTCGTCAACGTGCCCAGAGCGCCCGTGCTGCCGACCACGTTGTTGAACGTCACGATGCCGTTGCTGTTCAGCGTCAGGTCGTTCTGCTCGGTCCC